>ERZ780218.2038-NODE-2038-length-10427-cov-6.979271_pt1 | contig 10427 bp, 9 predicted proteins | sample MGYA00510975_ERZ780218 | MGnify/ENA primary metagenome ERZ780218 (study PRJEB29588, sample SAMEA2152063) | human gut metagenome | biome: human gut; feature: human-associated habitat; material: faeces | place: Denmark | collected 2008/2010 ...
GGTAAAGGGGCTGAAAGGTGGCCACTCCGGCGGCGACATTGACAAGGGCCGCGGCAGCGCAAACGTACTGATGGGCCGCGTGCTCTACTCCGCGATGGAGCAGCTCTCGGGCCTGCGCCTCGCGGCAATACAGGGCGGCAGGTTCGACAACGTGATCTGCTCGCGCTGCGACGCGGTCATCGCCGTCCCCGCGGGGAAGGAGGCGGAGCTTGAGCAGTTTATCCGTGGCTTTGACGCGACGCTCAAAAATGAGTACGCCGGCTGCGACGCGGGCGTGACGCTCGAATGTGCCAAGACCGAGGCGGCTTCCGCCGTCAGCGCGGAGACCACCTCCGTCATGCTCCACACGCTCCTTGCGCTGCCGCAGGGCGTGGAGGCGATGAGCGCGGACTTCCCCGGTCTGGTGCAGACCTCCCTCAACCTCGGCGTGATGCATTTGACGGAGGACGGACTGCATTTCTCCTACTCCATCCGCTCCTGCATTGCCTCGCAGAAGGCGATGCTCGCCCAGCGCGTGCGCGCCATCGTGGAGTTTGCGGGCGGCACGGTCTCCGAGCGCGGCAATTATCCCGGCTGGCAGTACGCACGCGATTCCAAGCTCCGCGAGCTGGTGCTTGGCGTCTACCGCGACCTTACCGGCACGGAGGGCAAGCTCGAGGCGACGCACGGCGGACTGGAGTGCGGGCTCTTCATTGAGAAGATTCCCGGTCTCGACGCCATCTCCCTCGGGCCTGAGCTGCACGACGTTCATTCCGTGCGCGAGCGGCTGAGCGTGCCCTCCACCGAGCACGTCTATGAGCTGGTGTGCGAGGTCCTGCGCCGCAGCAGGTAAGCCGAAAACCCTGCGGGCATAAATAATCTCCACCACGAAAAACCTTGAAACCATATGGTTTCAAGGTTTTTTGCATATGGTTTACAGTATACAGCAAAAGCGGCAGAGCCTTTTGGCGCTGCCGCTTTTGCTCTGCCGCTTTGTCGCATCTTAAAAGGGAAAATCTGCTCTGCCGTCGGCGCACCAGAGGGCCGGCCCGCAGGGCTTCATTCGGAAAGGAGCATACGGTCGTTGTCGAGCGTCCTGCCCGTGCCCGCGCGGAAGCGCTCAACGAGATCCTCCACCGTCATGCCGACGCGTTCCGCGCCCGCGACGTCGAGCACGATGCCGCCGTCCGCCATCATCAGCGTGCGGTTGCCGAGCGAGAGCGCCTGCGTCATGTTGTGCGTCACCATCAGACAGGTGATGTGATGCTCCGCCACGATGCTCTGCGTGAGCGCGAGCACCTTTTCCGCCGTGCCCGGGTCGAGCGCCGCCGTGTGCTCGTCGAGCAGCAGAAGCTCCGGCGGCACCATCGTCGCCATCAAAAGCGTCAGCGCCTGCCGCTGACCGCCCGAGAGCAGACCGACGGGCTGGCCCAGCCGGTCCTCCAGTCCCATGTCGAGCTGCGCGAGCTGGGCGCGGAAAAGCTCGCGGTCCTTCGCCGTGATGCGGCTGAACGGATTGCCGTGCGCCGCGCGCAGATACGCGAGGGCAAGATTTTCCTCAATGCTCATGTGCGGCGCGGTGCCGCGCAGCGGGTCCTGAAACAGCCGCCCGATGACACGGCTGCGGTCGTGCTCGCGTGTAAAGGTAATGTCCTTGCCATTCAGCAGAATACGGCCCTCGTCCACATAAAAGCTGCCTGCGATGGCGTTGAAAAGCGTGGACTTGCCCGCGCCGTTCGAGCCGATAACGGTGACGAAATCACCCTTGTCCAAATGGAGCGACAGGTCGGTGACGGCGCGCTTTTCGTTCACCGTTCCGACGTTGAAGGTCTTGGAGATGTGTTGAATGTCCAGCATATCAGTTGCCCCCCTTCCCTTTTGCCGCGGCCTTGCGGCGCTGGAACGCTGCCCACCTTTGGATGCTCGGCGCGGCGATGGCCAGCGCCACGATGATCGCCGTGAGCAGCTTCAGGCACTCCACCGGCACGATCTTCGTGTAGAACACGACCGCGTAGATGAAGCGGTAGATCAGTGAGCCGATGAGCGCGGCGAGCACACCGCGCGTCATGCTGCGGCGGCCGAGCACCGTTTCGCCGATGATGAGGCAGGCAAGGCCGATGACGACGATGCCGGTACCGGAGTTGATGTCCACGGTCTTCTGATACTGGCCCACCATCGCGCCGGCAAGGCCGGTCATGGCATTGGCAAGGCAGAGGCCGACGGAGATGGTGAACGCAGGATTCAGCGACGACGCGCGCACCATATCGGGATTATCGCCCGTCGCGCGGAGCGACAGACCGAGATGCGTGCCGAGAAACAGGCGCAGCAGCACCGCCGCAAGTCCGGTAACGATGACTGCAAGCAGCAGCTCATACCACGCCCCGCCGATGCCGGCATCGCGCAGAAGGGTAAACACGGTATCCGAGCCGAGCAGGCTCTGGTTGGCCTTCCACCCCATTGCCATGAGGTTCACGGTGTAAAGTCCCGTATTCGTCACGATGCCCGCGAGGATGCTCGGCACGCCGAGGTTGGTCTGCAAAAAGGCGGTGACGAGTCCCGCGCACGCGCCGGCGAGCATCGCCGCGGGGATGGCGAGGAACGGATGTCCCGCCGCCGTCAGGCTGACGGACACCGCCGCGCCGAGAACGAAGCAGCCGTCCGTCGTGAGGTCGGCAATGTCAAGGATGCGGTAGCTCAGAAACAGCGCCAGCGCGACCGGCGCGTACAAAAAGCCCAGCTCCAGGGCGGTCTGCGTGATGATGAGCATGGGGTCGCTCTCCTTTCAGGCTTCGGCCCTCCGACTTTCGTCGGAGGGCTTCCGCGTTGTTGTTTCGGTTCAGTCCTTGGTGGTGGTCACTTCCACGACGGTGCCCATGCTGTCGAAGCAGGAATACTCGGCCTGCTTGCCGATCATAGCTGCGGTATCGGTGTTGACGGTGATGATGCCGCCGTCCATGAGGTAGTAGTCCTCCATGCCGTCCATACCCTCGGTGATGGCCTTGTAGGCGAGGTCAGCGGTCTTGGCGCCGAGATCGGTGTAGTTCACGCCGCAGGTGGCGTAGGCGCCGTTGCGGACGAAGGAGTCCGCGCCGGTGTAGTGCGGGATACCGTTGATGGCAAAGTCCTCAGCGATGGCCATTTCCGCCGCCATGATGACGTTGTCGGTCGGGGTGAACACGGCGTCCACACCGGTGGCGATGAGCGCGGAGGCAGCGGCGACGACCTCGTCGTTGGTGTTCGCGGTCTGCTCGACGTACTCGATGCCCTTTGCGTCAAGGTATGCCTTGGCGTCCGCGATGGGCTTGGTGGAGTTCGGCTCATTGAGGGAGTAGAGCAGGCCAACCTTGGCGACATCGGGGTTCTGGGCCAACATCATATCCATGATGAACTCGGTGTTGAGCGCGTCGCTCGTGCCGGTCACATAGTCGATGCCGGTGAGCTTGGCGGTCTCGGGGTCGGAGATGGCGGCGTAGACGACCGGCGTCTTGGTCTCCTCGGCGGAGAGCGCGGCGATCTGCGCGGCAGTGGTGGCGATGGGAACGATGGCGTCCACGCCGTCGGCGATGGCCTGATCGGCAAGCTGCTTGAGAATGGTCTGGTCGCCCTGGCCGGAGGTGATCTCGTACTCGATCTTCACGCCCTCCGTCTGCGCAAGCTGATCCAGCTCGGCGGCAACGGCGTTTGCGATCTCGTCGAGCGAGGCGTGGTCGAGCTGCTTGATGATCGCAACACGGAAGCTGCGGGGCGTACTGCCGTCTGTCCCGCTGTCCGGCTGGGGATCCTTTGCGCCGCAGGCGGCGAGAGAGAGGATCATCACGCCCGCAAGGGCAAGGGTAAAGAGCTTCTTCATGATGTTGTTTTTCATTTTGGTTTTCCTCCAATATATTTGATTTTGAGCGGCAGATGAAGCTCTGTCTTGCCGGAACAGAGCGGGGAAAAAGAAAAAGACCTTCATCCCACCTACATGGGACAAAAGTCGTTGAACTTCTGCGATACCACCCAAATTGACGTTATCAAACGCCCGCTCGCTTACGCGCACCATCATACGCGCCCCGATGGATAACGGGTGGGATACCCGTCGGTCTCTACTCGGCTTTCGCCTTTTGATCCGCCCTCCGAAGTCCATTCACCGACCGTCCGCCGCCCCGATCACACCATCCGGGACTCTCTGAGGGCTTACCTGCATCGGCTACTTCTCTCCGTCATTGGTTTTTACTGCTTTAACTTGTTGTAGCGTATTATAGCATGCGCGCTCCCATTGTCAACCCCTTTTTGCAAAATTTTTTCTTCTCTCCGTTTTGCGCAAAAGGGCTCCCGCCTCCCCCGCACAAAGTCGGCAGAATAGGCAAAAGCCCACGGCCCTTTGACCGTCGGCTTTTTGCCCCGCGCCGCGGAGGCTGCGCGCCGTCTCCGTCAGAAGCGCAGATTTGTATCCTTCACAAAGTTCTGCACGCCGTAGAGCACCAGCGCGTCGGTGATGCCGTTTTCTCTGGCGTACTCCGCCACATCCCCCTTGAAAAAGCGCAGGTCGAGGACATGAACTTCCGCATAGTCCTCCACGGGAAATTGGGAAAAGGTGTTGCCGTAGGAGTCTTTAATAAGCAGGAGCTTGCCGTTCTTGCCGCTGCCCTCAATGACAGTCTGTGCCTGGTTGGAGTTCAGAAACACAGCGTACTGGTCGCTGCCGGACAGATACTTGCGCTCGTAAATACTTTCTGTTTCATACTGGTCATTGTTATAGGAAACATGGCGGGTTGGATGCTGATACCATGCGGTGATCTCCTCGGCGGGGACGGTGGGCAGGGGGACTTTATTCCAAGTCGTGCCGCGGAAATTGCCGCAGAGAATTTCCTGCGTCCACTCCCCCGCCGCAGGTTCAATGTCCCGCCACGCACAGTAAGCGTAGTAGGCCCCAAGGCTCGTCCAATGGTGATCGGTACGGTAGTAGATGTTCTCGCTGCTATGCGCGGCGAGAGCAGAAAGCATGTCCGTTGTGTCAACACCTGCATCGGTCAGCGCTTGCAGAATAGCGGCGTAGTCTGCCACAGGAGCATGGGCAGGGAGCTTATCCGTCAACACCTGCGCCGCCATAGGGACAAGGATCGTATTCATAGAAACGCCCTCTGCCGCCAGTTTTTCCTGTAAATCAGCAAGGGCGGCTGCGTTGGCGGCAAGCTGCTTTTTACTATAAGATGTAAACTTGTCCATCAGGTACTGATCTTTGCAGAGATAGATGCCGCCGCTCTCCCGCTTGCCCACGGCCAGCTCCAGGTAGGTTTTCAGCGTGACCCAATCATCGCGCAGCGGGACCTGATCGGTGAGATACTTTTCCAGTTCGCCACTAAATTCGCCGGAGATAAAGTTGGCAACGGTAAATTTGGGCTTTTGCGTCAAAGTGCGCTTTTCTCTTTCGGAGTAATAGCGATCAGGCAACAGCAATCCGGCAAGAGTAGAAACCGCCAGCAGCAGGCAGAAAAAAGAGGTTATGATTTTATTTCGCATTTTTCTCACCTCAGAATCGGAAGTACAGGAATGGATTATAGCTGCCGCTGACAAGATAGGCCGCAGTCATCACCAGCACACAGGCAAGGCCGCCGCAGTCAACCACGGTCAGCGCCCGCTGCCCCAGCCGTGTGCCGAGCTTTTCATAAAAGCGTTTTCCCAGCGGTGTGGCTGTCAAAGCACAGATTGCCAGCATCGGCCCATAAGTCAGCAGCAAATACAGACTACTGCTGTCGAACAGCACGCCGGAGAGCATGGCCTTGCACCACGCGGCTCCTTTGCTGATCTCTGTGAACGCAAAGAGTGTCCAGCTGATCGTTACCAGCACCAGCGCGTAAATATGCCGAAGCGGGTTGGGCAGCTTTTTAAGCCAGCGCAATAGAAACAGCTTTTCCAGCACCAGCAGTATTCCAAAATACACGCCCCATAGGACAAAGTTCCAGCTTGCCCCGTGCCAGAAGCCCATCAGCAGCCAGACGATGGCAATGTTGCGGAGCTGCTTTGCAAGGCCACTCCGGTTGCCGCCCAGAGGAATATACACATAATCTCGGAACCAAGAACCCAAGGAAATGTGCCACCGCCGCCAGAAATCCGTGATGCTGTCGGCAAGGAATGGATAGTTAAAGTTTTCAAGGAACCGAAAGCCCAGCATCCGTCCAAGGCCGATGGCCATGTCAGAGTAACCGGAAAAGTCGAAATAGATTTGGAAGCCGTAGGCGATCACGCCCAGCCATGCCGTCAGTACCGTGGGAGCAGCCTGCGCGGATGCTGACTCCCACAAAAGACCGATGTTATTTGCCAGCAGTACCTTTTTCCCGACACCGCAGGCAAAGCGTTTCACCCCATCGGCAAAGAGGTCAGCGGTGCAATCCCGGTGCTCCAGCTCGTCCGCTACCGTCTGGTAGCGGACGATGGGACCCGCAATCAGCTGGGGAAACAATGTCACATACGCGCCGAAATTGATGATGTTTTTCTGGGCCCTTGCCTCGCCCCGGTAGACGTCGATGGTATAGCTCATGGTCTGAAAGGTGTAGAAGCTGATGCCGATCGGCAGCGGCAGATTCGGCTGGGGGAGCGCCGTGCCGAACACGGAATTGACCGTGCCGATCAGGAAGTCACTGTATTTGAATACCCCCAGCAAGCCAAGGTTTACACAAACCGACACCAGCAGCGCGATCTTTGCTCCCCGCTGTCCCCTGTGCCGCTCTACCATCTGTCCGCAGGTGTAGTCCAATGCGGTGGAAAACAGCATCAACACCACATAGACCGGCTCACCCCATGCGTAAAACAACAGGCTGAACAGAAACAGTGTACCGTTGCGCCATTTCTGTGGGACAAGGAAATACGCCAGCAGACACAGGGGCAGAAAGCATTGTGAAAACGTCAGGCTGGAGAAAACCATATCAGCCGCCGATCATAATTTCGCCGTCGGGCAGTTCGTCATCGCCCATATCGAAGAAGCCGCCGTTGCTGCTGCCGTCGTCCTCCGGGATGGTGATGCTGTTATCGGCGGAACCGAAGATGCCGCTCCACACCGCGTCCACCTTGGCAGCCTCCTCAGCAGCAAATTTAGCCTGCACCTCATCACTGGCCTCCCAGTCGCCCTGGGCGCCCAAGATCAGCAGGGCCACATAATTTACGTTGACAAACAGGCGGGCCTGCAAAACCTTCTGCAGGTCTATGTTGTACATGCGGGAGTAGCTGAGCACCTGCTCATAGCCGGTCTGCAAAAGCGCGGCGGCATCCTGGGCGTAGCCATCCTTGACCTTGACAATGACGGCGGCGCTGGAATTTATGGCGGAATTGGAATTGCTCATAGATGCCCAGCTTTCTACCTGCGTCATATCCAGACCCCAGTAGCCGCTCATGCGGGTTTCGTCCTCGGTCACGTCGCAGTCGAAGCTGTCGCCCAGCTTCTCCTTCAGGGTGTCCATAATCTCCTGCGCGGTCATCGTCACTTCTGTATTATTGTCGTTCTTCTTGTTGTCATCGGCCTTGCCGCCGCAGGCGGCGAGGGACAGCGCCATGCTCAACGCCAGTACAAAAGTCAAAATGCGTTTCATTTCTATTTGCTCCTTTTGAAGTTCAGAATTTGTTTTATGGGTGGCGGAACAGCGTCTCCGGAAACGCCGCTCTCTTGCCCGTCTATCCATCCATACGAGGGAGCGGAGCAAAATGTCGGGAAGCGCACAAAAAAATTTCGGGGCGTTTTCACGCTCCGAAATTTTTCATCTTCAATTGCTTTTCATCAGCGTATCGGCAATCTCGGTGATGGCCGATTCCTCCGCGCCGTCGAAGTTGGTCAAATAACAGCTCACGCCGTCCCGGCTCCAATGCGCCCGCCAGGTGTCAGGCGATACGCGGTCGAGGGTGGCGCCATACTCCGCGTTCAGGGCCGTGCTGCCCACGGCTTCTCCCTCCGCCCGGGAGGAATTGCCGTCCAGCTTGGCGGCTTCATAAGTGTATTCGTGGCCGTCCAGCGTGAAGTCCACGCAGGCGATCTCGCCGTCGTAAATGCAGTAGGTGACATTTTCCGCGCCCTCCGGCGCGTCGATCACGAAGCCGAGCTTTTCTTCAAAGTCCGCCGCGCTCTGCACATCCTCGAACGTTGAGCCGACCATGAGCGGCGGTTCATCCCTCTCGCTGTCTCCGGCAAAAAACGGATGCAGAAAGCCGATCGTGAGGGTCGTCACCAGCGCGAGGCATGCAGCCATCGCGCTGTACCGTTTCCACCGTGGCGTCGGGCGGCGGGCGGGGAGCGGCACGGTCTTTGAGGTCGCATTGCCTTCCGCCGCGGGCGCATCAACGTTCCCCTCCAGAGCAGCCGCGCGCTGTGCCGCCGCTTTTTTCAGGATGTTCGCGTACATTCGCTCCTGCGCGCCGTCCTCCGGCTCGATCGCGTTAAAGGCTTTTTTCACTTCGTTTTCGCTCATGCGCCCTCACCTCCCAAGGTCAGCTTCAGCTTTGCGCGGGCGTCGCGCAGTTGATTCCGCACGGTCGACGGCGGCCGGTCCAGCATCGCCGCGATCTCGTCGGTCTGGTAGCCCTCGTAGTAGTACAGCCAGACGACCTCCTTATACTTCACCGGCAGAGCCATGACCGCATCCACCACTTCCCTTTTTTCGTCCGGCTCCGCAGCGGTCTGCTCGGTCTCCTCGTCAAGGTCTGTCACCTTCTGCCGCCACCAATGCTTGAGCCTGTCCTTGCAGAGATTCATCGCCGTGGTCGTCAGCCAGGAGCGCTCGTGCCGCTCGTTTTCAAAGGTGACGTCACTTGTCATGGCTTTGACGAAGGCATCCTCCGTGCAGTCCTCGGCGTCCTGCGCGTTTTTCATAAAGGCATAGCAGACGCGGTAAATGGCTTTGAAGTGCCGCAGATAGAACGCCTCAAGATCCCCCTGCATGGCTTCGTCTCCCTTTTCCCATAAAGTGATACGATTCAAGCGCACAAATTGTCGGGCGAAATGTCAAAAAAAAGAACACGTTCCATGCTCCGGTCGGTCCTCCGCCGTCCAATTCTTAGGGTTGGTATCGTCCGGTTCAAGCCCCGCCAGAATGGCTTCGTAGTGTGCCGCCTTATCCTCCATATATTTCACGGTGGCTTTGGCTTCCTCCAGCCGCCTGTAGGCTTCCTCCCGCTGCTTGCGGATGATGGCGTACCTTGTCCGCAGATTTTCCTCGGATTCCTCCAGCAGGCACATTATTGCGAGGCTTTCCTTGCCCTGCTTGAGGAATGTGATGAGGCACAGCAGAGCGTTGATGCAATACGAAGGTATATCTCTTTGAACGATGAACTCGAGGAATGTCCCGAAGATACTTATGCGGAAACAGGAGATTTTGGAGTCCCTGTTATCAAAGGTGGCCTTGACTCGTTCCTATATGCGGAGGAGAAAATAGGAGGATGGGATTCGCTTCCGCTATTAAGAAGAAAGTCAAGATTGATTCCTTCGGAAGATCCGTTCTTATTAACAGAGATGCCGCAAATAACGTTTGATGAAACTTGGTTCCCATGTATTTTGAATGAGTATGGACAAGAGGAAAGCCAAGGCCTATCTGATGAGCAGATGGCCGCTATTGTGCAAGGGAATGTTGGTGAAGATGAAATAGTTCTTGCTGCATGTTTATGGTTCCCGTGGCGGCATAAAGCTGGTAAAAGATACTGTGAAGTTGCGAAAATTGGTTTCGACAAAGGTACATATCAAACATCGCGCGGAAACTGGAGTATGGGCAACTATGGCATTCTTGCTTATGAAGGTACAATTGAAGAAGCAAATGTAGAAGATCCGTGTTTTGGTGGCGTAAATTTGTTCAATCACCTTGGTGGTATTCACAGACTCTTCCACGGAAATTGCCAGTTGGTACCCTCTTCAATATGGAGAGAGTTTTTTGGGTGTAAACCAAGTGATATGTCCCCATATGTGTGGGTCAACGAGGATGGAGATAGAATCCTTTATTTTGAGAGAATAGCGTCCCCGTACAGGGAAGCAATACAAGAAAGTTATGTGCGGCAACCTATTCTGTTCCGGTGGGTTTGCAATGCGTCGTGGTTGGAGAAGGTGCTCAGAGATAACAAGCTCGAACTTTGGAAAGTTGTGTCTTCTGAAGACTATCCTGCGCAATAAACCATAGAAAACTCTGGATTTGCAATCCGTGCTGTGCTATAATCCCTTAACAAATGCAGTTTACCCGCCCCCGCCCTGCTACCCTTACCAACAACCAGCGGTCGCAGGTTCGAATCCTGTCGGGCATACCATAGAAATACCCACCCCAACTGGGATGGGTATTTCGCAGTCTGTCGAAAAAGCGGCTTTGCCACTTTTGATAGACATGCATGAGACAATAGTAGCGGAACGTTGGTGATAATGTACAATAAATTGCGCAAATTGAAAACCGCATAAAAGAAGACATAGCTTGCAGGCTCTGGTAGAATGAAGTTACCACACAAAC
>ERZ780218.2039-NODE-2039-length-10419-cov-7.373118_pt1 | contig 10419 bp, 8 predicted proteins | sample MGYA00510975_ERZ780218 | MGnify/ENA primary metagenome ERZ780218 (study PRJEB29588, sample SAMEA2152063) | human gut metagenome | biome: human gut; feature: human-associated habitat; material: faeces | place: Denmark | collected 2008/2010 ...
GATTAACCGGTTTATGCAGCGCAATAAAGTTGATTTGCCACTGCCCGACAACTCCCGCGGCATCAGACGCCGGATGCGTCCGCCACGTTCCACGATGCCCTGGATGCAGCTCGTCTCCAATGTATGGGCGATATCCTGTCCCACACGACCACGGCGGGTATTGCTCCCGGAAAAGCCGAGATCGACACTGTCACCGGGATTCGCCTCTTTATAGCCTTTTTTCGTGGCTTCCTTGATGAGCAGAACGCCGGAACGTTCTGCTCTATGATTAGACAGCGTTGTCTGACCATAACGGGCAGTGAGGCAGCGGGCGGCCTCCGTTTGTCTCGCCTCCCCGGCACATAGATCCACAAAGGGTCTGTCCTGCGGAATGATATACAATCCTGTTTTGCCGCCCACACCTCCAGCGCCGGCAGTCTGCGTGCAGGCTATTCCGTCTGCGTCGTAGACACGGGAGCCTTGCGAGCCTCCGAGGACTTGTATAAGAGCTTTTCCACCTGTGCCGAAGACAGGAAATATTTTTCCGGCGCATCGGGGATCAAGATAGCAGATAAGGAACAGCCGCCTTCTGGATTGCGGGACTCCAAAATGTTTGCTGTTAAGCACCATCCATTCCACGCGGTACCCCAGGTCATTAAGCGTGGCGAGGATGACAGAAAACGTCCGGCCTTTGTCATGCGACAGCAGTCCCGGAACGTTTTCGAGCAGAAGATACGAAGGTCGTTTGGATTGAGCCAGTCGGGCAATTTCAAAGAAGAGAGTGCCGCGGGTGTCGTCAAAGCCCCTTCTTCTGCCAGCGATTGAAAATGCCTGACAAGGGAATCCTCCGCACAGAAGGTCGAAGTCCGGCAGGTCTGCGGGGTCGATTTTTGTGGCATCGTGATAATATCGTTCCTCCTTTCCCGGCTCATAAATGGCCTCATAGCTGGCATTGGCGTATTTGTCGATCTCGCAGTGTCCTACACACCGGAAACCGCCCGCGCGGGTCAATCCCGTGCGGAAGCCGCCGATGCCGGCGAACATATCAAAATATCGGATCAGATCATCTCATCTCCTTCCTGCAGGGCAAGCAAAAAGCCGAGGACGCTTTCATCTACATCCCCGGCTCTGCCGCTATCCTGCGCTTCTTCTTTGGTGAGCTGCATTCCCCGCAGTTCCTGTCGGATGGTCTGGCGAACGGCGTCCAGCAGTTCCTGCTGCCCTTTATACTCACAGACCATGCGGCAGACCGCGGCGGTACGCTGTCCTGCGGGAATCTCCGTCAGCTTCTTCCACGCCCTGCGCTGGATGGGCGAGGACATGGAAAATGACAGATTGATCCGCTTTTTGTTACTGCTCATCGTTCTTTGTGAGCCGCTCTGCCAGCCGCTCATAGCCTTTGGCGTTGAGGGATACATCGTCAAGGATGACTGGGCGGCAAAGGCCGTCCGCAGCGGATACATTCCGCTTCAGCAGCGCCGCGCCGCCGCCCAGAAAAACAGCAGGCATGGCACGGGTATCCAGTCCGCTCTCCGTAATGGCGGAGAGCAGGCGATGGACATAGGCGTCTGCCTGCCGGTCAATAATTTTTCTGGCATCCTCGTTGATATGGACAGCATCGCCGCGCAGCACGCTTTCCATCTGTGCCGCCGTCATAGACAGGCCCAGTGCGCGGCGGATCTGCTCACCGATCTCATCCAGACAGCGGATCATACCGAGTTCCAGACTGCGGCAGGTCGATGCATTGGGGATACGGTTGTCCAAACGCATCAGATCCACCGTCCAGCCACCGATATCCGCCACGATCACAGAAGGCTCATCCAGCAGGATGCTCTGGGTCAAGACTGCGGCATAGCCCTGCGGGAACAGTGACACCTTACGGATGACGATGGAGTAGTCCTGTCCTTCATAGCGGAAATTCACCGTTTTCCCATCTCGGAGCAGATAGTCCCGGAATGCGTTTTTCTCCCGTCCAAAGCTGGTGAGGGGCAGTCCGGCCGCCAGATGGATCTCTGCCGCAGGCTCCGCATGACGGAAGGAGAGCTCCTTTGCGATAGCGGCCAGCGTGAGGAGGTAATAATCCTCTGTCTGCGTCTTGTTCTTCTGAAGCGCCTGACGCCCGCTGCCCACCACATAGAATTTTCCGCCGTATTCCAGCACGTCCTTCAGCGTATACGGCTCATGCTCATATGCCACCAGACCGGAGGGGAACGAGAAATGGGCCGTTTTCATAGCGGCATAGCCGTGGTCAACACCAACAATCATGGACTCGCTCATCTTGCCTCACCTCCACGGCTGCGTTTCTTCTTATTTGATGTCTGGCACCGGTCATAGTCCTTTCCAGCATGGATCAGATTCCGGATCTCCTTCAGCTGCAGATTCCAGCGCGTTTGACCGTCCCACTCCGGATGCTTCGCGCAGAGCCGGGGCAGATATTTCTTCAGATCCGCACCCTCTCTGGGAAACTCGATGCCGTCCTTATAGACGATATCTTGTTCCAGCTTCATCAAAAGCGCTTCATATGCGCTCCAATCTGTCTGATCATAGGCGCTTTTCCCAGTGAGCTGCTCATAGGCATAGTCCCCGACATAGCTCAACTGCTCAAAGCAGCAATCGCCGTAGGGAACGACATCCGCAAGGCTGTCCGGGTCTGCCAGCGCGGCAAAATAGGCCTCGCGCCCCTGCGCGATGAGCCATGCGCGAAAATCGATAAAACCGTCATCGCTGCAGCCGTATTCCTTCATGATTCCTGCCGCATCCCACAAGCCGAACTTGTCCGCGAGATCTTCATAGGCGTGGATGATGTCGTGAAAATTCTGTGCCTGCGTGGGGCCCATAGAAACCAGCCGGTCTTTCAGATAGGCCAGCATGGCGTCCATATCCTGCCCGCAGGCGTTTTTTGCCTCATGGATCAGGTCCCAGAAGGATTCTTTGTTGATCTCTGTGATCGGTCCCTTCACATTCTGTCTCTCCTTCCCAATACGTTTTTTGATGTGCGCTGCTGCACCCGCGCAGATCTTTTGATAAAATGTGCGATACTCCGGTGTGGTCTTATCCACTTCACCGAGAATAGCACGCTCATAGGGCGTGCCGGGGACGATCTCCCAGGTAACGACCCCAAAGTATGCCGCTTCCAGATACCGCAGCAGCGTGTGTCCGTCTGCCAGCTCAAACATTCCCCGGTTATCCTCATAGGGAAATTCTTCATAGACCTTGAGCCCGGTGACTTCTTCCGCGGCGGCATACAGCGAGAAACCGTCTGCGTCCAGCGTCGGCGCAAGCTGCGCGTACTGTTCCTCCGGGGACAGCATTTCCTCATGCTGCTCCATCTGACCGCTCCTTTCTTACCCAGCCCATAAAACGCTCTAAAAAGTGAACGCGCCCATGCACCTTCCCGGCAGACACATCCAGCCCATTCATCTGCGCCTGAATGCGGCGCTGGATGGCTTTCAGCTTCTGTGGGTCATTGCAGCAGTCTACGATGACATACTCGCCGCCGCTGGTGGAGAGGATTTCCCGCTTGCCGTTCTCGTCCCGGATGCCGGACAGGAGCCGCTGTCCCAGCCGTTTCCGGTAGGCGTCCTGAAGCGCGTCCATATCTCCGCAGACATCATGCTTTTTCAAAATCTCCGCGATCTCACAGGAAGTGATCTTCGTTTCGGCAGACAGCTTTTGCAAAATCTCCGCCTGCGCGTCAGGCGGGATTCCCGTCCGGCTGGGCATCGTTTTCTTCGCTTTCTGCATCGGTACACCTCCAATCCGCAGGCAGGATCTTCTGCTCGATGATATCCGCAATCGTCCGGAACACCTCCGCCAGCTCACGGGATTCCTTCACGGTATCCTGCATTTCCTCCGGGGTCATCCGCGTCCCGTCCGTCCAGCAGCGGATATTTTCTTCGGACGGCGTCAGCAGGACTGCTTTTTCATACGCTTTGCAGAAAAGCGCCGCGATTTTTCCTTTCCGCTCGATCTCGGCATCCTGCTTTTTCAGTTCTTTTTTCGCTTTTTCGTATTCCAGCGCTTCGGCGGCCGCCTGCTCCCGCTGCTCTTCCGGAAGGTCCTGAAGCTGCCGGGTCAGGTCATAGCCCTTGTTGATGGACAGTTCCTTTTTGTCCAGAGCCTCCTTGATGACCTCCGGGGCATTCTCATCGATCTGCATGACCTTGCCCATGGTGACCTCACCGATACCAACAGCATCCGCCAGTTCTTTACGGGTATTGACAGCAGTTTCTACTGAAGGAAGGTTTGACAATGTTGTCAAACCTTCCTTCGGACGATAATTCTGCCCACCGGCTACCATATTTGCCCTGGCTTTCGCCTCGATCTCCGGCTTCAGCTTCAGCGCGATCTTGCCCAGCTCCCACTTTTCCAGATTGCGACGACCTTTCTGGGTATCCAGCGCCCACTGCTTGGCTTCCAGCAGATCCTCGAAGGAGAATACCGCCATCGTATAGGGCAGGCCATGCTTTTCGCACAGTGCCTGACGGTTATGCCCGTCCACGATCACCATGTCCTCATTGACGATGATAGGGGAGTAACAGCCGTTTCGCAGCAGATCCTCTTCCAGAGCGGCAGACTGCTCCGCGCTCAAAGGCGGGAGCAGTTCGGCCATCTCCGGCAGGATCACAGGACTGCGCTCTGCGCTGGTGTATGTGATCCCGGTGTTTTTCATCAGGCGGCGTCCTCACTGGCGGACATATCCTCCACCGCCTGTGCCGCGTCCTCCGCCTTGCGGGGAGACAGGAATTCCACATCGCTGGCTTTGATGAGGAAACCGGGCTGGCGCTGGGGATCGTCCGCAAAGGTGATGGTCTCGAAATCGCCGGTGGCTGCCAGCTTGCAGCCCTTCCACGCAAACGCCGCACAGCGCTCCGCCAGAGGGCCGCGCACCTTGATGGAGATAAAATCGGTGAGCTTGTTGCCGTCCTTATCCTTATAGCGGCGGTCCGAGGCGATGCGCAGGATAGCGTAGGGCTTGCCGGTGGCCTCGTTCATCTTCAGTTCCACATCGTGGGTCAGATTGCCAATGGCAGTGATTTTCAGCATATTCAGTGCTCCTTTTTTTAATGGTTAGGTTTAATTAAAAAGTGCGGGTGGTCTGCTCTCAGACCACCCGCTGGGGGATACAATTTACTTGCTCCAGCTTTCGCTCTCGCCCAGTACGGCGGTGTGGGCGTTGGCAGCTTCCATGACGGCGTAATACGCCCAATGCTTGCGGCTCACATCCGGGAAGGTGTTGAGCTTGCGAAGATTGTCCGCGATGTAGTCCTCATCCGCTTCGCGGCCCAGCAGTCGGTTGACGATGGTGACGACCTCAGCGCGGTTGATCTCGCGCTCTGCGTGGAACGAGCCGTCCCCGTAGCCGTTGATCCAGCCGTGGAGCGCGGCGTACTTGATGTATTCTGCCGCCCAATAGCCGGAAGAAACATCGTTGAAGCCGCTGAACTGCTCCATGATCTCCGCATCACCGCTGCCATAAACATCAAAGAAGCGGACCGCCATCGTGGTAAACTCAGCACGGGTAATGGCATCGTTGGGGGCAAAGACGGTCTTGCTCTTGCCGTAGGTAATGCCGTTGTTGCTCAGATATTTCACATAGCCGCTATACCAGGCGTGGGCAGGAATGTCCGCAAATTTGGTATTTGCCGCCGTGGAAATGGTGTCACCGTTCTTCTCCGCCAGCAGGCGGGCGAAGATCGCGGCGGCTTCACTGCGGGTCATGCTGCGGCTGGGGCCGAAGGTGCCGTCCGTGTAGCCGACGATGTAAACGCCGTGGCGCTCGGTCTGCTCCACTTCGGGGACGGTCAGCTCACCGTTTTTGTCGGTCTTGCCTGCGGCAGACTGACCCAGATCACCCTTGACCGTGACATTTTTGCCCTGCTGGGGAGCCTTCTTGTGGTCGGTCACGATGACCGTCACCTGATGCTTGGCGTCCAGATCTGTGCCGTCCGGCAGCTTCACCGTGATATTGCCGGTCTTGCCGATGGACACTGCACTGCCGGAGATGGGGCGCTTCGTGTCCGTGCGGATGACCTTGACGGTCAGCGTCCAGCGGTCGCCGTCCGCGTCCTCATAGCCAGTAGTGACCTTGCCGTCCTCGTTGGTCTTACCGCTGCTGGTGGGGACGGTGATCTGACCTGCCTTGTCGGTCTTGCCGGAGGCGTAGTTGTCATTCTTATCCGTGACAGCGATGCTCATGTCCGGCACAGCGGACTTGTCCTTGACAAGCTGCACGGTCACGGTGGTCTGGTCGGCATAGTCCAGCAGGCGGCTGTTCGGCAGGCGGATGGAGATGCTGTTATCCTTGTGGAGCGCGACAGCGGCATTTGCCACGGGATTCTTGGTGTCGGTATTCGTGACGGTCACAAGGTAGCCGCCCACAACGGCCTCACCCTTACTGTCCGTGGTGGCGCTGTTGTAGATCTTTTCAATGGGCTGCGTCTCCAACTTTTCACCGCACACAGTACACTCCTTGTGCTTGCTGCCCTCGGAATCGGTGGTCGGCTGCTTGTCAACGATCCAGTCGCTGGGCTTATGACCGACAGGCTCGGTGTAATCGGTCTTGTTTGTATCGCCGCAACGGGTGCAGGTGTTGGTGGTGTAACCCATCTCCGTGCAGGTGGGTGCGGTCACTTCGGACTTGTAATCGTGTCCCAGCGCGTTTTTCAGCACCGCGCCACACTTGGTACAGAGCTGCGGCTGGGTGCAGGTGGCATCATTGCCAGGAACATGACCTGCCGCCTCGTTGCCCTCGATGCGGTGATAGCCGCAGCGGGTGCAGCGGTATTCCATCACGCCCTCGCCGGTGCAGGTGGCGTTGGTGACGAGGGTTCCCTTATCCCAGCTATGACCAAGCGCGTCGGTGTAGTCTGTGACGAAGCTGCTGCCGCAGCCATCGCAGCGGTGGATGGTCTTGCCGCCGCCCTCACAGGTCGCGGCGATTACATGGGATTCGTAGTTATGGGGCAGAACGGAAGTGATGTCCTCAATGTGACGATCCCCACAGACGGAGCACTCGCGGACGGTATAACCGGGGCTGGTACAGGTGGCAGCCACGGTATAGACCTCATAGCTGTGTTCGCCCTTGGGCGTGGCGGTCTGCTTCATTTCGCCGCAGCGGGAGCACAGCTCCAGCTGCTTGCCGTCTGCTTCGCAGGTGGCGTCACGGATGACGATGCTCTGCCATGCGTGGCCCAGGGAGTCCACATAGTCGCGCTTTTCGATTTTGCCGCACTCCGTACAGAGGTAGCGGTCATAGCCGAGGGTGGTGCAGCCGGCCTTGGTGCTGTCCAGCAGAATATACTTGTGGTTTTCACCACAGCCCTTGTCGGTGCAGCAATTTCCGTTGCAATGCTTGTTCTGGCAGCCGCAGTTGGGATCGCCGCAGCCGCAGGCACAAGAGCCGTCATCCTTGGTGGATTCGTCACGGAGCCAGACTTTTGCCACGCCGTTCTCGGTCATTTCTTTGCCCTTGTAGGTGTAGGTGATCTCGTAGTAGACCATGTACTGACCTTCCTCCGTGTAGTTGGGCGCGGAGGTCATGGTACAGCTATCCGCACTGTTGCCGTAGCGGATAGAGGTGCGGACACCTGCTTCCGAGAGGTCGCTGACGGTGATGGTATGGGGCTTGCCGTCCACCACGCCGTAATAGTCTGCAATGACCGCCTTTGCCGCCGTGTAGTCATAGCGGGCGTAGTCGCACAGGCTGCATTTCTCTACCGTAGCGAAGCGTCCGTTTGCCGGCTGGGGCAGGACTTCCGTCACCATGCTGTGGCGCTCCAGCTTGCGGCTGACCGTATGATTGGTACCGTAGCAGAATGCGCAGTAGGTGCCGCCCTTGGTGGTAACAGTGTGATAGGTATCGTCCGTGTACTCGTAGGAAACGGTTTCGTCCAGTTCCTGCGTAAATGCGGCGGCACAGTCATACAGCCAGTAGACATTTTTCAGATAGCCGTACTCGCTTTTGCTCATATTTGTGTTGATGCCGCCGCAGGTTTCACAGACGGCTTTTGTGTAGTGATATCCGGTATAGGTGGCGTCCTTGCCGGGGATGCCGTCCATGGTATCACCTTTGCCGACGCCATCTACCATCGTGCCGTCCGAATATTTCACATTGCGGCTGAGTGCCGGCTGGCCATTGCGGGTATATTCGGGAACGCGGAACACCTCAAAAGATGTGGCTTTGCCGCACTCACCGCACTTGAAGGTCTCGCGGGTCACAACACTGTTGGCGTCCAGCTCATTGGTTCGACCGGATGCCTGCATCCAGTGTTCTGCGGGGTCGTGGTAGCTGTTCTGCTGGGCGGCAAAGGCGGTGGGGATCATGCCCACGCACATGACCAGCGTCAGAAGCAGCGCCAGCGCTCTGCGAGAATAATGGTTCTTTTTCAGATTCATAGGTCCTCCTTATATTTTTTGTTTTTTATCCGCGTTGAAAACGATGTCCTTTTGGCTATCGCCCCCTTTCCCGGCTGCAAATCTTTCTTTGCAGATACTCGTTCCAATCCTTGCCGCAGCGCGGTTTCTCCACGGTAACGGCATACCCCTGTAACTGATACTTTTCCTGTAATTGCTGGGCGGCTTTCTGCCCAGGCTCATCTGCGTCCAGACACAGCGCAATACGGCGGATCTCCGGATGTGCCTGCAAATAGGTCTGCAGTGCGCCGTCATAGAGTCCGCACAGAGCAACGGCGTTGGTTGTGTCTCTATGGAGCGTGAGGTAACTCATCAGATCGATGGGTGCCTCAAAGACAAGCACCAGATCTGAGCGCGGATCGTGCGGGAGGGAGAAGCCTGTGTTTTTGTCGCTGCCGGGAGCGTCTCCCTTGAAGCCGGGACCGTCCAGATCATAGGTGCCGCGCAGTCCCGCGTACTTTGCCTGTCCGGATTCATCCCTGCCGACGAAGACGCAGTTATGATGTACCGCATCCTCATACAGCAGACCGGCATTCAGAAATTGCCGGATCACCTGGGCAGCGATACCTCGCTTACGGAGATAGGCGAAGACCCTTCTGTCATCCCCATTGCGGGGCGGCAGGGAAAACTCCTGTTTCTGGCTGATGGGGTTTGGCTCCGGAGCGGGTGCGTCTCTGGCTTTCCCATGGAAGGTCAGAAGGTACTCCACTGCTTCCGGAAAGGATTTTCCGCAAAACTGCTGGAGGAAGGTAATGGCATCCCCGCCGGTATTCTGGGAATACCGGAACCAGGTACGCCGGTCCTTGATCCGCAGGCTGTCCATCTCCGCGGTAGTATGGAAGCGTCCCACGCGCTTGACCTGATAGCCGAGGTGGGAGAGCAGCTCCGGCAGGTCCGTTTCTCTGGCGATCTGCATTTCTGTGTCTGTGAAGCGATTTCTGATCTCGCTTGCCATAATGTGTGCCTCCTTTCTGATGAAACGCAAAAAGCCACCCAGGGCATCCGATATATTCGGATGCCCTGGGTGGCTTTCCCTAAATCGTGTTCTTTTGTTTTGGCTTTAACGTGGGCCTACACGGCGTTATCTTCGTCGGGGGTGTCCGTGTTCGCTGGAGCGGTCACGTCGGCCACACGGGGCGCGACCGGGGCCTCAGTGGGGGCGTTCTGCTCTGCGGTGTTCTCAGCGTCCGCTTCGTCCAGCGCCTGCGTGATCAGGTTCAGCACGAAGTCTCGCTGGGTGAGCTTTTTGCCGCTGCGGAGCGTCTCGCGCTCCAAGTGACGCTTGATGCGCTGGAAGAGTTCTTCGGGAATCTGGAATGCCATGGTTCTGCCTTTTTCAGTCATTTGAATGCCGCCTTTCTGATTTTCGATCATGTCGTAGTATTCTTGGATGAGGTTGGCGATGTACTCGCTGGTAGTCTGGCCCAGCCGTTCTCGTTCTTCACTGACCCGCTCATGTAGGTCGATGGGAAGCTGAGCACACAAGTTTTTAGTGGTTGCCATTCTCGGATACCTCCTCGTTTTTTGTAACGCAAGCATACCCGAAAGGTCCAGTAAAAGCTATTACCAACACCACCAAGGAATGATAGACAAACGAAGCAAAAGCAACATAAGCACCAATGAGACGAAAAAGGCCGCCGTCCGCTCCCACATAGGGAGCCGAACGGCGGCCTGCCTTCTTATTCTTTATTCTTTTTTAAGCCTCGGTGTTCGAACCACACCAGACCACAAATCTGGCAGGGCGCATCTTCAAAATGTCGCCTCTCGCTGGGCAAAACTGAAATTTTAAAAAATCGAGTTTTTGCAACTTTTTCATTCTAAAAGTGGCGCATTATATGTGAAAACGCCGCACTTTCGTGCGGCGTTTTCGGCGTTGCATCTTTCATCAACACATTTTGGAGCTGCTGGGCAGATTCGAACTGCCGACCTCATCCTTACCAAGGATGCGCTCTACCTACTGAGCTACAGCAGCAAGTGGCGACCACGAAGGGACTCGAACCCTCGACCTCCGGCGTGACAGGCCGG
>ERZ780218.2046-NODE-2046-length-10393-cov-5.415554_pt1 | contig 10393 bp, 10 predicted proteins | sample MGYA00510975_ERZ780218 | MGnify/ENA primary metagenome ERZ780218 (study PRJEB29588, sample SAMEA2152063) | human gut metagenome | biome: human gut; feature: human-associated habitat; material: faeces | place: Denmark | collected 2008/2010 ...
TGCTGCTGCGCGGCGACGGCACCTCGGTCTACATGACGCAGGACCTCGGCACGGCTTACCGCCGCTTCGAGGAGAACAGGCTCGACGACATGATTTATGTCGTGGGCAACGAGCAGAACTACCATTTTCAGGTGTTGAAGCTCATCCTCAAGAAACTGGGCTATGCCGACTGGAGCGACCATATCACGCACCTTTCCTACGGCATGGTGGAGCTTCCCGAAGGCAAGATGAAGTCGCGCGAAGGCACGGTGGTCGATGCCGACGACCTGATCGCAGACATGGTATCCACGGCCCGCGAGATGTCGGACGAGCTGGGCAAGCTCGACGGCTGTACGGAAGAGGAGGCCGACGCCGTTTCCACGATGGTCGGATTGGGGGCGCTCAAGTATTTCATCCTGAAGGTGGACCCGAAAAAGACGATGCTTTTCGATCCGCGCGAGTCGATCGACTTCAACGGCAACACCGGCCCGTTCATCCAATATACCCATGCGCGTATCTGCTCGGTGCTGCGCAAGGCCGCCGAAGCCGGCATCGACTTCTCCGGTGCGGCGCAGGCGGATTACCTGCCCGAAGAGATCGCCCTCGTGAAATCGCTGACCGAATATCCGTCGGTCGTTGCCGCCGCAGGCGAGAACTTCGCGCCTTCGATCGTCGGCGCCTATGTGTACGAACTGGCCAAGCAGTTCAACGGTTACTACCACGACCATTCGATTCTCAAGGAGGAGAATGCCGAAACCCGCAGAATGCGTCTTCAGCTGGCTCAGCAGGTCGCCCGCGTCATCCGCAGCGGCATGAAACTGCTCGGTATCGACGTTCCGGAACGGATGTAATTCTCCGGAACGGATGTAATTTGCCGCACCGTCCGGGCGGAATGCCTTTTGTGCCGAGACCGGAACGAAGAGGGTGGGGCGTTGCCGCGGCAGAATCCGGCCGGGTTTCCGCCACTTTCGGACGCCGAGCCTGAGCGCGGCGTCTCCCGGATGAATGGCAAAAATCTGGGCCGTCTGTTTCTCGGCTATGATAAAAAAGAGGAAGAACGATCTTCCTCTTTTTTAATTATGGCTTCCGCTTGCCGCGCTCAACTTTTTCGGTTCACCGTTGTTATGCTTTCCCTGCTTGCCGCCCTCTTCCCTTCGGCTTGTTGCCCTCTTCCCTTCGGCTTGTTGCCATCATCCCTTCTGCTTGCCGCCGTCATCCCTCTTCGGCCTGCCGCTTTCAACTTTTCTGCTTCCCCGTCATTATACCTCCGGTTCACCGTTGTCATGCTTTCCCTGCTTGCCGCTCTCCTCCCTTCCGCTTGCCGCCGTCATGCCTCACTTTCCGGTTTGTCGCCATCATGTTTTCCCCGTTGGCGTCCGGCGGCTGTACTTGGCTGCCCGTACCCGTCCCGGCGGGAGGGGAGTGTCGCTCCGATGCCGCTGCGGCCATAAATATTTAGTGCTCAACCGTGGTATGAATCTTGCGAGTTGTGCGGCAGGAATTAACCAACACTATTATTTGCGTGAAAACAATCTTTACAACATTCGCTCTATCTCTTGCGTTGTGTGCCGCTGCCGGAGCGACGGCCCAAGTCAGGAGCGCGGCGCCGGTGCCTGCGGCCGATACCGTGATGCTGTCGGAGACCACCGACGGCGATTATCTCGTCCGCAGGTTCATCGTCAAACGTCCCGGCGACACCGACTACTCGGTCCGCTACCAGATCAATCTGGCGAAACTCTCCTCGACGCTCGACGGCAATTCGCGGGAGCTCGGCGATCTGGACGACTTCGTCGGCAACCTGATGAAAGACACGCTGATGAGGGTCAAATCGGTCGAGATCACGGGATATTCGTCGCCCGACGGTCCGCTGAAATTCAACGAGACGCTGGCCCGGAACCGTGCGCAGGATTTCAAGAATTACGTCGATCGAAAGTATGGTTTTTCAAATAAGTACGACGTGACGGTCAATGCCGTCGCCGAAGATTGGGAGATGTGCCGCGCATTGGTCGCCAAGTCGGAGGTGCCCGACAAACAGTCCGTGCTGGATATCCTCGACGGCAGCCGGTCGCCCGACGCCAAGGAGCTGGCGCTCAAAAAGATGCCTTCGGCTTGGAACTATATGAAAAAGAATATCCTTCCGCCGCTCCGCCGGGTCGAACTGACGATCAATTACGGCGAAGGCAGCGTCGTCGAGCAGCGCACGATGATTCCCCGGCCCAAACCCGCGCCGCAGCCCGTTTGCGAACCCTGCGGATGCGAGGTGATCGACGAGTCGATAACGGGCATCATCGTCGAAATGCCCGGATCGGATGTCGATTATAAAAAGGAGCTTCGCGAAGCGAGGAAAATCGTCCGGGAGCAGGAGCGAGCCGCCCGCAAGACAGCCCGTGAAGAGGCAAAAGCCGCCAAAAAGAGTTACAGGGAGTTGGAAAAGATGTAAGGCCGAATAATACGGTAAAAAAGGATTCCGCATGCGGAATCCTTTTTTTTTGCATGGGCCGGCGGGGATTATTTCAGCGGCGTAGGGCATAAAACGTTTGATAATCCGAAAGCTTTTCGTACCTTTGTCGGAGCAAATTTTTAAAACGCACAATGATATGGCAAATTTAAGGAACCTGAAAAAGGAGATCGACTACCGTCTGGAAGAGGTGGTTTTCGACTGCGATATGGCGATCTGCTTCCAGCCCTCGAAGGAGAAAGAGGTTTTCGAAGTGATGCAGGAGGCCGTTGCCGTCCGCAACGATCTCTTCACGAAGGCCAACAATCCCGCCGAGCCGCACAACCGTTCGCTCGTCCGCAAGCATTTCGCCGCTCTGCGCGTCGAGATGGTGGAGGCTTATGACAAGCTTTTCGAGAAGCTGAGCAAGATCAACGAGGCGAAGAAATAAGCCGTTGTCCGATTTCCGGTATCGGGCCGAGAGCGCATAAACGCTCGCGGATGGATGCCGATCTATAATTTAAGCGCGTTCCCCCGACGGGGAACGCGCTTTTTATTCGTGGTCGCAGCAACAGTCGCCCGGATGATGCTCCAGCACCGTGTGGGGAATGTGCCCGTGCGACACGAGCTGAATGGGGCAGTCGTAGTTGCGCAGCTGCTCTTCGGTGATGATGTTCGAGCGGTGGCGGTGTACGCGGCGGTTCACGCAGACGATCTCCTTCACGACGCTTGAGATGGTGCCGATGTCGTGCGACACCATGACGATCGCCATGCGGCGGTTCAGTTCGTGCAGCGTGCGGTAGAGTTCGTTTTCGAATTTGTTGTCCACGAAGTTGGCCGGCTCGTCCAGAATCAGCAGCTTGGGATCGGAAATGACGGCCCTGCACAGCAGCGCCCGCTGCATCTGACCGCCCGAAACTTCGCCGATAGGGTTGCGGGCCGTATCGGCCACGCCCGCCGTTTCCAGCAGATCGAGCGCCTTCGCGCGGTCTGCTTTCGTATAGCGGCTGAAAATTCCCTTGTGCCCCTGCAAACCCGACAATACCACTTCGAGCACCGAGATGGGGAACGTGCGGTCGAAATCCGATAGCTGGGGCATGTAGCCGATCAGCCGCTCCTTCTCCCGGAACAGTTCGGGTGCGAGCCGCACCTCTCCGGTATGGGGCACCGTGCCCAGAATCGCCTTCACAAGGGTCGTCTTGCCGCCGCCGTTCGGGCCGATGACACCCAGAAAGTCGTTGTCCGCAATCTCCAGATCGACGTGCTGCAGGGCTTCGTAGCCGTCGTATGCGACGCCGACGTCGCGTAGCGTTACCAGATTCATCGCCGTGTGATTATGTCGGTTATCGCATCGATATTGGCGATCGCGTCTTCGCGCAGCGGGTCCACTTCGACATATTCAGCGTCGATGTCGCGTGCGATGATCTCCACGGACGATGCCGGGAACTGATTCTGATAGAGGATGCGCCGCACGCCGTCCTCACGGGCCTGCCGGATGACCTGCGTCAGCCGTTTGGCCGAAGGTTCCTTGCCGTCGGCTTCGATCGCCACCTGCCGGATGCCGTAATCCCTTGCGTAATAGGTGAGGGCGGGGTGGTAGATGATGAAGTATTCGATGCCGCTCTGCGCGATCTTCTCGCCGGTGCGGGTGTCCAGCGCCCGTAAATCGGCCTGCAGCCGCTTGTAGTTCGTTTCGTATTTCGCCGAATCGGGATAGGCGCGGCGAATCGCGGCATAAGCGTTCTGCGCCATTTTCTGCAATGCGCGGGGCGATGTCCATACGTGGGGATCGACGCCGTGAGCGTGGCTATGGTTGTGGGGTTCGGCGCAGGAGGTGCCGTCTCCGCCGGCTGCGGCCTGTTTCGCAGGCGTGTGCGCGTGCGAACAACTGCCGGCGATCAGTTCTATGCCCTGACTGAGATTCACGACCTTGCCGCGCTCCTCGATCTTGGATAACAGCGTGGTTTCGAAGTCGATGAGTCCGACGTTGAAGATCATCTCCGCCCGGTTCAGCCCGATGAACTGCCGGGGCGTCGGTTCGAACGTTTCGGGACTTGCGCCGGGAGGTACCAGCACTTCGATCTTGAAATCGTCGCCCACGATTTCCCCCACGAGACTGCGGAGCGGGAGGATCGAGACATACAATGTCTTTTCGTCCGCCTGCTGGCGGGACGTGCAAGCGCCCATCAGCGCTGCAATAAATATGAAAACGAGTTTTTTATACATATTGTCTGTTGATTATCAGTGTTTTTCCTGAAATATGGTAGGGTAGTCCCTTCCGTTTCTTGTATATGACGACTAATGCGATTGCGATCAGCAGCGTGCACAGGCGGAGGCCGTTCGCCCGCAATCCGCCGACTGCGCCGCTCCCGCTCACGCTGAACAGCATCCACGGCGCGTTCATCAGCGTATGCAGCCAAATTACGCTCCACAGATTGTTTTCCGATTCCACATAGATCCAACTGAAAAAGATGCTTCCGGCAGCCGTGACGCCGAAAGCTGCCGATGCGGAAATCAGGTCGTCACCCTGATACAGATGCAGCGATCCGAATGCCAAAGCCGTCAGCGTCGCTGCCGGCAGAAATCCCCAACGAGCTGTCCGGAACAGCTCTCCGAATACGAAACCTCTGAAAATCAGCTCCTCGAAGAATCCCGCGACGACTATGAACGTAAACATGTGATCCGGCGGCGTTTCCCGGTTGAAACTGCCGATGACCGCATAGCCGGCGAACATGGGGACCGTACTCAGCACTCCGAATAGCAATCCCCGGCCGAATCCGTGCGTCAGTCCGAGCCTATATAATATGGTATCGGGTCGGTGCAGCAACAGAAGCGCCGCTGCCGGAATTATACCCGCAATCAGGTAATTCAATATGTAGTGAATTGATTTGCAGGTAGATAAGAAATTTGCAAATGGCCGAACGCCGAGGTTGAAATACCACGTCACGAAGAACAGCCCGAAAGCCGTCAGGATAATTGCCGAGCGTTTTATACAGCTGTCATTTTCAGCCATTTGTTCCGGATTTGATATTGCAAAAGTAGCAAAAATTCGGTGAAGTTATATATCGTCCGATTGCGGGATATCGCTTATATGCTCAATTTGCCGAATAATCGGGATGTAATAGTGTATAAGGATTCGATTATGAACAAAATGGACTCTCGACTTGCAATAATTTAACATAATGGTAATATTACACCAAACATTGCGCCAAGGAGGTTGATTCCTCCCTGTGACTTTGTTGTCGGGATTGTTGTCGGGATTGAATAATATTCCGGATGAAATGAACCGGATTTGCATTGCCGAAGACGGTGAGATTCGCGGGAAAATGGCTATCTTTGTTATACCGGGCCGATTTCGGAACCGATTCTCAGATCACGGAACAGATTCGGTCCGCACCGCAACGATCGAATAGCATATTATGAAGAAGATAACGAATCCTTGGCGCGGCATGGACGGTTACCATATTGCTACGGCTGCGATCCGAACAGTCCGCAGGGACTGCGGATGGAATTTTACGAAAACGGCGATGAAATCGTGAGCGTCTGGCATCCTCGTCCCGAATACCAAGGCTGGGTGAATACGCTGCACGGAGGCATTCAGGCAACGCTGGCCGACGAGATCAGCAGCTGGGTCGTATTCCGGAAGTTTCAGACGAGCGGCGTTACTTCGAAGATGGAGGTCCGCTATCACAAGCCGATTCACACGACTGATGACCACATCGTTTTGCGGGCATCCGTGCGTCGGCAGCGTCGCAACATCGTTGAGATCGAAGTCCGCATCTATGACTGGCACGAAGTGTTGTGCACGGAGGCCGTATGCGTTTATTTCCTGTTTCCCCCGGACAAGGCGCGTTCGGAATTCCATTTTTGCGATTGCGGCGTCGAAGCGGCCGAAGAAAATCCGTTGAATAAATAAGGCGGCAAGTTGATGTTTGCGCCAATGTGCAAGTTAAGGCGGCCAAATTGGATATTTGCGCCAATGTGTAACTAAGGCAGGTTTAAAAAACCTGCCTTGCTAATTTGTTGCCGGTGGTCGAGATTGCTGGGATTGTCCGTGGTTTTGCCGTAACCCTTTGTCCGGTTCCGTTTCCTTGAAATATTACCCGGCTTTTTTGCGCTCTGAGAATCGAGTATTCCGTCCCGCATCCCGCACGAATTTTTTTAACGCATTGTCGTCGGCGTAAAACTTTCGAAGGTCTGATCGTCATACAGTACGACGATCCGTTTGACGTTGGCGGTAAACAATGCTGCCGGGAGTTGTTGTTGCGGTGCCGGATCGCCGGTTGCGTTTTCCGCCGTTTCCGGCTGCCGTTTTTCTTCAAGCGGATGCCGACCGGAGGCAAGGCCGAAAAGGTCGCCGCCGGGCGACGCGGGCTGGCTCATCGGCTGCGGAGCTGACGATTGGGCCGGCGGCTCGTCGCGGTACATCTTATCCGAGTCGAGCAGCAGCCAATCCGGGTTGATCCGGGGAAACCTCCGGAGAATCTTTTGCAACAGATCGAAGCCCGGTTTGTTTCGTCCGGCGAGAATATGGGAGATTCCGGCGGGATTGATTCCCAGCAGTTCGGCGAGCTGGCTTGGCTTCAATCCTTCATTTTTCATCAAATCGAGCAATTTTTCCCTCATCAGCAGAATTTTTTACAAATATAAATATTTGTTTTTTGTAAAACAAGTAATTTTATCATTTGTAAAATGTTAATAACTGTTGAAAAAGTTTACAAGTGTAACGATCGAAATATTGTTAAATCTGTCTCCGGCGGTTGATGTAATCTATTTGTTGATATAATATGTTATAAATAGCTGGTTATTAAGTGATTTTTAGAGTTCATAATTCCTGTATTTGCAGTAATTGCCATCCTTTTTCGCAGCGTACTCATGAATATCAATTAAAAATACATATAATTCTTTTAAATGATTGATTATTAAAGTGTTTATTTTGCATGTTTAACGATTTGACTGCTTGTCTCTTGCGCGTGGAACGTCAGATGGTGCCGGTTGCCGGGTTGATTATAAATGGATATAAAGACAGCTATATCAACACGAAGTAGTTACATTTGTAATTACAATTGGAAATACTCCCCTCTTTTGTTTGTTACAAATGTAAATGCACTACCCTATTTTAGGAAAATTTTGATTTTTTTAACGAATTTCCGACGACTAATCAACTGAATTATTAGCTTTCGTTGATTCTCCATATATTATGTTAAATAAATAATAGGCGGATAGTGTTGATAACCCACTACCCGCCTATTTTTCAGCTGTTTATATAATTGTAAACAGCGGTCTATTTTGAAAGTTTTGCTGCGATTTCTTCGAACTCTTCCGGAGTCAATTTGAGCTTTTCCCGGTGAAAATCCACGTCATTTTCGCTCTTAATGGGGATCAAATGGATGTGTGCATGCGGCACTTCAAGCCCTAAAACCACCACTGCGACTCTGGAACACGCTATTTCCTGCTTGATTTTACCTGCGACTTTTTTGGCGAACAGCATCATGCCTGCCAGTGTCTGATCGTCGAGGTCGAAAATATAGTCTATTTCCTTTTTCGGTACGACCAGCGTGTGTCCTTTCGTCAGCGGATTGATATCCAGAAAGGCGTAATAGTTTTCGTCTTCGGCGACCTTGTAGGAAGGTATTTCGCCTGCGATAATGCGTGAAAAAATAGATGCCATATATTTATCTTTTAAAGTTTCATTGTTAACACAGTGACCGCTGTCGCGGGTTGCGCCGCAAGTCGTATGCCCTCCTGCATGATTTGCCGTGTTTGTCGCTCCTCGTTGCTTATATAGTATTTCCCCACAAAATAGGCCGTCGGACTTTTTTTCGGTACGTTCCGTGAAAAAGTGCCGACGGAGCGTTTCCCATTGCTTTTTCGGTATGTTCTTGCAAATGGTGCTGCCAGAGCTTTTTGTCGCTTTTTTGGGCGTCCCCGCGCATAGTGCCGCCGGGAATTCCCGTTGTTTTTCGGGGCCTCCGGCGCCCGCCTGCCGCCGCTTTGCGGAAATCGCCGTTTCTCGTCTCTCGGCAGGCTGCTCTTCGAAGCCTTATTCCTCGTTGAATTTGGGTTTAAGTATCTCCGAATAGATAACGGCCTTGCGCAGGTCGAAATCCTCCGTAATTTCCGTTACGGCCTTCTCAGTCGTATGTCTGTCCCCTGCTGCGTGCTCTTCGTGCAGGATTTCCTCACGGGGAGACTGTCCGTCCGAGGTGTTTTTGCGTCCGGCATGCCGCCCGGAGCTTTTGAAAGCGGCCGTTTTGCGGGCGACTTCACCGAATCCGGGCGTCGGTGCCGCCTGCTGCATTGCGGAACGCAGTCGGTCGGTTTCCGCTCCAGATACGGTCTCCTGACTGTCCGGGTGCCGCATTTCATCCGCAGATTGCGTGTCCCATGAGGGCCAAGCTTCGTGCTGAGTGTGCTTTTCGGTCTCGTGAGCCTGCTTTTTCGCCTTTTTGCGTGCCTGCGAGGTCGCGTTGAACAGCATGGCTGCGAAAATCGCCACGACCCATATTACGGTTGAATAGTCTTCCATATCTCAGCTTAAAGTTCGTTTGACACTCTCGATACCTTTTATCTTGCGCAGTCTCGTCATCACGTCCTGCAGGCCCTCGGCGTCCTTGACATACAGACTGATGCTGCCTTCGAAGATGCCGTCGTGGCTGTGGATGCCGACTTCGCGGATGTTGATGCTGAAATCGGCGCTCACGACCTTCGCCAGATCCAGCAGGATTCCCATGCGGTCGATGCCGCGCAGCTCGATGGTGACCAGATACGACATCGCCTTGTGCTGCGACCATTTGATCTCCTCCTTGACGATATTGCGGCCGAACTGGGTCGCAAGACGGTTCAGCTCGTCGCACGTGGCTTTGTGGACGATAATGTTGCCGGTTCCCGGATCGCGGTAACCCACGACCTTGTCGCCCGGAATCGGTTTGCAGCACTCCGCTATCTCGAACTGGGGTGCTTCCGGCTGTTCTTTGGCCGGGGGCGCTGCATTCGGCGCCGTTTCGCCCGCGTCGTTGATAGCCGCCGGGTCGTCTCCCTCCTCGTCTTCCTTTTTGTTGATGAAAAGGGTCCAGAACTTGAGTATCTTGCTTTTGGAGTTTACTTTCAGGACTTTGTCGAGGTCCTTCAGGTCGATAATGCCGGCTCCGATCTTGCTGTATAGCTCCTCCTTGTTGTTGCTTTCGTATATCGGGACGATCTTGCGCAGGACACGGCCGCTGAGCTTGATATTCAGCGACTTCATCTTCTCGTCGAGCATTTGCATACCCCGCTCGATGTTGTTCTGGCGTTCGCGCTTCAGGAAGCTTTTGATCGACTGCTTGGCCTTGGCCGTGGTCGCTATTTCGAGCCATTCGGGCTTGGGGCGGGCATTGTCGGCCGTGATGATCTCGATCTGGTCGCCGCTGTTGATCTGCGTGGTGATCGGTTCGAGTTTGTGGTTGATCTTGGCGCTGATCGCGCTGTTGCCGATTTTCGAGTGGATGTCGTATGCGAAATCGAGCGCCGTTGCGCCGAACGGCATTTTCCGGGCTTCGCCTTTTGGTGTAAATACTACTATTTCAGAAGTATACAGCGATAACTTGAAGTTATCCAAGAAGTCGACTGCGTTTTCCGTCGGGCTGTTCAGCGCCGCGCGGATCTGCTTCAGCCATTTGTCGAACTCGTCTTCGTCCTGCGAAATCGTGGCGTGCTTGTATTTCCAGTGGGCGGCGAATCCCCTTTCGGCGATATCCTCCATCCGCTGAGTGCGTATCTGCACTTCGACCCATACCCCGTCGGGACCCATCACGGTCGAATGCAGCGCCTCGTAACCGTTGGCCTTGGGCATCGAAATCCAGTCCCGCAGGCGGTCCGGCTTGGGGGTGTAAATGTCGGTGATCGTCGAGTAAACCTGCCAGCACTGCGTTTTCTCCGAAGGGAACGGCAGCGGCTTGAAGACGATGCGGATGGCGAACAGGTCGTAAATCTCCTCGA
>ERZ780218.2050-NODE-2050-length-10342-cov-2.512491_pt1 | contig 10342 bp, 10 predicted proteins | sample MGYA00510975_ERZ780218 | MGnify/ENA primary metagenome ERZ780218 (study PRJEB29588, sample SAMEA2152063) | human gut metagenome | biome: human gut; feature: human-associated habitat; material: faeces | place: Denmark | collected 2008/2010 ...
ATTATAGAAGAGATAAATATCCTGGAATGGTGCGTTGTAGAAGTAATAATGAACGTCTTACTAAGCTAACCGAACAATTTGGCTTTACTTTAGCAATGTTTATTTATATGGATGCGGGTAAGTTTGAAAGAGAAGAAATAACACTTGAAAAGTTCACTAGAGTAATTAGAGAAAGTTGTTATAGGTGTTGTTATTTAGATAAAGAAACTATAGAGGAATATATTTATGGAGATGAGAGTTAAATGATTTCAAGAGAGAAAATGTTTGTGGTAAGTGAGATACTTGATGAATCTATTAAGTCTCAAACTGCCGTATTTGATGTTAGATTATTTAAGACGTTTGTAGAGTTTGAGTCATACGTTGAGGGAACTCCTATTATAATTAACACATTAGTTGTTACTTCACGTGAGTTACCATTTAATAACTCAAATATGACAAGGTTATCAAACGTTGTAGGTTCACCATTCTTAAGAATTGATGGACAAGTAATTTATGTAATTGATAAATCATTTGATAAGAAAGTAGTAAATAAATTCTTTGATAACAATAATCTTGGCGTAGAGGTTGTAGTCTACCAGAATGATTTGTCATTACGATATGTAACAGATATTGTTACAGGTGAAGCTCGTGATGTTCAGGAAAATAAGACATATGATGTTGTTTATCGTGTACGAGCTAGTGAGTATATGAAGCAGCACTCTACGTTATCTTATGATACGTTAGATAAGGATTATATTACTGATGAAGATGATATGGCTGGTATTCCTGAAGAAGAAATACCGGAAGATGTTATTCCTGAAGCCACCAAAGATTTAGAAATAAAATACATTTGTGGAGAAGATAGAGAAGAAAGAACTGCTATGGTGTTTCTTTTATCTCAATATTTATCTCTATCAAGTAAAACTATCATTATTGAGCATGATAGAAAATATCATAGATTGACGGAGTTCTATACAAAGTCGCAGTTAGATGGTTTATTTATAACAGTTATGGAGATTTATCAAAATGTAGAAGAAGTTATTAACAGGATAAAGAATACAAATAAGCGATTAATAGTTATTGGTACTATTGAACGTGTAAAGTATGACTATAATTTCTTATTTACATTGTTATACAACAATTTATGTGGATATGTTGATTATATGATTATGGAATGTGATTATCATGAGTTGCCATATAACGTGAATGTTGTTTATGTAACATCTAATATTGTGCCAGAGATTATTAAAATGGCTACATCTATTAAACAAGTTGTTATACCAGAAAAGACAAAGTTCATTGGTATGCAAATGAACACATTAAATCCGTGTTATGTTAATACGTTGGAAATGTTATCAATTATTTCTGCTATTTTACAAAAGAATGGATTGGATGGACAGGTTCTTTATAGTGGTGGGATTAAATTAAAGGAGGATACAGTTATTTATGATATATTCAGCATCATTAGTTGAGTTAGACGAAGATATTATGAATGGGTATTATCCTATAAAGACTCGTGAAGAACTTGATAGGATAGTTGCTACATTAGGAAGTTATAATAAAGTTATTATAAGAAAAGATTTTGCTATTGAGAATTTTACTCCGCAGAGTCTTAGTGAGTATATTGAGAACTGCGGAATAGTAAATCCTAATCTTATTTTTGTAGTCGATAAAGAAGCTGAAGTGTATACATTGGATAATTTTATTCAGAAGATGATGGCAGTTAGCTCTGTAGAAGAATTAATTGACTTGGCTATTCAGAATGAGAAACAGTTCTTTTCGTGTTATAAAACATTGATAGAACATTCTAATGATATAAATATGCGATTAGTTCAGGCTGGTGGTACAATTGCTAAGCAAAAAGAAGCAAATGATGCTTTACAGAGAGAGTTAGATAACGTAAATCATCAGCTTGATATTGAATATAGAAATAAGACTTATAATGTTAATGCGTTGGATAGTCTTATTAGTAGGATAAATAATCAGTATGGTGGAGCAATCGATAAGAAAAGGTTGTTTGTAAATGAGAACAATCGGTACGATAGAGTTCTTTATATTAAAGAAGTAACAAGAGTTCAGTTTGTTGACTCTTTAGTTTACTATCTTAAAGAGATTTTAAGAGTAGTGTATCAGATGCCGGTACGTGTGCTTACAATTGAGTCTTACTATGCTACATCAAAGATTGAATTATATCCTTATTTAACACCTCATTATAAATTGAAAGAAAGAGATGTTGTTTCTGGTGACATATTAATGTTAGGTGTACAGCCAAAGCTAATGCGTGATATTCTTAAAAATCCTAGTAATATTAGTATTCTTATTGTATTAGATAGAGCTGGGTATCAAGTACCACATATTATTGATGATAATGTAGAATATTTTTACACAGTATCAGATGTAAAAGATAGACCGTCAAATGTACCAGAGGCTAGAACTATTAGTTATAGTCCTACAACATTAAACATACCGCTTATAAGTGGGTTTGATAAATTAGATCCTACTGCTAAAGTTGGTAAATATTCGTCATTATCTATTGTTAAGAAGATAATTGATGTATTAAACAATTAAGGGGTGTAGATGTTTAAGAAGAAAGAAAAGAAAGAAAAGAAGCCAACGCTTAAAGATAAGAAGTTGTTAGAGAAAAAGAAAGATTCTGAATATAATGAGGAAGATACTCAAGAGCAAAAGCAAGAAACAATTTCTGATAGACTAAAAAAGCAGAAGGCTGTTAAACCTAAGAAAGAACGATTTGAAGTCGTTAAAATGTGGGTTTATTATATTGGTTCAATGATTGCTAAGGATAGGGGTACTATTCCAAGTAATATTGGTAATAAGATTCTTATCACATCAAATATGTATATTACTAAGTTATATCTTAGTTCTATTATACAGATTACGCAAGCTGGTTTAAATGTACCTATTACTACTGTACAAGAATTAACTCGTTATTTGAGAGATAAGAAATGTGGGGCAGTGGTAGATGCTACATTTAAAAGACAGCGAATGGATTTATCTATAAATGATTCTGGTCTTACTTCACGTAAGAGGACTTGGAAAAACACAATGGATAAAGATTATATTACAGATAAGCAGAAAGAAATTTCTGCTAGATGTTTGTACACTACAGACTTACTTGAATCTGGAGAACAGTTGTGTTACACACGAGTTTATATTACATTAAGAGCTAAGACTGGCAGTGAGTTAAAGAGAGCTGAAACATTGGCTGGGCAATTCTTTGCACAGTCAAGTATTGTTTACTTACCTATAACTTCTAATGTTAAAGATACATTGGAGTTTATGAGTATTTTATCAGATAAGTATTCTAGAGAAGTGAAGGATGCTAAAGCTCTTGTTACATCGGATTTAACATTAGCACAGATGCTACCAAATACTGGTGCTTATAATGGTAATAAGGGTTTATGGTTTGGTGTAAACATTGAGAACAACTCTCATTATAATGTAGATTTTGAATCTATAACTATTGCTAGAAATATTTATCTTATTGCACCGTCTGGTGTTGGTAAAACTGTTATGTCAAATAACATAATTAGTTCAGCATTAGAGAAACCAAATTGGCGTGCATGTGCTATGGATATTAAAGGTAATGAGTTATCTAATCTTTGTCTATCGGTTAATGGGTTGATACTTGATTTGACACCTAAGTCAAGGGAATATATTAATTCATTTAAAATGGTAGCTGATTATGTCGACTATGAAGAGGCACAAGAGTATTTTAAAGATAATTTTAATTTATCTAAGGAAACTATGCTCGTGCTTTCTGATTTAAGTGGAACAGAAGAAATTAACCAGGCTAACGCATTGGTAGACAGATTTCTTAATAATGTATATAATAATATGGGTGTAATGCCTGATAATAAAAATACATGGTATAGAACAAATGATTTGAATGCATATGTAATTTATGATTTATTTGTAGATTATATGACAGCTCCGATGCTTGCTGAATATAATTTATGTGGTAAGAAGATGGTTGATAATCTTAAACCATATATGTACAGACATGGAAGTAAATCATATGTGTTCTTAAAAGAATTTGATATGACGAGAGTTTACTCAAGTAAAATGGTGGTATTTAATTTTGGTATGTTATTATATGGTACTGAGACGTCAAGAATTGATGCTCCATTGTTTAGACTCAAGTTTTCTTACTCGCAAAGAATTAATGGTGCTTATATTTCTTACAATTATAATAATAAGTTTGAGACATTTAAGGTGCTTGAGGAATCGCAGATTGTGCCAAATGATGTTCTTAAGAAATATGTTGAGGAATTTACTCTTAGGCGTGCACAGAGACAGACAACGTTACTTATTGGTAACTCTATCCAAGCATTGTTGGATAATGATATTTCAAAACCGCTTATTGAGAACACAAGAGCATTGTTGATAGGTGATTTACCAAAGGATGCTAGAGAAGAAGTAATTAATCAGTTTGATTTACGGTATTTGGAAGATATGATTATGAAAGTTGGTACTACAGAAGAATATTATAATTCTTTTGTATTTGTAAATCGTATGCAACCAGAGCCGTTAGTTCCTATCATCAAATTGATTCTTGATGAGAACAAAGCTAAAACAGGTTATTATAAACAGTTTAGGCCGGCAGAAAGCTTTAATCATTAAGTAAAGTACAGCGGGTATACTTATTTTATATCCGCTGTATAAAATTAATTGGGTGGTCGAACATATAAAGATGAAAGAAAAGTATTTTAAATATTTTCTGATTATGTTGATATTAATGGTAGTTTATTAATATTTATAAAGCAATAACATAAAATATTAAATAGTTGAAAGGCTATTGATTAAACTAAGGAGGTAATACAAATGAAAGCTATTGGAAAAGTTTATGAGGAAAGTTGGGAAAATAGAAAGAGATTTAAATTAAGACCAGATAATAGGCAACTTAATGAAGCTAACATAAGAAAGATTACGCGTAGCTTCGAAAAGTATGGATGGTATGGCGAACCAATTACTGTAACAAAAGATATGTATGTAATTGCGGGACAACATAGATTGGAAGCTGCATGTCGGGCGCATATTGGGATTAAGTATATTATTGAAGATAGAGAAGTATCGCAAGAAGCATTACGTGATATGAGTGCTGCTTCAAGAAAGTGGACATATATGGATTACATATGTTCCATGGCGGATGGCGGAAATGATAATTGTAAGAAGTTTGTACAATTATATAAGGAGTTCGTAAAGACGAGAAAGATATTACCACAAAATACTATTGTAGCAGTGGTAACTAATACATATAAGAGCAACACGTTAAAGTCACTTGTTAATGAAGATTTTTCATTGACTATTGATGAATATAATACTGCTCACGCAATGTTAGATAAGATAGAGTCAGTTGTAGCACCTTGTAGAGTAGGTAAAGTAACTGGCAGATTTGATTATACTTGTAACGCAGTGTATTTCCTGCTTAACAATGGAGCTAACTTTGAAATACTAAAGGCACGCGTTGCTAAAAATACTGATATGATACGTGCAGTTGTAAATATTGAACAGGCTATTGCGATGATGGAAGATGTTTATAATAAACATACAAGAACAAAAGATAAGATGTATTTTGTATCTAAGTATAAAGAATATCTTGATACGCGTAGAAGCAGTCGTGATAAATAAGGAGGTGATTATTTAAATGTATTTACCACTTAGATTTCTTGAACAAATTGATAATTATGTAAATACTGTAGAAAGACCAGAATTAAGAAGTACTATAAATAAGATGAGTATTTATGCAATAACTAGAATTATGGAGCGTAAGAGAGATTTTGTATTTGATACTTACTCTCATTACAAGGATTATCTTAATGGTTATGTGCCAATTATAAAACAATGGATTAAAGATGAATGGGAGAAGATAGCACAATGTTATATGGTTGCTACAATGCTTATGACTGAAGTAACAGAGGACTTTATGAATACTGTATTATTTACTCATATTCGTAATGAATGGAGAATGAGAAAGATAGTATATCGTGTAAGTCCTGCGTTGGAAGAAACACTTGTCTCTATGAAAATGAATAAATTGGTTAGTATGGAATGTATAACTAACTTGCCGTCTAATTATTTTTATATAGATTATAGTGAGTGTGAAGGATTTTGTGGCAATGACAAAGGTTGTATGGTTGCTATGAATAAGTCTGAGCAAACTATATCTATAATATGTGTTTTATTGTTGGATAATGTCAGAGTGAATACTGTCATTATGTCTATTGGTGTAGATACACAAGATGTAGATTCAAATACTAGTTTATTACTTTCTGTAGAGGATACATCAGAAAGTATAGAGTTAGAATTAGAATCTGGCACGTGTGTGTTTAAGGAAAGAGAATTCAAGAAGTTCTTATTGAATTTCTTTACTTATATGTATGCCATAAATAAAGATGTTGAAGTGACTGAAAGGTCTATTAAACTTTCTAAACGAAGTGAGAGTACAACAAGACTTAAAGAACCTACAAATACTTATAAAGAGATTGAAGACTATAACGTAGGTTTTAGGTATGTGAAGCAGCCACGTAATAAAGTGAAATATCTGCATGATGAAAATTATGTAAGTGGGCACAACGGTTCTAGTAAATGTACTCACTATCGACAGGCTCATTGGCATTCTTATTGGACAGGTAAAGGTAAAGATAAGAAGTTAATTGTCAAATGGGTTGAAGGTGTAATGGTAAATGGTATTGTAGCTAAGAATGTGACTGTAAAAGATATTTAAGTATTGGAGGATATAATATTTGAAGATTACTAAGTTTAGAGGTGAATGGTTCTTCTTAAGTAATTTTTATGAAACTAAAGTTACGTTTGAAGGATTGGTGTATAACAATGCGGAATCTGCATTTCAAGCTATGAAGTGTAGATATTATGATGACAGGATAAAGTTTCTTAGTAAAACCGGTGCACAGGCTAAGCAACTTGGGAAGCGAATAAGACTTAGAGATGATTGGGAAACAATTAAACTAGATTATATGTATAAAATTGTTAAAGCTAAGTTTGAGCAGAATGATTTTATACTTAAGCAGTTAATTGATACTGGTAATATCGAGATAGAAGAGCATAATGAATGGAATGATACTTACTGGGGAATATGCAACGGGTATGGTGAAAATCATTTAGGTAAAATAATTATGCAAGTTAGAGATGAGTTAAAAGGTTATAACAAATGATTTATACGTTGTAATAACAGTAATGATTAGATAATTAAGAGGTGAGAGTATGAGTACAATAACAGACAGAGCAAATGCAATATTATCTACTGATAATGAGATATTATTGTATCATGGAAGTAAAAATGCAGTCGATAAGCCTATTTATGGCAAAGGAAAGTCTGATAATGATTATGGACGTGGGTTTTATTTAACGTTAAATAAGAATTTAGCTTGTGAGTGGGCGGCATTGTATGGATATGAGAATTCTTGTTATTTAAACACTTATATGCTGAATACAAGTGATTTGAAGATATTAGAATTAGATAGTAGAAATACTATCGAATGGATATCTATCTTATATGCAAACAGAGGACCTGGTCAAGATGTAGTCGTAAATGCAGACTATCATAATTGGTTAATGTCTAATGTTCGTAAAGATATTAATGAATATGATTGCATAACCGGTATGAGGGCGGATGATTCTTACTATAGATTTGTAAACATGTTTGTTAGTGGTACATTTACTGATAGACAAGTTAACAGGATGCTTAACGCAGGAAATTTAGGAAAACAGTTTGTATTAATGTCTAAAGAAGCGTTTGACAGGATTAAGTTTCTTGGAGCCGATGAGTTGGACTTCAAGTATTGGAAAAGATTAGCAGAAAAGCGAGACAGGATTGCTAGAGATACCTTATTTGAAGTTCAACGAGATAGTTATTCTATAAAGAATGGTAAAACTATACGAGATTATGTATACAATAAATAGTTGAAAGGTGGTGTTTATATGTTACAGTATAGTACTTGGAATATAGACGCTGATAAAGAAGATGTGCCTTATGATGGGTGCTATCTTGGTGATTACAGAAACTTATTGGGTATGTTCTTTGAATATGCTGATGTGGAAGGCTATGATGCACAAGAAGTATTCACTGGTCTCATAAATAGTGATTATAAGTATTATTTGGATACTTGCCACCCTCATTACATTGGTGGATGCAATACGTATGAGTTTGCTAAGTATACATTAGTAGAAAGGTTAGGGTTAAGTATAGATAACCATGAAAAGGCTTGTGCTGGGACTGATGCTTATTGGTGGGGTTGGTCTATGGCACTTGTACAATGGTGGTTTAATATAACATGGGAGGATATGGAGAAGTATTGTAAGCTTGATATTGCAAAGCATTTATACCACTTAGGTCATGAAGTAGATGATATGCATGTTCTTAATGCTTATAAAACTAAGTTGGAGATGTCCGGTTATCCTAAAGAGTTGAAGGACCCGTGGGAGACAAGAGATTACTATTTAAAGAAATATGGTAAAGAAACTTAAGATTGGTACTTTATTAATTTTAACAATTTTTATTTCTGTGACAGTAAAATCAGATGCTGCTATGATTACAAGACAGTTTAATCAAATGATGTTATATTCTGATACTTGTTATGATTATGCGAGTGAATGTGTAATGTCAAGTGATTTGTACACAGATACGCAGAGAAGAATAAATATGGCTATTTATGGACAAACTGCAGTGGTATTTAGTAGTGGGCATTTTGATTTATGTTATGGTAATGTTAATACACCAATATTCAATTCATTTAAAAGGTATTTTACTCCGTTGTGTCCGTTAGCTTTTAGTATAGCTGAATGGGGAGGTAATGGAGATTTAAGATACTCGTTTACACCGGCTATTGCAACAAAGAAATTAATGAATAGTGGAATACCAATGTCTGTAATTAATCCACTTGAGGTAAATGCTGAGTATTATTCTGCGATGGGCTGTAGCTTTAAAGAGAATTCTTACTGGGGTCCATTGCAGATTAATAAAAGTTATTTGACACCTAACAGTAATAAGGGATATAATTGCGGATACATACCTATGGATTATTATTCATGGCCGGATGCATGTCAATGGACGTTTCATGATAAGTGTGAACAGATAAAGAACTCATGGAATAAAGATTATGAGTTTAAAAATCAATATGAAGTAATTGCTCATACATCTATTGCACATAACTCTGGTGGTACACATTTGACATCTAAAGATTTCTACTTAGATAAGAATTGGTATCCATGGAAAAGTTCACAAGCTGTATTTGATTATGTTTCCTACATTACAAGTGGTGAAAGGTTACAGACAATATTATCAGATGCTGACAGTTATGCTGATAATCTATTAAATGATTTTAGAAATGGTAATGAATCTGGAGCACTGTATAAGTCAATATCTGATTGTAGAGTTCTTAGTTATAAAATGAACATAGATTGGGGTAATTACGTTAAGTCCCATTGGTTGGGTAATATGTCACCTAATGTAAGTTTATCTGGCGACGCATTGCGTAATTGGGAGAAAGTTATGTATCCTATTCAGTCTATTTGGAATTATAGAGTTTTAGAAAGGCTTTATGGTTTAAATTAATATAAGGAGCTTACAATATGAAACGTTTAGAAGCTGTTTTAAATGCAGTACCTATTATTTCTTTGCTATTTGGAGGATTGGCTGAAATTAAATCAGTATATTTAGCAAAGTTTATTATTGCTCTATTGCTGTATATTTATATAACTTCACTTATGGTTGTTTCTGCGTGTGTAATGTTGTATTTTGTTAATCCAAAAGTATTTGAGCTGCATATTCCTATGATACCAAGAATAGATATTTTAGTAAAAGATAAAAGTAATTTGTATGTATCGTTAATCTTCTGGGTTAAAGGAATAAGTTCAATTATGTTACTTATTATAATACCTTTTGTTATAGGTACTTATCTATCACATTTGAAGTAAGACTAAATTGAGAAAGATGGTGTATTTTATGGGAGAAGAACTTTATACAATAGATTTAAATAATATAGGGTATATGAACAACACTTTTATACTAAACCTGAGTTGTCATACGATGCTTTTCAGGATTCATTCATGACTCAGTTTTGGTTGATGGAACTTACTAGAATTAAAAAGAATGAATTTGCATTCTTTGGCCATTTTGTAAATTATGATTTACCTAAAACGTTAAATGTTATTAAACGTGCAACGGTAGAATTTGGTGCAGATGAAGGTGACGTTAGGTCTATATTAGAGAATACTGAACTTAGAGATAAGTTTATTGAGTATTTAAACAAGATGTTTGAGCACACTCTTGTGTATTATGCTGTAATTAACTGTTTCTCTACTGCGTTAAAGCAAAGTGGTGGCA
>ERZ780218.2062-NODE-2062-length-10318-cov-2.021729_pt1 | contig 10318 bp, 6 predicted proteins | sample MGYA00510975_ERZ780218 | MGnify/ENA primary metagenome ERZ780218 (study PRJEB29588, sample SAMEA2152063) | human gut metagenome | biome: human gut; feature: human-associated habitat; material: faeces | place: Denmark | collected 2008/2010 ...
GTAAGTGGAGCAAAGATACGTTGATTTGAGTGATTTGAGTCTCATTTTATAAAGTGATACTCTCTTTTTTGTAAACGTAATATATTGATAATTAGAGTTGTATCTTTAAATGGGTCTACCTAGATTCATTGAGATTGATCTGCTTTATTTTCTGGCTGTTATATCCAAAATCACCTCTATATTTGCATCGTGATCAAAACCGAAAAAGATAGTATTATGGAGACAACAGCTTACACTTCCGACAACATTATCACCCGTTCTTATGAAGAATATTATCAGGTGATTCTTACCTATATTACTTATCGTATCACTCATCGCTACGAAGCGGAGGATCTAACCCAGGATGTATTTGTACGTCTGCTGGACTACAAGCAAATGCTCCGTCCGGACACAGTGAAATATTTCTTGTTCACCATTGCCCGCAATATTGTAATCGACTATATCCGTCGTTATTATAAGAAACAGGAGATAGACAGCTACATCTATGATACTATGTCCACTTCTACCAATGAAACCGAAGAAAAAATTATCGGTGATGATTTAATGACAATGGAACGGATCCGCTTGGCTGCTATGCCCGAACAACGTCGGTTAATTTATACATTGAACCGCTTCGAAAATAAAACGTCTCCGGAAATCGCAAATGAACTGAATTTAAGTTGCAGGACGGTGGAAAACCATCTGTTTCTGGGACGTCGTGAAATGCGCGAGTTTTTCCGGAATTGTATATAATCTTATTCATTAATAAATAACCCTTTGTGCTTATGGAAAAGGAGTCAGAATTTACAAAGAGGTATTTGTATGCCTCATCTTATTTTAGAGAACAAAAATTTAATACTATTTTTAAACCTCAAATTTAATTTTATGAAACGAAGAGGATTAATATTTAATTCGCGACCTAACAAAACAGCGGTGTTTGCGTTAGGATTAATGCTGGGACTTTGTCCTGTTTCAAAGGCGTGGGCCGATACAAACATGAAAGATAGTCAAGTAGTGGCACAGGCTCAAAAGAAAGTGAAAGGTCAAGTCGTTGATGCAACAGGCGAACCATTGATTGGTGTGAATATTACTGTAATAGGAGGAACAGAAGGAACTATTACGGATATCGACGGAAATTATACGATTGGTGTACCTGCTGGAGCTAAGTTGAAATTCAGCTATATTGGTTATAAGGATCAAATTATAGATGTGGCTGCACAAACTGTGATAAATGTAAAATTGCAGGAAGATAGCGAAGTATTGGACGAAGTTGTGGTAGTGGGATACGGTTCACAAAAGAAGGAGACATTGACTGGTGCTGTAACAGTGGTATCTGATAAAATGTTGAAGAATAAAGGAACGATGTCAAGTCCGTTACAGGCAATGCAAGGTCAGGTTCCGGGTGTTACGATCACTCGCAATTCGGCAGCTCCGGGAGATGAGAGCTGGGGCTTGAAATTGCGTGGTTCTGTTTCTGCAAATAATGCGGAGCCATTGATCGTTATTGACGGAGTTGCTTATGATGGTGTAAATGCACTGCGTAATATCAACCCTTCTGATATTCAGTCTATCAATTTTCTGAAAGATGCATCGGCTGCTATTTATGGTTCCCGGGCTGCAGGTGGTGTGGTATTGGTAACCACTAAGCAGGCAAAGGAAGGAAAAGCGAGAATAGAATATAGCGGTTCATACACTTACAAGATGGTGGGATTGCAGCCGGAGCTGATGACTATGAACGAGTGGGCAAATGCAGTGTTACAGACTTGTCAGAACGATGGTCAGCCGGATTCTTACTCATGGGTGAAATATGCGAAAATGGCATTGGCTAATGAAGGTAAATACATTGATTTGGACCACAGTGCAAATCCTTTTGCTCCCAGCTATTCAGATGTAATGGATTTCGTGTTCATGGATACCAACTGGCAAGATGTGTTGTTCGGCAATTCTTATTCTACGCAACATGACTTAGCTGTTTCTGGAGGTACAGAAAAGAATTTATATCGCTTGTCCGTAGGGTATATGTATGATGACAGTAACTTGAAGTGGGGAAATAATAACAATCAGCGTTTCAATCTTCGTTTGACTAATAAACTGAAAGTCTTTGATAACTTTTCTATTGAATCTGTGATAGCCTATAACCGCCAGGATCAGGTGGCTCCTTCACAACTGAATAGAACATTGACTTCCAGTTATCCGCAACCGGGACTTCCGGCTTCTACGATTGATGGAAAACCTTATTCGTGGGGAACTTGGTTGTCACCGATTTGGTTTGCCGAATTGGGTGGAGATAATAAACTGAAAGTATCTGAAATTAATATCAGTGAGAAATTCACTTACAATATTAATAAACATCTGGATGTAGTAGCAAATCTCGGTTATAACTCCGGAGTAGCTTCACGTGATATAAAGAAGATGGCTATTACTTCTTATAATTATGCGGGAACCAAGATAAACACCAAGGCCGACGGTTACAAACAGGAAGAGTCGTCTTACGAGAAAACAAGTTCACGTACAGACTTCTATTCTATGGCAGGTTATGTTGATTATCACAATACATTTGCGCAGCATCATAATGTAAGTGCAATGGTTGGTGCTCAATATGAATTGAAAGAATATGATTATTTTGGTGTATCGGTGAAAGATATACAGAACTCGTTGGAAACTGTAAATGGGGCAGGTCTGGTAAATCTGACAGACAAACATGGTACGAAGTGGCATGAGGCTGTGATGTCCTACTATTCTCGTTTAAACTATAACTATAAGTCAAAATACTTATTGGAAGTAAATATGCGTTATGATGGTTCTTCCAAGTTTAAACCGGAAAATCGCTGGGACTTCTTTTATGGAATATCCGGTGGATGGCGTATTACGGAAGAGGCGTTTATGAAGAACATCAAATGGTTGAATGATTTGAAAATCCGTCTTTCTTATGGTGAAGTTGGTAACCAAAGTGGTATTGATCGTTACGATGGTACGCAGTTCTATAAATTTGAATCTCAAAGCGGAGCTTATATCGGTCCTAACAAAGGCACTATCATAGATACGAATGGTAAAATCGCTTCTCTGGGACGTGAATGGGAACGCATTAAGAATTATAACTTAGGATTGGATTTCTCTTTGTTTAATTCTCGTCTGACAGGTACTGCCGAAGTGTACATGAAACGTAATGATAATATGTTGATTAATGTTTCTTATCCGGGAGTTCTGGGTGATAACGCAGGTATGTCAAACAATGGAAAATTCAGATCACATGGATGGGAAGTCATGGTAAACTGGTCTGATAAGATTGGAAAAGACTTCACTTATCATATAGGAGGTACTTATTCTTTCAATACGAATAAACTGACGGATATTGGTGCAGTTTCAGTTCTGAAATCCGGTTTTGTTGATAAACAGCAAGGTTATCCGTTGAATAGTATTTTTGGTTTGCGTTATGCCGGCAAAGCACAGACAGAAGAAGAACGTCAAAAATATCTATATCGCTTCCTGACTGGTAATACTATCGGACTGACAGAACAAAACTTCCGTTTGGGAGATAATATGTATGCTGACGTAAATAATGACGGCAAACTGGATCAGAATGATATTGTTTATTTAGGTACAGATGATCCGAAAATCTCTTTCTCTTTTAATGTAGGAGCAGAATGGAAGGGATTTGATTTATCACTAGTTTTCCAGGGTGCTGCTCAACGTACAATCTTCCGTACGGGAGATAATAACGGTAATGAGATTTGGCGTATACCGATGAAAGCATTATATCTGAACACTTCGAATCAATCGGTAGGTAACACGTGGAGTCCGGAGAACCGGGGCGCTTATTATCCGACATATAGTAATAAGAATGAAATCAATGACTACAACTATCAGGCTTCTTCCTGGTCAGTGGAAGATGGTTCTTACATTCGTCTGAAAAATGTGACATTGGGATACAATGTTCCTTCTGCCTTTTTGGCTAAAACGAAAGCAATTAGTTCTTGTCGTATATATGTAGCAGGTGCTGATCTTTGGGAATATTCTAAGATTAACGACGGATGGGATCCGGAGGCTAGCCGTAAGGTATCAGCAGCAGGTTTCCCCTTTGTCCGTACAGTGACTTTCGGATTAAATCTAACTTTTTAATGTATGAAGAATATGAAACTATATAAGAAAGCTCTTTTAATTTTATCGCTTGGTCTGACACTGAATTCGTGTCTGGATCTTGATCCGCAGGACCAACTGGCAGATGGCAACTTATGGGGGGCGGCAGATGATTTTAAATATTTTGCAACTAATTTCTATGGTTGGACCCGTGATTTCAAGTCTGTTATTTCTGATGGTGCACATTCTGACTGGCGTTCGGACTTGATGACTTCCAGTTCTGTAAATATGTACAGTAACGGTAGCAATCCGATTCCTACTTCAGACGGTAACTATACGAGTAATTATGCCCATATTCGCCGTTGCAATTTGTTGCTACAAAAAGCAGCGTCTTTTTCCGGTAACGGTGATATCAGCCGCTATGTAGCGGAAGCCAAGTTTTTCCGTGCTTATTCTTACTTTGATTTGGTGCAGTTGTTCGGAGATGTGATTATCACTAAAGAACCGCTGGATATTACTTCACCCGAGTTACGCATGAGCCGCAATGACCGTAGCGAAGTGATTGACTTCGTGATTCAGGATTTGAAGGATGCGGCTGAAGTATTGCCGGAAATTATTGCGACGGATGAAGAAGGACGTATTTCAAAATGGGGAGCTTATGCATTCCTTTCACGTGTCGCTTTATATGAAGGCACATGGCAACAAAACCGCAATAATGAAGAACGTGGCAAAGCATTGTTGAGTATTGCAGCGGATGCGGCGAAAAAAGTTATCGACAGTAAGCAATTCGAGCTATTCAAACCAGCAGCATTGGGAGAGATGGCTTATAAATACCTGTTCATTTTAGAGAATGTACAGTCTAATCCTGCGAATCTGACTAAGAGTGCCAATAAAGAATATATATTCTATCGCCGTCATGATGAAACGATTGCTCCGATCGGGACTAATATTACACATGGTTGTGTAGCGAACGTGCAATATATTAACCGTAAATTTGTGAATATGTATCTTTGTAGCAATGGGCTACCTATTGACCATACCAAGAGTGCTGACGTCTTTAAAGGTTATGGAGGTCTGACTACGGAATTTGAAAATCGTGATAATCGCATGAAGAACTGTCTTCTGGCTCATGGCACTAAATATTGGGATAACGACAAACCGCGTATTGATTGGAAAGGTATGGATGGGGAAGATGCGACCAATGCCATTACATGTAATGTATTCCAAGGTTCCGGTTATCAAAACCAAAAATGGGGTACGGAACGTAAGGTGGCCGATACATTTGAAGGTTACGATTTCCCGATTATTCGTTATGCAGAAGTTTTATTGAATTATGCCGAAGCTATGTATGAGTTGGGAACCACCGGCAAAGCTTTGGATGATGCTTTGAATATCTCGTTGAATTTGGTTCGTCTCCGTGTAAACCCGGATATGCCTAAACTGACTACGTCTTTTGCTTCAGAAAACAGTTTGAATATGCGAGAGGAAATCCGTCGTGAACGTACCATCGAATTGTACAATGAAGGTTTCCGAGTTGATGATTTGAAGCGTTGGAATACTGCTATTGTAGAGATGCCTAAACCTATTCTAGGAGTGAAATGGACAGGAACTGATTTTGCGACTTCATGGGCTGGCGCTTCTAATATGGCAAAAGATTCCGATGGCTGTTTGATCTTGGAAAATAGTCGGCGCTGGGGTAGTAAAAATGCCCTGTATCCGCTTCCGGTAGATCAGTGTCAGTTGAATCCGAACTTGGGACAGAATCCGGGATGGCAATAATCAAGTCTGAATAACTTAAAGAATAAGAATCATGAAAAGAGATTATATAAAATATTTTGTTGGACTGGCGGCTTGTTCGTTTTTAGGTCTGACTTCATGTGATGATGATAAGGATTTAGGAGGAAAGATGGACGAAATGATTACAGTATCCACCATTACTCTTAACGAAACTCAATATGATGCAGGGAATAAAACAATTTGTCTGCTGAAGAACAAAGAACTGCAACTCTCTTGGAGTATTGCACCTGAAAATGCAACCAATGCTAATGTGCAATGGACTTCGTCGGATGAATCTATTGTTGCTGTTACACGGGAAGGTAAGGTCGTGACTAAGGATAAAGCAGGAAAAGCTATTATTACATTAACGCCGGAAATCGGTTTCGGTCCGGAAGCTACGATCATCACTAGAACAGTTGAAGTTATGGACGAGTATACCTATATGTCAGCCATCAATATAACTAATGTTCCAGCAGAGGAGATTGCGGCAGGCGATGAATATCAATTAACTGTTTCTTCGGAACCGGCAACTACTACGTTCAAGCGTTATAAATGGACAAGTAGTAACCCGGAAGTGGCTACGGTGGATGAAAAGACAGGTTTGGTGACCGGAATCAGCAAAGGGGATGCGACTATTATAGTAACGGCTGATGATTTCAGTTCGAATCCGGTGTCTGCAAGTTGCGAGATAGGGGTTAAGATAGTAACTCCAATTACCGGAATGACGTTTACTGAAGATACGGAACTTAATCAATTGGGATATGGACAGGAATATCAGATTAAGTACACATTGGAACCGGTAGATGCTACTGCTTCGCTGCTGACTTGGGCGAGTGATAATCCGGAGGTGATTAGTGTGGATAAGACTGGTAAATTGAAAGTACATACTACTAAGACCGCTTCTGCTGTGATAACAGCTTCTTATGGCCCTGTTGTACAAAATGTAACTGTCACAGTTGCCGATGGACGTTTCTGGTATTCATTAGGTAATGGTTTGGGTAACGGACTGGATAATAATTGGTATTTGGATGGCAACAATGCGTCTGTTGTTTCATCTGACGGAAATAAGACTACTGTTCAGATGGGCTCCGGATACCGTGGTGACTTATGGCTTGCAAGAAGTGGTAAAGGAAAAATTGTAAATGTAACTCCTGCTGATTATAGATATTTTGCCATTAAGGTAGGATTTAAATCTCAATTGGTTCCAGGAAAGAACAAACCCAATGGTTGTATTAAATTAGAGATCTTTGATGATGGTATTAAGAAAATCGGTCCTGAATATTTTGGAACAGGCGGAGATGCTAATAATAGATACGAGATTCTGGGTGCAAGTGAGATTTCGACTACGGAGCCAAATGTCTTGTATTACGACTTACAGTCAAAATATAAAACTGTGACTCCTACAGATTGGAATCAGGTCTTTGATTTAGTGCAATGTAAGTTTGTAATTGCCGATTTCCCGGAAACTGCTCAGACTTATGATCTTTACTGGATTCGTTCTTTCAAATCCATAGAGGAACTTCAAGCTTTTGTAGATAGTGAAAACAATACTAACGAATAACTACCATGAATAAGATGAAATTATATACAATAATAGGAGCAGGGCTTTTTGCCCTGACTTCTACCACGCTTTTAGCATGTAGCGAAATAGAAGACGGCTCTAATGATATGAGTAGTTGGCCGGAAGTGAAGGATTATGTTACGACTTTGGAGCATCCTTGTATGCTTCATACAGAAACGGATTTTGAGTTTGTAAAAGGAAAAGTGCAAGCCGGTGCGCAACCTTGGAAAAATGCGTTCGATCATTTAAGTCGTAGTGGGAATAGCTTGTCACAATCAAATTATAAGGCTTCTCCGGTGAAATTATTGGCGCGTCTCGATCAAAATAATTGGGCAGGCAAATATCCCAATGACTGGAATAACTACACGAAGTTGATGAAGGACGCTGCCGCAGCCTATCAATTGGCCCTTCGATGGAAATTGTCGGAGACTGACGGTGCACAGTATGCAGATGCTGCTGTTGCTATTTTGAATGACTGGGCTAAAACATGTACAGGATTTATCGTGAATGATAAAGGTGAATTTATAGATCCGAACGAGTTCTTGATTTTTATTCAGGTACATCAAATAGCAAATGCAGCGGAGATTATGCGTTCTTATCCAGGATGGCAGGAAGCTGATTTCGTTAAGTTTAAAGCATGGATTGCAGATGTCTTTTATCCTCATATCACAAAATTCCTGTCTACGCACAATGGAAATGAATGTGCGCTTCATTATTGGCTCAACTGGGATTTATCTGCGATGACAGCTTTACTTTCTATCGGTATTTTGGCGGATGATAACTTTAAAATCAATGAAGCTATCCAATATTTCAAATTTGGTATTGGTTCGGGAAATATAGGAAATGGCGTTCCTTTCATACATTTAGATCCGGATAGTAATGAAATGCTGGGACAATGTCAGGAATCAGGTCGTGATCAAGGACATGCTACCTTGTGTGTCAGTCTGCTGGGTGCTTTCTGTCAGATGGCAAAGAATGTAGGTGAAGACCTTTTCATCTTTGATGACGGACGTGCATTGGCTATGTGTGAATATGTAGCTAAATACAATATCGGTGGTGCTGAAACCGGTAGTTCAAGTGCCAGTTGGAAGATGACCGGTTTCAGATATACAGATAATGATCTGCCTTATACTACTTATACAAATTGTAGTGGAAGCTGGGATACCATTTCTGCACAGGAAAGAAGAGAAGGAAAGGATTCACGTGGTGAAGTGCGTCCTGCATGGGAGCTGGTGAACCGTTTGGCGCAGGATTATGGTAAATCAAGCATCTATGCTAAGATGTGGGTTGATAAAATGCGTGAAAATGCATCACGCGGTAATTCCGATGGTGGGGCAGGTGATTATGGGCCTAATAGCGGCGGTTATGACCAATTAGGTTTCGGAACCCTGATGTTTGCAAAAGAGTAAAGAAAAAGCTGTTGGTAATATAGCATGATTGTTTTACAATAATCTTGGATAAATAGAAAAAAGTTGGAAAGGGATTAGGTATTTACCTAATCCCTTTCGTATATATAAGTAAATAGGTCAGTAAATAGATTGTTTTGAAATCAGAGATAGGATTCAGTTTTAAAAGTGTTTGGTTTTTATATAAGGTAGAAAGAACCTGTTTTTAGGAATAACGAATCTAGTTTTGAATGAAATTGATTAGTAAGGTATATGCGTAAAAAGATTCTGTTTATAGCAGGAATGATGGCTTGCAGTTCATTGGCAGGCGCACAAGAAATTTCTAAGACCTGGGTGGCTGATAAGGGGAATGGAACTTATCAGAACCCGGTTCTTCATGCTGACTATTCAGACCCGGATATCTGTGCGGCCGGAGATGATTTCTATATGACAGCATCCAGCTTTAATTGTATTCCCGGAATTCCTATTCTTCATTCCAATGATTTGGTTAATTGGTCGTTAGTAAACTATGCGTTACCGGTTCAGGAGCCGGAACCTTTCTTCGATAAGGCACAGCATGGTAAAGGCGTATGGGCACCGGCCATTCGTTTTCATAACGGAGAATTTTATATTTACTGGGGTGATCCGGATTATGGAATCTATATGATTAAAACCAAAGACCCGAAAGGAAAATGGAGCAAACCTGTATTGGTAAAAGCAGGGAAAGGAATGATTGATGCAACTCCTTTGTGGGACGAAGACGGAAAAGTATATCTGATACATGCTTATGCCGGAAGCCGTAGTGGGGTGAACAGTATCCTCGTCATTTGCGAACTGAATCCAGAAGGAACAGAAGTTATTTCCGATCCGGTGATGGTGTTCGACGGAAATGATGGAAAGAATCATACCGTAGAAGGACCGAAGCTCTATAAACGCAACGGATACTATTATATTTTTGCTCCGGCAGGAGGGGTAGCAACCGGTTGGCAATTGGTACTTCGCTCAAAGAACATCTATGGCCCTTACGAATCGAAAATCGTGATGGCACAAGGAAAGACAACGATAAACGGACCTCATCAGGGTGGCTGGGTAGACACCAATACAGGAGAATCCTGGTTCGTCCATTTTCAAGATAAAGGCGCTTACGGACGTGTGATTCATCTGAATCCGATGATGTGGGTAAATGACTGGCCTGTAATCGGAGTGGACAAGGATAAAGACGGTTGCGGTGAACCTGTAACGACTTATAAGAAACCGAATGTGGGAAAGACCTATCCGATCGCTACTCCGCCGGAGAGTGACGAATTCAATACCCGGCATTTGGGATTACAATGGCAATGGCATGCCAATAAAAAAGATACTTACGGGTTTACTACCGATTTGGGATTTATCCGTCTTTATGCAGGAAGCCTTTCGAAAGAGTTTGTGAACTTCTGGGAAGTTCCTAATCTGTTGATGCAAAAGTTCCCGGCTGAAGAGTTTACAGCTACGACCAAGCTGACATTTACTGCCAAGCAGGATGGAGAACAAACCGGAATCA
>ERZ780218.2067-NODE-2067-length-10298-cov-3.295519_pt1 | contig 10298 bp, 11 predicted proteins | sample MGYA00510975_ERZ780218 | MGnify/ENA primary metagenome ERZ780218 (study PRJEB29588, sample SAMEA2152063) | human gut metagenome | biome: human gut; feature: human-associated habitat; material: faeces | place: Denmark | collected 2008/2010 ...
CTTTCATATGCATAAAAGTGGCATCTGTGTCTGTCTTGGAATAGCTGTTGCGATTTTCCCCGCAAATTGTCTTCTTTCTGTTGTACTCCATCCAGCGGCGATAAGCTTCCTCGCCACAACCTCTATAAGGACCTCTTTGCTTACTTCGGTAAGCAAAGTGGCCGCACATTCTGAGCCTATTGTCAAGTATTTAGAAGAAAAAATCCCTCTATACCAATTTCTGCGTTGGTGTAGAGGGATTGCCTATTTAACTTAGTGACATTGCCTTTATCGGAATAGCTTTTTCCTTTATAACAACCCCGTCTTACAGTTGGGGAGAAACGCTTAGCGCTTCAGTTCCAGCAACGCATCACCCTGCTTTACGGTGCCACTGGCTTTAGCTTCGACAGCGGCATAGTCATCGGTATTGCAGACAATGACCGGCGTGGTCACGGGATAGCCTTCGGCCTTAATGGCTTCCAGCTCAAAGCGGATCAACGGCTGGCCCTTCTTTACCTTGTCGCCATCGTTGACGAGGTAGGTAAAGTGCTTGCCACCCAGCTTGACCGTATCGATGCCGATGTGCATCAGCAGTTCGGCACCGTCAGCCGTGGTCATGCCTACGGCATGGTGGGTCTCAAAGGTGGAGGAGATCTCACCGTCAGCAGGTGCCACCAGTTCACCGTCGGAAGGCTCAATGGCAATGCCATTCCCCAGTACACCGCTGGCAAAGGCTTCATCCTTCACATCGGCCAGCGGCACTACCGTACCGTTCAGGCAGGCAGACAGCACGGTATCCTTTGCTGCGGGTGCGGGTGCGGCTGCCGGCGAGGGAGCGGCACCCGGGTCTTTGGGTGCACTTTCCAGATAATCTTCCAGCTTTGCCTTGATGACGGCCACCTTGGGGCCATACACCACCTGTACGCCGTTGCCCTTGCAGATCACGCCGGAGGCGCCGGAGGCTTTGAGCACATCCTGTTTGACCAATGCCGCATCTTTGACCGTGCAGCGCAGACGGGTTGCACAGCAATCCACATCGGCCAGATTAGCGGCACCTCCCAGACCTTCCACGATCAGTGCACTGACCGGGTCATTTCCGGCAGGCACACTGCCGGAAGCAGCATTGCGGGCGTTCACGTCCGCACGGGTGTACAGCTTGACTTCCTCGGCATCATCGCGACCCGGGGTCTTGTAGTCAAACTTGGAGATCATAAAGCGGAAAATGATGTAGTACAGCACAAAGTACACCGCACCGACCACGACCACCCACACCCAGTGGGTCTTGGCGTTGCCCTGCATCACACCGAACAGCACCAGATCGATGAGACCGCCGGAGAAGGTCATGCCTACGCCCACATTCAGGATGTGCATCAACATGAAGGACAGACCGGCCAGTACGCAGTGCACCGCGTACATGGGTAGTGCCACGAAGATAAAGGTAAATTCCAGCGGCTCGGTAATGCCGGTGAGGAAAGCCGTCAACGCAGCAGACAGCAGCAGGCCACCTGCCGCCTTTTTCTTTTCAGGCTTGGCGCACTGGTACATAGCCAGCGCCGCGCCGGGCAGGCCGAACATCATAAAGGGGAACTTACCGGCCATGAAGCGGGTAGCACTGACCGAGAATACAGTGGTGGACTTGGAAGCCAGCTCGGCAAAGAAGATGTTCTGTGCGCCGGTCACGGTCACGCCGTCGATGATGGCGGTGCCACCCACAGCGGTCTGCCAGAACGGCATATAGAACACATGATGCAGTCCAAAGGGAATCAGCGCACGCTCCAGCAGGCCGTAAATAAAGGTGCCTGCGTAGCCGGAAGCCAGCACCAGTGCACCCAGCGCGGCAATACCGTTCTGCACCACCGGCCAGATATAGAACATGGCAATGCCGACCACCAGATACACAATAGAACTGACGATGGGCACGAAGCGTGTGCCGCCAAAGAAGGCCAGCACTTGCGGCAGCTCGATCTTATAGAATTTGTTGTGCAGTGCCGCCACGCCCAGGCCGACCACGATGCCGCCGAACACACCCATTTGCAGCGTTGTGATGCCCAGCATGGTGGTGGTGGAGTTGGCAGGCATAGCTTCTACACCGCCCGCCGCATTGATCATGGCCTGAATGGCCGTATTCATAATGATATAGGCCACTGCACCGGACAGTGCTGCGACCTCTTTTTCCTTGCGAGCCATGCCGATGGCTACGCCCATGGCGAACAGCAGCGCAAGATTGTTGAACACCGCATTGCCGGTCTGACTCATCACGTCCAGAATGGTATAAATGAGGGTGCCCGGATGGATGACGCTGTTCAGGCCATAAGCCGCCAGCATCGTTTCGTTGGTGAACGAGCTGCCGATGCCCAGCAGCAGGCCCGCCACAGGCAGCAGTGCAATGGGCAGCATAAAGCTGCGTCCCACGCGCTGCAGCACGCCAAAGATCTTGTCTTTCATCTTAAGTTCTCCTTTTCCTAAGTTCGTATCCAGCATATATCTACACAGGAAAGACCTGTGGAGAATCAAAGGTGAAACAAAAAGCTTATTTCCCCATCCAAATCCGTTTCAGATGGATGGTAAGGAACACCAGTTCCTCGTCCGAAAGCTCCTTGTGCCAGGTATTGCGCACATACTCCGCAATGCAACAGGCGCATTTGTAGTGTTCGCTGCAATTGCGGGCGATCAGGGCGCGGAACACTTCGTCATGGGTATCGTTTTCCTGCTCCTGTTTTCCTTGAAATACGCGCTGTGCAAAAAAGCGCAAATGCACTGTAAAACGGCTGAAATCCAGTGCATCCCGGTCAAAATGGAAGTTGTAAAAGCATTCCACTACCTGCACGCAGCCATCCACAAAGCGGGTGACATCGTTCACCACGCTCATGGTGGTGTTGAGCTCTGCGTTGACGATGTGCAGCGCAATAAAGCCGCCCTCGTCGTCCGAAAGGTCTGCATGGAAGCGCTGGCGGATAGTGGCAAGGCACTCCACGCCAAGGTGATACTCTTCCGGGTAGAATTCCCGAATGGAAGTCATCAACGGGTTAGAAAAGCGAATACCCTCTTCGCTGCGCTGAATGGCAAAGCTGATGTGGTCGGCCAGCGTGATGAGCAGGCTTTCATTCAGTGGGTATTTCAGCCGCTGCCGGATGGTTTCTACCAACTCATCGGTGAGCAGTAGATGCTCATACGGAATCCGTTCCAGAAGTTCCACCAACTTTTGCTGCACGGCAGGGCTGGTCATGCGGTAGCTGCACTCTGCGGTTTCAGCCTCGATTTTATAGCCCGGCTTAACACCAAAGCCCAAACCGCGCCCGGTGACGATCAGTTCACAGCCCGTGGGGTCCACCACGCGCAAAATGTTGTTGTTGATTGGCTTTTTGACGGTATATTGCATTGTTTCTCCTCCTCGGGTTGAAAAAGGCAATAAAAAAGACCACCCTTGACACAGCAAACATACCGAAGGCTGAAACACGCTTTCGGCTTGTGCTATGCAGAGTTGGTCTAGCCCGCCAAACGGTAACAATCCAACGACGCTGCTCACGTACATTTTTCTTTTTTTGTAAGGCGCAAACAAATCAGGCACTTGAATAACGATTTATTCTGTATAATACTACAATATCACATTCTTTGTGGAGTGTCAAGGCGAGAACGGCTCTCTTTTTCACTTTGTTAGCTTTGCACAAATTCAGTCGATAATTTACAGCAGATTGACAAGTAAAAAGATTTCTTTTATTCCTCATCCGGATACAAGTTCCGTGCATCCTTAACTGCAAGCAGAGGATTTTATTTGACGTGCATGATACGAAACCAATCGCAACAAATCGTCCCTTTACAGTCGGGCAAAACTGGATTATGCTCAACACGCCCAGAGGAGCACAATCCAGTGCGATTCTCTACAGCATTGCAGAAACGGCAAGGCCAACAATTTGAAGCCGTATGAGTATTTCCGTTTTTTACTGGACGAGATTGCAGAACATCTTTATGGCCGGGAGCATGATCCAAATGACCGCGCGTTCTTAAATGATATGATGCCGTAGTCGGACAAACTGCCTGACATTTGCAAGAAGAAAATTTGAGGCTTGCTGGAGCCGGATTCGGCTCCAGCTTTATTTTTGCTTGACGGCTGTGCTTGAGCGGTTACATAGATACATTGCACAGACTTACTCCCTTTAATACTCCTCTAGAAAAAACCAGCCGGAAGTAAATCCCTTCCGGCTGGCATATACATATTCTCTTTTACGCGGTAAATGCAGGGCGGATACTCTGTTGTACCCCGGTCTTTTCTTCTTGTTGCTTTGCCCACGTCACGCGTGTCACTTCTTCAACAAATGCGCGCGCTTTCTTATCGGCAGAATAGTAATGGATTCCAAATTGGTCGCAGACGTCAAACAAAAGTTCGGTGTAGGCAAGTTCGTCCGCTGACGGCATCGCAAAATATCCACCTGCCGCATCGGCCAGTTCATCGATTTCATAACGTTCATTTATGATCATATCTGCCTCATCGGCTATATTTTTAACATTAACCATTTACCACGCTCACTTCCTTGATCGGAGCCAAAAATGTATCTGGATCAAAATATAAATTTTTCAAAACAGGAATTAAATCAATATACTCTTCTTCAGGCCTGTCATTCTGTTTATACTTTGCCATCGCTACAATATAACCATGATTCCATTCTTTTACTTCTGTATAATGCTCCAATGAATATGGTGCGCGAAATCTAATTACCTTATCCCCCACACGGAAAACTGTATAATTGGATTCATTGCTAAGAATTGCCCGTTGGCTATTCATACACGTTTCCCTCCTTCATTACTCTGGCTTTTTCAGTAGCTGTTCAAAGTTTGAGTATGCCTCGCGAATGATTTGTATTTGCCTACTTTAGTATCAATAACCGCAGCAATCAATTCAAAATCACGGGGACCTTCTGCAACAATTCCTTTTTGTCAAAAGAGCGCATTTATAGGTTTGAGGCAAGCAATAAACGCACTGCGGCAGCCTGATTTGACGCTTTTACAGGTGACTGTGAATGGAACATCTGCATGATTCCATAGGATCAAATCGCTTTGCCGCCTGACTCTTCATACTTACTTTCGCGTGCAATGTCGCTTTTGAAGCGGATGCACCGCACGTGACCGAGACGTTCTACAAGGAAACAGTACGGGCGGATGCCATCGTCGATTTCCAGAATTTCATAGGGCAATAGCTGCATAGAGAGCAACTCTGCCAAAGAATGATTTTTGATTTGCTTTGCAAATTCCATCGCCGTATAAGGTGACTCTCCCTCATACCGCACTGCATAGCGGCTGGGGTATGGGAAAAACGAGATTCCGTTGGCCGCAAGCATGCTCTCTCCTGCCTCGATTTCCGGTGAACGGAAGTTGTAAATCCGCAATGTGGGCGGCACGCGCCGCTTAGGACACCATTTCGGTACATTTACCTTGGGGTCATCAGAGCGAAAGATGATGATTTTTTTGCCGCCGGTGCAGTATTTTGTGTTCGGTTTCATGCGCCGACCGTGAACTATTTTCGTTTCAGACCCGGCATAGAGTTTACAGTCCGAGCAGTAATAACACTTGAATTTGCGTACTTTTTCTTCATACATAGTCAATTTCACCTCTTATTCCGTCAAAAGAAGCCGTGGCAGCAAAGCGCCGCCACGGCTGTAATTAAATCATTCTGCGAACATTCAACCCTTTACGCACACGCGGCCAGCGTTTGTCGGCGCGGGTTGAGGACCGCGAGTACAAAAGGGCGAGGCTTGATGTAATAATGGGTGGTGGATGTTTCAAAGTGGATCTCCTGCGTTTCGGTTTCGTGAATCTTCACTACAGGAGCCGTATGGTACATTTCGCCGCCCGTACTGAAGATGGCGGGTCTGCCCACCATCAGTGCGGACATGAGTTTGCCGGTAATGTAAAGCTCCAGCTTCCGCTTTTTCATTCTGTCCTTGCCTCCCTTTAAGCATCTCTGCACAGTTCCACCACGATGAACCGCGCGTTATCCAGCAGCGTGTTCACATGGTACAGCGAGGTGTTCTGCATCTGCGCGATCTCGTTCGTCTGGTAGCCTTTGGTGCGCAGACGGATAATTTCCATCTGCTGGGGCGTTACCCGCTTGGCGAGGGCGTGCAGAAGCAATGCAACCTCACTTTCACGCAGCGCTTCCTCGTCCGTTACCGTTGGTGTTGAATGCCGGGTCAGATGCCCGGTGTAAGACTGACGGGGACGAACAAAACGGATGACGCGGAAACGGCGCTTGTCGGTGCGGTGGGTATTGACAACTTCGCCTTCCATCGCCCGCCACGCAACCGTGGCAAAGGAATAGCCTGCAAGGTTCGGGTCGGTCAGATACCGCTGTACGGCCCGCAGATAGCCGAAAATGACGATGTCATAATATTCGCTGGCAGGCAGATTCTTCTCGTGCAGAAACTTGTAGACAAGGTTGTGGTTCTTGTCGGCAAAAATACGCTGAGTATCATTCAACGGAATATCGTGCATAAAGCACCTCCTTCATAAACTGTTACGCGGGCAGCGGCTGCGTGTCACCGTTCACCGATGCCCCGATGCAAAAGCTGCCATCGGCGGTCGCAGGGGCGGTAGCGCAGCTCTCCACATCACAAAGACCATCATCCTGTTCACGTTTTGCCTCGATGCGCTGGCGGTTCATGCCGCGAATCTGCTCACGGAAGCTCAAGGCGTACTTGCGCACAGCGGCAAGCTGCTCGCCGTGGAAATCGCCCAAGCGCTTGAACGTGGCAACGCTGTAATCCTTGCCCTCCGGGTTCGTCTGGCGTTTCAATCCAATCTCCACAAGGCTGCCGTAGGTGGCACGGTTGCGGAAAACAAAGCCCTGATTCAAAAACTCACGGAACGGGCTGATGCTGGTGGGAGAGAGATTGATCGCCAGCGGCATAAACTCCCCGCTGCGCAGCAAGTACAGCACCCGCATATTCTTGCAGGCTTTGCCGCGACCATTGGCGGCACTGCCAAATTGGCTCAACGCACAGGTTTCGCAGACACCACCGGGTTCACCGTAGCCCTGTTTGCCGTCTACAGAGGAGCAGAGCGGCGGTACATCGTCGCTGTACTCATCGCCCTCCGGCCAGTAGGCGCAGCTTGCGTGATTGAACAAAATCACGCCGGTGAGAGTGGGGCTGTAATCTGGGTGCTGAGGGTCGCCGGTGGGCAATTCAAACTGCAGCACGCCGCCTGCGGGAATCTTGATGCGGGGAAAGGACATCGTAAAGCCGTCCCTATCCTCGGCAAGTTCCTCACTGCTGAAATCGGCATCGCCCATTTCGGGCAGCACAAAATCCAGCGGTTCGTTGGCGGTCATGGCGGTGGTGGCTGCGGCGTTAGCGTTCATCATAGACATAAAAAATCCTCCTATATGTAGGGCAGCATCAAGCAGCTGCCTGGTTGATTCTCGACCACTGCTGTGTGGGCATGGTCAAAATGCTGTAACCGATACTTTCCAATTCACTGGCGCGGTCATAGCTCTCCACATCCTGGCTGTGTCGGGTCACGGCGTTGGATAAACCATACAGCGTCAAATCGTTGGATTCGATCAGCCGCTGCAATACGCCAGTGCTTTCGCTGTCGGTAATGTGGAACTCTTTGCTGGCAAGTTTGACGACGGCCGGCACATCACGGGTATCCATCTGTGCGGCTTTGGCCTCCTGCATTTTGCCGACGACCTGTGCGAACCGCGCTTCTTCCACGGCAGCGCGCACGGTGTCCTGAATCTTCATGACAAAGGCTTTGTCCTCCGCGTCCAAAGTTGCTTGGGAGTAGACGCTGAAATTTTCCTCGCTATCTGTAACACGCCCCACATGGTTACGGCGGGCGGCGGCTTCATTCACGACCATGCCGTTGCTGCACACCAGCCGATAGATCAGCGGCTGGATGCTGACGGAACCAAGTCCGACCTCGCTGTTGCTGATGATGACCCCTGCCTGCACAATGTCGCCGGGGGATACCTCCGCCTGCAAGCGGGGGTTCACGGCCTTGATGTACATACGGCTTTCGGTGATTTGGCAGCTTTCAAAGCGGATGTCAGGCAGCCCGCCGAGAATCGGAAGCGTCACTCCGGCAATGTCGATATTGTCGATGCGGCGGTAGCGATTGCTCAGGTACGCACGGGCGGAGCCGTCCAAGGTGCGCAGCATACGCTGGCTGTTTTCTTGCTTGAACCATGTGTTGGCGTTGTAGGCCAGCAGGTCGGGGCGTTCCTCCCGCATACGGTCATAGTAGGCGGCGGGGATGCGCAGATGAGTGCCGATCTGCCGATGGGCGATGCCGGTGATGGTCATGGGCTCGATTAGTTCAGTGCCGCTGTCGTCCGACAGGTGCAAAAACATTTCTTTGCCGTAGGATTCCATCCGCAGGCGATTGGGGGCAATGAGGTAGTCCTCCTTGGACTCGCTCTGCCGTTTCACTTCGGTCAGCATCTGCTGTAAGGATACACCGGATTTCATACGCGAAACCTCCCTTTACCACGAGAGAACCAGCTTGCCGGAAGTTTCCTCGGCGGCCAGCCCATCTCCTGCAAAGACCTGTTTCAACTTTTCCCAGCAGCCCACAGGTGGGAAACCGTGCAGTTCCGGGAGTACCGATGTGCTGCCATCCGTAAGCTGGATGTGACCGTCCTCCTGCACGGTCATCGAGTGATGCCCGCGGGAACTGAGGTCGGCCACTATGCCCTCCAGCGTTGCGCGTCCCTCAGTTTCATACCAAATGCGCGGGTCGGGCAGTGGGGGAGTCTCAGCGGGAATACGCGGTTTTTCAGGCGTGTCTGCCGTGGGATTTGGGCGCAGCGGCACGGTGTTGATCAACTCGCACCGCAAGTGAGCCTGCTTGTCCAAAACGACCTCGGCACTCTCAAAGCCGTCCAATCCGTGAACACGAATCAGGCAGCGCCCTCCCTCTTTGACGATAGCAAGCGGATCTTTGGTGGCCCATTCCCATGTGATGTTGCTGTCCGCCGTGCGAAGCGCAGCGGTGACGCGTTGGTTCACATGAAGCAGCAGAATGTCGCTGAGCGGTTCGTCCTCAATGTCCGGCACCACAAACTTGGTGCGGCGGGGTGCCTTTGCTTTCTTCTTGGGGACTGCCGGTAGGCTGCTGCGCAGATGGTGCAGCACATACAGTTCCCAGATGGAGCAGGCAACAAGCAGAAGCGGCAGCAGCAGCGCGCCGCGCACAAACGCGGCGATGGCTACAATGATGCCCACGAAAATACTTGTACCGTTCCAGATGGCATTGTCAGATTTCATTGTCGATTACCGTCCTTTCACAAAAACAAAAAGGGCTGCATCAGGTGTCCATTCTGAACACTTGATGCAGCCCAAGGGGCAGCCGCTTTTCGGCGGCCATGCGGGATGCGGATGGATTCTTGGTTCACTCCTTTCTGCCGGTGGCAGGAAATATCTATATAAAAAAGTGCCGGCAGGGAAGACACCGCGCCCAATTCAGCGCAATGCCATCTACTACCGGCACCGATTACAAAAATAACAACGTATGCTTATATAGCATAAAAATCATCTATAAGATTATTATAATACTATATCTTGTGGATGTCAACGGTGGATTTTGTATGGGCTCCTGCACGATGATAACAACGCGCTTGCAATTATACTCCCGCAGGAGTATAATTGCAATGAGGAGGTGGTCTGATGAAAAAGACGATTTATCACGGCTCGGATCACATTATTGAAAAGCCCCAATATGGCTATGGAAAGCCCTACAATGACTATGGCGTTGGCTTCTACTGCACCGAAAACCCGAACATGGCGAAAGAGTGGGGCGTAAGTATTGACCACAACGGTTATGCAAATGAGTATCAAATCGAATGTGACGGTTTGACGATTCTCGATTTGAATGCCCCGGAATATACAATGCTGCACTGGCTGACGATTCTGCTTGAAAACCGTGAGTTTGATGCGTCCACACCGCTGGCGGCGGAAGCTAAGGATTATCTCTTACAGAATTTTCATCTGGACTACAAAACGGCAGATGAAAAGTTACCCAGAATCTATGCGTTTACCCTTTTTCAGGAGTAAGGCTTTTAATGATCTTGTACAGCAGCTTATTTCCAGCTTTTTCATCTGCAAGGTAATAGAAACTCTCTTCAATGCCGCTTTCGTCAGAATTCATGCGGAGAATGTTTTTGTCATAAAAGTCCAGGCCAAGCTCCTGAGCCAGTTTGGTTCCTACTTCACAGCCACCGCTGCCAAATTGTCTTCCGATGGTAATGACAAGTTTGTTTTCGTCTTTCATATGCATGCCTCCTGTTTTGGGTATTTTATATGCATTCAGTATAGCATAGGAAA
>ERZ780218.2073-NODE-2073-length-10270-cov-2.550465_pt1 | contig 10270 bp, 11 predicted proteins | sample MGYA00510975_ERZ780218 | MGnify/ENA primary metagenome ERZ780218 (study PRJEB29588, sample SAMEA2152063) | human gut metagenome | biome: human gut; feature: human-associated habitat; material: faeces | place: Denmark | collected 2008/2010 ...
AGATATATTTTCACTAAAACTTATTTTTAAATTATTTTTTAATACAACTTCTATTTCGTGTTCATTTGAGACTGTAACTAAAGACTTAAAGCCTTGAGGATAGCAAAATTCATTCCAATTATTGAAAAATAAGTTTATTTTGAAATTTTTATCATTTTCCAAGTCAAATATGTAATTATCTGAAAAGAGAGCATAATCAAATATAAATTTAGTACATCCATTTCCAATAATAGGAGTTTGCATGCAAACACAATTAGCCAGTGTTACATTATAACGATTGTTATTTTCATCATAAATTACGCCTGTTATTGTGTTTAATATTTGAGGTTCTGCTTTAGTTTTATTGAGTATTTCAGTAATGGATGGTAGTTTATGTTTTAACATAATAGCTGGAGCATCATATAGTATTAATTCAAATGTCTTGCCATTTTCATAAACCAATTTCCCTGAATACTCCTTTGAAAATAAATTGAAACTTCCTACGTATGTTTTATTCTCTAAAAAATTAATTTCTTTTGTCATTCTAGCCTACTCTTAAGTTATAAGTTTGTATTTATACTAACATAAATAATTCTGTTAGTATCTGAATGTAGATTTCTATGCTATCATATTAAGTGAAGATATGAGATAACATATCTTTCGAGTGTAATTTGAGTTGATATGCTTGTAGTAATTTTGAACAATTAGTTCGAACCTGTGAGCATCGGTCCCGCCATTAAAAAAAGTCACCTTTATGGTGGCTTTTTTATGATCTAAAATGGATATTTTACACTATTATTCTTTTTATTTCTTCTAAAAATGTTTTTTGAGCATTTGTAAAAATAGGATATCTTTTCCAGACAAGAGCGTACTTAATTGGTAATTTCGGGCGTAGAGGAACAAAACATACTTCTTTATTCGTGGTAGATAATAATAAATCTTTAGTCGCTACAAAGTAGCCTAAGCCGCTTTGTACAAAGGCATTGGGGCCACCTTGCACTATATTATATGATGCTGCAATATTTAAATCTTCAATATTTATATCTGCCCATTTTGCAATAAGCCGCTGCAGGCCAATTCGTCCATGGATAATAATTGGCAACGATTTGAAATCTTCTTTTGTAATGTAAGATTTTTTAGCAAATTCGCTATCTGTTTTCATTAATATTCCCCATTCGGATTTTTCTGGCAAGGCTAAATAATCATATTTTACAGTATCAACAGGTTCTAACAAAATTGCAAAATCTAAATTCCCATGGTCAAGTTGCTCACATATATATTCGGCATCACCGCTATAGAAATTAAATTTTACACCCTGATATTTATTTCTTAAACCGGAAGCTGCTTTCAATACTGTTGGTGCAGGGTAACCGCCTATTGAAATTTCGCCTTCAATATTATTTAGATTAGAACCGATTTCTTTTTCAGTTTTTTCCATTAGCAAAAGTATTTCTTCTGCCCGTTTTCGTAAGATTGCCCCCTCTTCGGTTAAAGTGATTTTTCTTTTCCCTCTAATCAAAAGTTTTTTGCCTAATTCTTTTTCAAGTTCCATTAACTGTATTGATAAAGATGGTTGTGAAATATGCAATTTTTCTGAAGCCCTTGTAATATTTTCTTCGTTTGCAACTGCTAAAAAGTATTTTAATAACCGAAATTCCATAATTAACCTCAAACCCTCATTATTGTTTTTATATATGACAAATCATAAATTATTTATATTAGATATAATAACAAAAATAATTTATAATGGCATTAAAGAAACACCAAGGAGACTTCGACATGATAAAAGATTTAAATGATAGACTTAAAATTTATAATGGCGTTCTAATTCCACCTATCGGGTTTGGAGTTTATCGTATTAAAGATTTAAAAGAATGTGAAAATTCCGTAGTAGAAGCAATAAATGCAGGATATAGATTGATTGACACAGCAGCTGCATATCAAAACGAAGAAGCAGTTGGACATGCAATTAAGCATTGTGGTGTTTCTCGTGAAGAGTTATTTATTACCACAAAATTGTGGATATCAGATTTTGGCTATGAAGGAGCCAAAAAAGGTTTTGAAAATTCTCTTAAAAAATTAGACATAGACTATTTAGATTTGTTTGTCATTCATCAACCATATAATGACTATTATGGAGCTTGGAGGGCGTTGGAAGAGTTGTACGAACAAGGTAAAGTTCGAGCAATAGGAATTGACAATTTCACACAGGATAGAACAGCAGACTTTTTGTTTTTTAATAAAATAAAGCCAATGGTTAATTTATTGGAATGTAATGCCTTTTTCCAAAGAGAAGATGAGAAGCAATATTTAAATAGTGAAAATATATTAATGGAAGCCTGGTCACCGCTTGCAGCAGGACAATCAAAACTTTTTGAAAATGAATTATTAATAAATATTGCACACAATCATAACAAATCTGCAGCACAAATAGTTCTGCGCTGGTTAGTTCAAAGGGGAATTGTGCCTATTGTGAAATCTACTAACCCTCAGCGAATTAGAGAAAATTTAGAAATCTTTGATTTTGTTTTAAGTGATGCAGAGATGAAAGAAATTTCTTCTCTTGATACAGGCCATACATGTTTTATACCGAGAAATACAGCAGAAAATGTCAATTTTTTGAATAGGGCTATGACTTTTGATTTAATCTAAAAAGCAGGGTTTTATGATTAATGTAAACAAAAACTTGTTGCCATTGGCACTAGGTACATTTGGGCTTGGAATGTCTGAATTTGTTATGATGGGAATTTTACCTGATATTGCAAATTCTATGAAAGTTTCAATTCCAATCGCCGGACATTTTATTTCTATTTATGCTATTGGGGTAATTTTTGGCGCAATTTCTATGGCATTTTTGTCAAAAAATCAGCCTCTAAAAAATCTTTTATTATGCTTGATTGCAATATATACACTTGGTAATTTGTTGACCTCAATTGCGATGAATTATGAAATAATGAATATTGCAAGATTTATTTCTGGAATCCCGCACGGCACATTTTTTGGAATCAGTGTTGTAGCTATAAAACAAATGGCGACAAAAGGACATGATGGAAGAGATGTATCATTTATGGTTGCAGGTATGACCATTGCCAACTTAGTCGGTATTCCAATTGCAACTTTTTTGAATCATATAACATCTTGGCGAATAATTTACTTGTTCATTGGAATCTTAGGAATAATCATCTTTACGGCAATTATAAAATTATTACCGCAATTTGAACCTATGCCATACAGTAATTTTAGAGGGCAATTCAAATTCTTAAAATCCATAGATCCATGGCTGCTGTTAATTGCTATTACAATGGGAAATAGTGCATTGTTCTGCGAATTGAGCTACATAAATCCAATTTTGACAGAGGTTTCAAATTTTGCACCTAAATATATGTCTATTTTAATGTTTGTATCAGGATTAGGTATGTATTTTGGAAACTTATGTTCAGGTAAGTTATCAGATAAATATACGCCGGCAAAAGTTTCAAAATATACTCAATTAACCTCATTTATAGTGCTTTTACTTTTGTTTTACTGTGCACAAATCAAAATTGCAGCTATAATTTTAATCTTTTTATGTTCATTCTGTTTGTTTGCACTTTCTACACCGCAGCAGATTCTTGTTGTAGAAGTTTCAAAAGGCGCAGAGGTTTTAGGTTCCTCTCTTGCCCCACTGGCTTTTACTATGGGTAATGCTATCGGGGCCGTTGCAGGCGGCTTGCCAGTCAAATATGGCTTAACTTATAATTTTGCTCCACTTGTAGGAACAATATTTGCATTGATTGGTTTTTTATTATTATGCATTTTTCGGCATAATTAAATTTACACGGGTATGTTTTCAAGATATCCTTTTAGAAGGATACTAATAAAGCAGCACATTTAAAAGCTCAACCCTAAATCGGATAGAAAAATTTTTAAAATACAGCTTAAAAATATATTTAATGAATATTTGATGTGAGGTAAATATGGAAGAACTTAGAGTTGATGTAAGTAAATTAACTGAAGAAGAAGCAAAAATTTGGAAAGAAGAAGTACAGAATGTATGGAAGCTGAACCATACAATGCCATATTCTGACGAGTATAATGAACTTTTAGATAAAGTTATCCCAAACAGAGGTGAAAATGTTGACGTTAGAAGCCCAATTACAGGAGTTAATTTAGGAAAAGTTAAAATCGGGAATAATGTTGTTGTTATGAACGGTTCCTTAATGATGGCTTCAGGAGGCATAACGATTGATGATAATACAATGCTCGCGGCTAATGTTCAACTGATTTCTAATAACCATGATTTAGATAACAGAGCAGTTATAACCTGTTTACCGATTCATATTAAGAAAAATTGTTGGATTGGAGCAGGGGCAACAATCTTAAGAGGAATCACGATCGGAGAAAACTCGGTTGTAGGAGCAGGTTCAGTCGTGACAAAAGATGTGCCTGATAACACTGTTGTTGCAGGAAATCCGGCTAGAGTTATTAAAAAAATTTAAAGGAGAATAATTTATGAAAATTTTAGTTTTAGAAGGAAGTCCTCACAAGAACGGATCATCAAATCTTTTGGCAGATAATTTCATTAAAGGTGCAAAAGAAAGCGGACATGAGGTTCAAGTTTACGACGCTGCACATGCAAAAATAGGTCCTTGTATGGGTTGCAACGCATGCGGTATGAACGGTGCTTGCGTTCAAAAAGATGATATGAGTGAAGTAGAAAAATTAATTTTAAATTCTGACATGATAGTTTTTGTCTCACCTATTTATTATTTTGGTATTTCGGCCCAATTAAAAACACTTATAGACAGATTCTACAGTTTTAACACTCCTCTTATGGGTAAAGGGCTTAAATCTGCTTTAATTGTTGCAGCATGGGACGATTCAGAGCAGGTAACAAGTTTTGCAAGAGATCATTATCTTGGTATTTGCTCATATCTTGGTTTTGAAAACAAAGGCATGATTTTAGGTGGCGGATGTGGAACGCCATCTATGACACAAGGTACAAAATACCCTCAAGCTGCTTATGAATTGGGCAAAAGTTTATAAGGAGACTTAATTATGCAAGTAAGAAAATTACGTGACATAGAAGTCAGCGCAGTCGGTATGGGCTGTATGGGTTTTTCACACGGATATGGTGCAGTCCCGCCAGAAGAAGAATCCATAAGATTAATACACAAGGCTTTTGACTTAGGTTGCACATTTTTTGATACAGCAGAGGCTTACGGACCTTTTGTGAATGAGGAACTCGTCGGTAAAGCTGTAAAACCTTTTAGAGACAAAATTATTTTAACAACTAAATTTGTGCCTGTTTTCCAACCGGGACAGGAAATTCCTGAGGGAAAACTTTCTAAAAAAGGGGTTACTAATGCCCTGAATGATTCTTTAAAAAGACTTCAAACTGACTATATTGATATCTATTACCAACACCGTGTTCCAATTGATTCTAATGTAGAAGAAGTTGCACAGTGGATGGGCGAATTCATTAAAGAAGGCAAAATCAGAGCCTGGGGCCAGTCACAGTCTACTGTCGAACAGATAAGAAAAGCGCATGCAATAACTCCTTTGACAGCAATTCAAAGCGAATATTCTATGATGGAAAGAATGTTTGAACGTGATGTTATTCCAACATGCAAAGAACTTAATATAGGGTTTGTTGCGTTTTCGCCAATGGCAAGCGGATTTTTATCAGGAAAATATGACAAAAACACTCAATATAAAGGGGATGATGTCAGACGTGTAATAACACGTTTTGCACCTGAAAACGTTGAAAAGAATCAGCCTCTTTTAGATTTGCTGCACGAGGTTGCCAATAAAAAAGGAATTACCCCTGCTCAAATATCTTTGGCGTGGATGTTAAAGAAGTATGATTTTGTAGTACCTATCCCCGGGATGAGAAAAGATGAAAGGGTTATCGAAAATCTTGGTGCTGCCGATATTGAATTGACAGATGCAGAATTTGAGAAAATTGAAAAAGAACTCGACAAGATTACAATTTATGGAAACAGAACCGATGAAGATATTCACAAATTGGGTACTGTAAAGGCGATTGAAACAAAATAACCGGAAAGGAATAATCATATGCAAACAGTAAAATTAAATAATGGGCTTGAAATGCCAATCTTGGGTTACGGTGTTTATCTTGTTGAACCAAAAGAATGTGAAAGATGTGTAACTGACGCCCTTGAAGTGGGCTACAGAATGATTGATACAGCACAAGCCTATTATAACGAAGAAGGTGTTGGCTCTGCCTGGACAAAATCCGGAATTAAAAGAGAAGATTTATTTTTAGTATCTAAAATTTGGGTGACAAATGCAGGTGAGCAAAAAGCCTATGATTCTATTTTAAAATCATTGGATAAGCTACAAACCGATTATCTGGACTTAATGTTAATTCACCAATGCTACAATGATTATTACGGCACTTGGCGTGCAATGGAGCGTGCATATAAAGCAGGAAAATTAAAGGCAATAGGGCTTTCAAATTTTATGCCGGATAGATATGTAGATATTGCATCCTGGGTTGAAATTAAGCCAATGGTCGTGCAACTAGAAACTCACGTTTTCTTCCAACAGCAAGAAGAGCGCAAATGGCTTGATAAATACGGTGCTCAAATTATGTCATGGGGGCCTTTGGCACATGGCATTGACCAAATTTTTAACAACGAAACTTTAGTTGTACTTTCAAAAAAATACAATAAAACCGCAGCCCAGATTGCTTTGAGATTTTTAACACAAGAAAATGTTATAGTTATTCCAAAATCAACACATAAGGAAAGAATGGCAGAAAACTTTAATATTTTCGATTTTGAGATAACTGAAGATGATATGAGAAAAATTAGAGCATTAGATACAGGAAAAAGTGACATTGTAGATTTCAGAAGTGCTGAAATGAGTGAATTCTTTGTAAATTATACAAAAGAGCATGGTGAAGTTTAAAGATTCTTATATAACATAGTTTTGTTATTTCTTTGTGCTAAAATTTTAAAATATTTCACAAAAGCAAGAAATACCTGTAAAGCATTTTTAAATATTCATTATAGGTATTTGCTATTTCTTAAAAAATCGTAAATACTAAATTTATGAATAATAAAGAATTTTTACAATATATGGCAACTCAGAACAAGGTCAAAAAAGGCACTGAAGTGTTTGAAAAATTCAACACACAGAGCCAGGAAGCCTTGAAAATAACAATGGAGCTCAATAACAGGTATCATACACCGGAAGAAATTGTAGAAATTTTTTCAAAACTTACTGACAAAAAAGTGGACAAAAGCTTCAGACTATTTCCTCCTTTTTACACGGATTGCGGAATAAATATCACTCTTGGAAAAAATGTTTTTATTAATGCGTGCTGCAAATTCCAGGACCAAGGCGGAATTGAAATAGGAGACAACGTTTTTATCGGCCATTCTGTAGTAATTGCAACGTTAAATCACGATATCAACGTAGAAACAAGAGCAGATATGACTCCTAAACGGGTAAAACTCGGCAACAATGTATGGATAGGCTCTAATGTGACAATTTTGCCGGGTGTAACTATCGGTGATGGTGCAATAGTTGGTGCTGGTTCTGTTGTTACAAAAGATGTTCTCAAAAATACTATAGTAGCTGGGAATCCGGCAAAAATTATAAAGGAATAAAATTATGTACAAAAAAATAATATCAACAATGATTTTAACAAGTTTGATTACTTGTCCTGTTTTTGCCAAAAATAGCTACAAGGAGGCTAATATGAAAAAAATTACCCAAACTGCAGGAAGAGCCCAACTTGGCACGTTTGCTCCTGAATTTGCACATTTTAATGACGATGTTTTATTTGGAGAAAATTGGAATAACACTAATATTGATTTAAAGACAAGAAGCATAATAACAGTTGTTTCTCTTATGTCACAAGGAATTACAGACAATTCTTTAAAATATCATCTAGAAAACGCAAAAAAAGCTGGAGTAACAAAAGGAGAAATTGCTGCAATAATTACTCATAACGCATTTTACGCAGGATGGCCAAAAGCATGGGCTGTATTTAATTTAGCCAAAACTGTATGGGCCGAAGATAACACTGCTGCAACACAAAAAGATAAATACGCAAACACAATAATGTTCCCAATCGGTGAGCCTAACAATGCTTATGCAAAATATTTTGTCGGTCAAAGCTATTTGGCTCCTGTTTCACAAGAACAAGTAAAAATCTATAACGTAACATTTGAACCCAAATGCAGAAATAATTGGCATATACACAAAGCTAAATCAGGCGGCGGTCAGATGTTAATCGGCGTAGGAGGCCGAGGATACTATCAGGAATGGGGTAAAGAACCTGTTGAAATAAAAGAAGGAACCGTTATTCACATTCCTGCAGGTGTAAAACATTGGCACGGTGCAGCACCGGATTCCTGGTTCTCCCATTTAGCTGTTGAAATTGACGGGGTGGAAACATCAAACGAATGGTTAGAACCAGTTAGCGATAAAGATTACAACAAGTTAAAATAACGCAGACGGTTTGCTTAACGCTATCACGGGCAAATATTATTATACACGTATGGAAATAAGAGTTTTAAAATATTTTTTGACTGTAGCTAAGGAATGCTCTATAACACGAGCTGCAAATGTCTTGCATTTAACACAGCCTACATTATCCAGACAATTGCAAGATTTGGAAAAAGAATTAGGGCAAAAACTTTTTATAAGAGGCAGCCACAATATCACACTCACACCCGAGGGAGTCATCCTTCGCAAAAGAGCAGAAGAAATTATCGATATGGTAGAAAAAACACAGGCTGAATTTAATGCAATAAGTGAAGCTGTCAGCGGGGACATTTATATCGGAGGTGGAGAAACAGCCTCAATGAAATACATTGCTGAAGTCATGATGGAGCTGCAAAAAGAATATCCCAATATAAAATTTCATATGTACAGCGGAAATGCAGAAGATGTAACAGAAAAGCTGGATAAAGGGCTCCTTGATTTCGGGGTATTGATTCAGCCTATTAATCTTTCAAAATATGATTACATTACAATGCCGCAAAAAGAAATATGGGGCGTAATAATGAGAAAAGACAGCCCTCTGGCTAAAAAGCAAAAGATTACCCTAAAAGATTTGACAGACAAACCCCTGATTGCATCACGACAAATGTCAAAAAAATATTCGGCAGATAGCGGCTTTTTAGACTGGTTTGGGAATGAATTTGATAATCTAAACATAACTACCACATACAACCTCATTTATAATGCATCGATAATGGTGAAAAAAGGGATGGGTTATGCCATTGCACTGGATAAGCTCATAAACACTGACGCTGACAGTGAAATCTGCTTTAAAGAGCTAACCCCTAAACTAACATCAGGGCTTGATATTGCATGGAAAAAAGGACAAGTCTTTTCACCTGCTGCAAAGTTATTTTTGGAAAGATTAAAAGAAAAATTTCTCGTTTAATAACTTATGCAATCATTTCATTCTGCCTTACCAAAATATTTGCCTTACAAGTCATGACAGAGTCTTCTAATACAATATTTCCAATACTGTCAGCTGTTATTTTGCCTGATTTTGGATTTTTTACAGAATCAATACTTCCCTTAATATCAGCCTCAACATCAGAATATTCAAAAGCCAAGTCTGTATTTTCCATTGTGCAATTAATAAGTTTTAAATTTTTGCAATAACACAAAGGTTGTGTACCGATAATTTTACAGTTAATCAAGGTAAGATTATCTGAAAACCATCCAAGATACTCGCCTTTTACAATCGAATTTTCAACAACAATATTTTTACTGTGCCAGAAAGCATCTTTTGTATCAAGGTTTGAGTTTGATATATGCAGGTTTTTCATATATTGAAAAGAATATTTGCCGCTCATTGTCAGGTTATTTATTTCAACATTTTTGGATTCAAAAAGGAAATAAACAGAATCTATTTTGGAATCGCTGATGCCAAGCCCCTTACATCTCCAGCCAAATTCGGGCGAGGATATATCACAATTCTTTACTTCAATACTTTTACATTCTCTAAGGCATTTAATACCGTTAATGAGGCAGTTGTCCAAAACTCCATTATCAGAATACCACAGAGGAGCTCTGGTTTTGTCATCCATAAAAGAATCTTTGAGTACAAACTTTTTTGCATGCCAAAGAGGGTAACGCAAAGAAAATGAACAACCTGATACAGAAATTTGCTTGCACTCTTTCAAAACAGACTCGCCATCTGCGGGGCCTTGGAATTTACAGTTCAACACTTCTGCATTCTTTAGATTGTACAAAGCGCGTTCTTGGTCAAAAGTTTTTTCGGATATAAGATTTATCATGTAATGCTCCAGTATAT
>ERZ780218.2075-NODE-2075-length-10230-cov-3.903686_pt1 | contig 10230 bp, 4 predicted proteins | sample MGYA00510975_ERZ780218 | MGnify/ENA primary metagenome ERZ780218 (study PRJEB29588, sample SAMEA2152063) | human gut metagenome | biome: human gut; feature: human-associated habitat; material: faeces | place: Denmark | collected 2008/2010 ...
GATATGGAGAGCATTTTGAAAATTCCGGGTATCACTATTCCGGATATGAGCCTGATTATCGAGCTTCAGAAGCAGACCAAAGCCAATAAGCTGTTCTCTTATTTGGGAGGTGGCACTGATGAGCAGGCAGGAACAGAATGACCGCCATATCATTTGGAGCGACATTAGCCTTGACCTTGATGATTGGCGAGAGTCTTTGGAGGAACTGTATCCCGGATATTCCGATGATGAGCTTTACGACATTATGGTAAAATCCAATGCCGAAAATCTTTATGATGAACGAGTAAATCTCAACATTCAGCTTTCACAGCCGATTATCGTAATCGGCGACCTCGGCAGATGGAACGGCAGAGTGTCGGGCTACAAGATGATTGATTCCGGCAACATCAAGGATTGCCTTTATTCCGATACCGATTACACCGAATGGTATGTGGATAAGTACGGCGACCTTAGAGCCGATGCCGTTCATCACGACGGAACAAACCATTATCTATACCGTGTATTCAAAGACGGTGTTACCGATACGCAGATTGAAAATCTGCAAGATAAAATCTATAACGGAAAAGCCACAAGAGCCGACATCACACGAGTTACCAAAAGGCTCGGCGATGACATTGCCGGAGTTTATGGTTTTCCTATTCCAAAGCAAAGACAAACAAACGAACAAGCGAGGTGATGAAAATGGATTACAGAGTATTGACCGAAGCAGAGCGTAAATACACCTTCAGCCAAAGTCAGCAGCTCTCTATGCAGACCGGTCTTATCGGATATTTGAGAGCCGACTTTGGTTCTAACGGGAACGAGTTTTGGACGACTTGGAACGATTTCAGAAAGGACTTAAAGACCGACGATTTCAAAAAGGAATTTGACTTGGTGATAAACTCCTACCGTTTCGGGGACGGCGAGTTTTTAAGCGGCAGAAGCACTATGTCAAAATTCTGCTATGAACACACCGAAAGCAGCTACGAAGATGACCGCAATCATTACGGCGTCCGTGTTGATACCGAGCGATATTCCTACCTTATGCGTTTAAATCCCAACCGTGGAGAGTACAATCTGTACTGCTATTGCTATCAGAAAGAGTGGCTGAACAACCACTTGAAAAATGCCGAGCGTGGTATCCGATTTATTGACCCGCACTATCAGGAGCAGTTTCGCATTGCGGACGGAGAAAAAATCTCAATTAAGCTCGGCGATGGCAAAACAATGGAGAGGACTTGCAGATATATCGACGACTACCATTTGGAGGTCGGCACAAATCTCTACCATATCTGCGAATTTGCCGAGCTTTGCGAGAGAAACGGTCATACCGTAGAACCAGCCGCAAAAGAAAACACGAAATCCGCAAAGGACAAACAAAAAACACGATAAGGAGGTGCAGACGAGGTGGCAAGGAAATTTGACCTGATTTCGGAGCTATATGAAAGAACCTGTTTTGCAGTTACAGACAATCCGGTAAACTGGCAATCGTTTCTGAAAACCGCAGGCAGGAATTTCAGGCTCCGATTTGATGAACAGCTTCTCATTTATGCCCAAAGACCCGATGCAACAGCCGTGCTTGAAATCGAACGATGGAACGGTACTTTCGGTCGTTGGGTAAACCGAGGTGCAAAAGGTATTGCCGTATTTGAGGACGCAGACAGAAGCCGTCAAAGGCTGATTCATTACTTTGATATATCGGACACCCACGAAAGCCGACATTCCCGCCCTGTTCCTATTTGGGAGATGAGACCCGATTATGAAGCAGAGGTTATCGAAACGCTTGAAAACACTTTCGGGGCGGTAAACGATACAACGAGTATTGAAAATGTCGTCAAAGAGAGCATTGCCAATGCCGTCGAGGACAACATCGCAGATTATATCTCCGACTTTATGAGTTTGGGTGCAGGAAGCGATATTGAGTATTTGTCTGCCGACGAAGCAAATGCCTTGTATTTGGAGCTTGTCAGAAACAGCGTATCATATATGGTTATGGCACGATTGGGACTGGACGCAGACAAGGTTTATTCTCCCGATGACTTTGCCGGGATTTCAAGCTTCAATTCACAGGAAGTTCTCAATGCGGTGGGTATTGCTACAAGCGACATTGCAGAAATGGCGTTGCTCCCTGTCAGCAGAACAATCAGCACGCTCAGCAAGGAAAATCGCATAATTGATGAACAGGGGCAATCCGAATACAATAAAGACAGCAAAGACGAAAGGAGTCAAAGCGATGAGCGAAATCACATACACGATGGTGGGAGATTACAATCTTCCGAACCTGAAGCTGCCGGAGCAGACGGAAGTGACTCTCGGCAGATGGTCGCAGATGAGGAGAACTTATCTGAAGGAACATCACAAAATCCTGTACTACAATCTTTTGACGAAAGGGATTCTGAACAGTCACTTGGCGGAGGTTCAGCAGAGAGCGACCGAACTGGAGGAAACTCTCGTAAAGCAGATGGCAGAGAAAGCGGGACTGACCGAGCAGATGAAAGCGGAAGATATGATGAAATGGGTTCGCCTGATGAACAACATCAGGAACTCGGCACAGGAAATCGTGAAGAGTCAGGTAATATTCGCTTAGAGTATTACGACAGAAACCACGAGGACAAGAGCCTGCCGTTTTTCGGTGGTGACGATACTATCCGAGAAATACTCGGTACTACCCCGCATTTGTCCGCTTCAAAGGAAGAAATCAAAGACTTCTATGAGAGAAATAGGGACAATGCGACCCGTACCGAATATATCAAGGGTATTTTCAACAATGATTACACCCAGCTTACCTTAAGCGATGGCAGACTTGTCGGCTACAAAACATTTCAGAATGTCCTCCACTTGTGGGAGGGCGAATACGAAAACAGAACAGCTCAGAGCTTCTATGACTGGGGCGTTATCGCACAGCATTTTGAAGCAATGAGACTTTTGGGAGAATTGACCGATACAATGAAACCGCTTCCGTCTATGGACGGTCAGTTGACTCTCATAATGAGCAATCAGGCAGAGGAACAAAAAACCTCTGCCTTTACTTTTTCTCAGGAAATCATAGACGCTGTACTGACCCGTGGAAGCGGAGTTTCCGAGGGCAAAATGCGTATCTATGAGCAGTTTGAAAAGAGCCTTTCTGCTAAAGAGAACGCCGACTTTTTGAAAAACGAATACGGTTGGGGCGGCTCTTATCCAGTCATCATCGGTGCAGGCATTGACGAACAGCACGACGGAAAAGGTATCACAATTTCAAAAGGTATCGGAAGCGACAAGCCGCACATTACGCTTTCTTGGTCTCAGGTAGAAAAGCGTATCGGAGACCTTATCCGTATGGACAGATACTTAAATCCAAAGGAAAAAGAAAAGTACCCGGAATGGCTTGAAAAGCAGGAAAAAAGGCGAGCCGAGCTTGCAGAGCAGAGAAAAAACCGTGAGATACTCTCTACCGCACCGCCTGAGCCTGAAAACAAAGAGGACGAACCGGAAGCACAGTATGAATATCATCTCGGCGACAGCGTGTATATCGGAGCTTCGCAGTATGAGATTTTGTCCTTTGACGAAAACCGTGTAATGCTTTATGACTTCGATATGCCCCTTTTCAACAAGGAGCTTTCAAGGGAAGAATTTGACCGAAAAGTGCGTGAAAATCCAATGAACGACCACTTGAAGGTCATTGTATTACCGGCGGAAGAAAAATCTGTTACAGGCGAAAATGAAGCTCAAAATGATACCGAAACCGTACAGGATTTCAGTCCGAAAACCGGTTATGACGACGCCTTCTATATCGACCGGGACAATGAAAGCGTTACTTGGATGTACTATAATCCCGACAGCAATGCCGGAGGTCAGTATGTTACAAATACGCTTTCTTTTGACGAGATACAGCAAGCTGCACGGGAATATGACTCGACTGAGGATTTCTTTGATTACCTCGGCAGCATTGCAAATCAGGAGCTTGCCGATGTAGGTACGGAATGGTTTGTGGACGCAGAAAGTCAGTTTTCGGAACAGCCTGATTTCACAGACTGTACCAAAGCGACAATGCAAAGCCTTGTGGCTGCTGCTTCTGAAGTACCGGTTTATGACCGAGAAACGGAAATCCTTTATTCCGTGCTTGGCAGATTAAAGATTGACGACATTGCTCTCAGTTATGATGAAAACGGTCTTGTTGCAAGGGACAGCGATAACGAATGGCACGGTGCAGAGTTTTATCATTTTCTTGTTGATGAAGCCTTTGTGTTTGAAGATGACGGTTCTGTGCTTGGTATCAGACCTGACTTGCTTGATGACTTTAAGGTTTTATCCGAACACAACGGCGTTGAAGTTAAGGACAAACGAGATAAAGAACCTGAGCCGATAGTTCCCGCTTGGGAGCAAAAGAAAAAGTCAAGGGTAAAGAACTTTGACCTCCACCCGGATATTCCGATGTCCGAGCGACACAACTTTGACCTTGCCAATAATCAGGTTGAGGAAGTGAACAAGAAAGAGCGTTTTCATAGGAACTATGCGGCAATTAAGGTCTTGAAGGATTGTCAAAACGAAAACCGTTTTGCAACACCTGACGAGCAGAAAATTTTGTCGAGATATGTCGGCTGGGGTGGTATTCCCGAAGCCTTTGACGAACGAGCCGGAGCTTGGCATACCGAGTATGCAATGCTGAAAAATATTCTGACGCCGGAGGAATATGCGTCGGCAAGAGAAAGCACACTGACTGCATTTTACACTCCGCCCGAAGTATCTACCGCCATTTACAAGGTGTTGGAACAGATGGGATTTCAGGAGGGCAACCTGCTTGAGCCGTCCTGCGGTATCGGTAACTTCATCGGTATGCTGCCTAAGTCAATGGAAAACTCAAAGGTTTACGGTGTTGAGCTTGATACCATTTCAGCTGGTATCGCTCAGCAGCTTTATCAGAAATCTTCCATTGCGGCACAGGGCTTTGAGGAAGTAAATGTCCCCGACAGCTTCTTTGACGGTGTTATCGGCAACGTGCCTTTCGGAGATTTCAAAGTCTCCGATAAAAGATACGACAAGTACAACTTTCTCATTCACGATTATTTCTTTGCGAAATCGCTTGATAAATTACGCCCCGGCGGTGTGATGGCTCTTGTGACAAGCAAAGGAACTATGGACAAGGAAAACTCCAATGTGCGTAAATATATCGCACAGAGGGCGGAGCTTCTCGGAGCAATCAGACTTCCGAATGACACCTTCAAAGGCAATGCCGGAACAGAGGTTGTATCCGATATTCTGTTTCTGCAAAAGCGAGACAGACTTATAGACATTGAGCCGGATTGGGTTCATCTTGACACCGACGAAAACGGTATAAGAATGAACTCGTATTTTGTTCAGCACCCGGAAATGATACTCGGCGAAATGAAAATGGTAAGCGGTCGCTTCGGACCGGAAGCAACCTGTGAGCCGTTTGAAAATGCCGACCTTTCGGAGCTTTTGAACGAAGCAGTCTCAAACATTCACGGAGAAATCTCCGAATACGAGGTTGCCGACGAGCTGGAGGAAGAAGATAATTCTATCCCGGCAGACCCTACGGTAAGGAACTTCTCTTACACGGTTTTGGACGACAAAATCTATTTCCGAGAGAACTCCCGTATGTCTCCGGTAGAGGTATCGGCAACCGCTGAGAACCGTATCAAGGGTATGATTGGGATAAGAGATTGCGTCCGCAACCTGATTGAACTGCAAACCGAGGATTACCCCGACAGCGAAATCAAACAGGCACAGGAAAAGCTGAACACTCTGTATGACAGCTTTACAAAGAAGTACGGACTGATTAACAGCCGTGCCAATACTTCTGCCTTTTCCGACGACAGCTCCTATGCTCTGCTCTCTGCTCTTGAGGTCATCAACGAAGATGGCGAACTGGAACGCAAGGCAGATATGTTCTTCAAAAGGACGATAAAACCGCACAAGCCGGTAACGGAGGTTGATACCGCAGACGAAGCTCTCGCTGTCTCTATGGGCGAAAAAGCAGCCATTGATATGGCATATATGATGGAGTTGTCCGGCAAAAGTGAGGAGGAATTATTCGCTGACTTAAAGGGTGTAATCTTCTTAAATCCCCTTTATGAGTACGGTAATTCTTATGAGCCGAAGTATCTGATGGCAGACGAATATCTGTCGGGCAATGTCCGTGAGAAGCTGGCGACAGCCAAAAGGTCTGCGGCATTGTATCCCGAAGATTACACCGTCAATGTGCAGGCACTTGAAAAGGTGCAGCCAAAGGATTTGACGGCAAGCGAGATTTCCGTAAGGCTCGGTGCGACTTGGATACCGCCCGAAATATTCCAACAGTTTATGTTTGAGTTTCTCGACACGCCACGCTATGCACAGTGGAATATCAAGGTTCACTACTCCCAGTTTACCGGCGAATGGAACATTGAGGGAAAGAGCTATGACCGTTCCAATGTAAAAGCGTACAGCACATACGGTACTTCCCGCATCAACGCATATAAGATAATTGAGGAAACACTGAACCTGAAAGATGTCCGTATCTTTGACTATATCGAAGATGATGAGGGCAAAAAGAAAGCCGTTCTCAATAAAAAAGAGACGGCAATCGCACAGGCAAAGCAGGAGCTTATAAAGCAGGGCTTTCAGGACTGGATATGGGCTGAGCCTACCCGCCGAGAAAAACTCACGAAGATGTATAACGAAAAGTTCAACAGCATAAGACCCCGTGAGTACGACGGAAGCCACATTGTTTTCAACGGTATGAATCCGGAAATCGAACTCCGTGAACATCAGAAAAATGCGGTTGCACACATTCTGTACGGCGGCAATACGCTGTTGGCACACGCAGTCGGTGCGGGCAAGACCTTTGAAATGGTAGCCGCCGCTATGGAGTCCAAACGACTCGGACTTTGCAATAAGTCGCTGTTCGTAGTCCCGAACCACTTAACCGAACAATGGGCGGCTGAATTCTTACAGCTATATCCGGCAGCGAATATTCTTGTGGCGACAAAGCGAGATTTTGAGACCAAGAACCGCAAAAAGTTCTGCGGTCGAATTGCTACGGGAGATTATGACGCCGTAATCATCGGTCATTCTCAGTTTGAAAAAATACCGATGTCCATTGAAAGACAGAGGGCAATTCTTGAGCAACAGCTTGAAGAACTGACAGACGGTATTATGGATTTGAAGCGAAACCGTGGAGAAAACTTCTCCATTAAACAGCTTGAAAAGTCTAAAAAATCCGTGAAGCAAAAGCTGGAAAAGCTCAACGACCAAAGCCGCAAGGATGATGTTGTTACCTTTGAAGAACTTGGTGTGGACAGGCTTTTTATTGACGAGAGTCATTATTACAAGAACCTCTATCTTTACACCAAAATGCGTAATGTGGGCGGCATTGCTCAGACGGAAGCACAGAAATCCTCCGACCTGTTTATGAAGTGCCGATACCTTGACGAGCTTACAGGCGGTCGAGGAACGGTATTTGCAACCGGTACTCCTATCTCAAACAGTATGGTGGTGCGCCCGTAAGGGGCTGTAATAATCTTACCTTGAGCAAGTAATAGGGCAAGGTATCAAAGCGGAATAATCCGCACCCTATCGTCACCCGACTTATCCAAAAGGGGAAACCCGATGGGGAGTGTAGCATGTCGGAGGGCACGAAACACGGAAACTTCCAAAGTGTTTGCGTGGTAGTGGCGAAAAGTTATGAATAAGGATGAAAGCTAAACTGCCTGAATGACAGTCGGAGATTGGGCAAAATGTTGCTCCATGCGTAAGGAAGTTATACTCGCATGTACTCTGGTGGATATGAGTCGGCCATGCGTATCCACAAGATACCCAGAGTAAATCAGCCATAGGATAATGGAAAACGACGAACGTCACATCCGAAATCATAACAGGCTTATGTTATTACAGTTCTAAACGGGGATTGCCTAAGGTAAAATGCCGAAAATCGGCTATGAGTGCTATGAGAAAAGTGACTCTGAATATTTACTATGGCAACAGAGTCTCCGTAGTAGTCCGAGGACGGGAAAGCCGTCCACATGGCGAAGGGAGACAGTCTTTCTTCAATACAAATAATAAGGAAAGGTGCGTGAGGCATTATGAGAAGTCCCGAAAATGTATTGAAAAGTTTAAGTGAAAAAGCAAAAAACAAAGAGTACAGGTACGAGAGATTATACCGTAACCTGTACAACCCAGAGTTCTATCTGCTTGCATACCAGAATATTGCGACCTCTCAGGGGAGCATGACGGCAGGTGCAGACGGATTCACTCTTGACGGTATGAGCATGGAGCGCATTGAAAAGCTCATTCAGAAGCTGAGAGACCACTCATACCAGCCGAACCCTGCAAGGCGTGTTTATATTGCGAAGAAAAACAGCAGTAAAAAGCGCCCATTGGGGATTCCGTCAACGGACGATAAACTGTTACAGGAAGTTGTCCGTATGATACTTGAAGCAATCTATGAGCCGACATTCTCTGATAATTCACATGGTTTCAGACCGAAAAGAAGTTGCCACACAGCGTTAAAAGAAATCGTAACGCTGTTCACTGGTGCAAAGTGGATAATCGAAGGAGACATTAAGGCTTGTTTTGACAGCTTCGACCACCATATCACAATACAGCTTTTGAGAAAGCGCATAAAAGATGAAGCGTTCATATCGCTGATGTGGAAGTTTCTAAGGGCAGGATATATGGAACAGTGGACATACCATGAAACGTACTCCGGCAGTCCACAAGGCTCCGGTGTCAGTCCGATACTTGCCAACATCTATCTGAATGAACTTGATGAGTTCATGGCAAGGATGAAAAAGAGTTTTGACAAAGGCGATACAAGAAGCCGTAAAGTCCACAAAGACCATGATAAGGTACGCTGGGCTTATCGGAAAGCGCAGAAAAATCTGGAAATAGAGCGCACAGAAGCAAACCTAGCAGCATTTAAAGAAGCAAGGAAAGTGATGTTGTCCACACCACATTTAGACGAGATGGATGAGAATTACAAAAGACTTCAATACAACCGTTACGCTGACGATTTCCTGATTTCAATAACAGGTTCAAAGCAGGATGCTGAAAATATCAAGGAACAGGTAAAGATATTTCTAAAAGACAAGCTAAATCTCACAATGTCGGAGGAGAAAACTCACGTTACCCATTCCTCTGAAAAGGTGCGGTATCTTGGATACGACATAAGAATATCAAGAAGTCAGGACACAAAGCGGACGAAAAAAGGTCTGCAACGGGTGTGGTATGGAAAAGTGCAGTTATATATGCCGAAAGAAAAATGGATTGCGAAACTGCACGAATACGGTGCGTTTAAAATCAAAAAAGACGAAAACGGCAAAGAGATTTGGAAGCCACTCCACAGAGGGGCGCTTATGCCATTAGACGATGTGGCAATCATCAGTAAATATAATTCTGAAATCAGAGGATTGTACAATTATTACAGGTTAGCAATCAATGTATGCAATCTGGGGAAATTTCATTCTATCATGCGTGGAAGCTGTTTAAAGACGTTGGCGGCAAAATATAATTCTTCTGTTATGAAGATGTATAAGAAATACCGTAGCGTAAAGGGCGACTTTGGCGCAGATTACAAAACCAAGAGTGGAACAAAGCGGTGTGAGTTTTACAATGAAGGATTTAGGCGTAATAACAATATCGCACCTGAATTTGTAGACATTATGCCGAAATACAGAGGGCAGATAAAACCGAATAGTCTTGCAGGACGTTTAAAAAGCGGACAATGCGAGATGTGCGGAGCAAACCCCGTGAAAGTGTATATGCACCATGTAAAGCGCTTAAAAGATTTGAACGCTGATAATGAATTTGATGAACTGATGTTACTGAAAAGGCGGAAGTCATTGGCTCTCTGCCCGAAATGCTACGAAGAAGCAAAGACAAAATCACTTAAACTATGAAAGATGGCGAGCCGTGTACATCGAGAGGTGTAAGCACGGTTCTGGAGGGGGTTACGCCAAGACCACGGACGAAAGGAAGTATGGCGTGGCGTTTCCTACCTTATGAGCTTTACACCATGCAGCGTTATCTTCAGTATGAACGCCTGCAAGAACTGAACATGACCCACTTCGACTGCTGGGCTTCCCGATTTGGAGAGACCGTCACAGCATTGGAGCTGGCACCGGAAGGCACCGGCTACCGGGCAAGAACGAGATTCAGCAAGTTTTTCAACCTCCCGGAGCTGATGAACTTGTTCCGTGAAGTTGCCGACATCAAAACCGCCGATCAGCTGAACTTGCCCACCCCGGAGGTGGAATACCACAACATCGTGGC
>ERZ780218.2093-NODE-2093-length-10144-cov-6.141739_pt1 | contig 10144 bp, 6 predicted proteins | sample MGYA00510975_ERZ780218 | MGnify/ENA primary metagenome ERZ780218 (study PRJEB29588, sample SAMEA2152063) | human gut metagenome | biome: human gut; feature: human-associated habitat; material: faeces | place: Denmark | collected 2008/2010 ...
CGAGTCGATCAAGGATTCGATCATCAAGGCCAACGACAAGGGCAAGATCAAGATCAAGAAGGTCGATGACAATACGGCCGACCGGGTCGAGATCGTCATTCAGGTCTCGCCCGACGAGTCGAGCGACAAGACCATCGACGCGCTCTACGCCTTCACGGACTGCGAAGTCTCGATCGCCCCGAACGCCTGCCTGATCTGGGAGGACAAGCCCCATTTTCTGGGCGTGAGCGAAATCCTGCGCCGCTCGGCCGAGCATACCAAATGGCTGCTGGGCCGCGAGCTGGAGATCCGGCTCGGCGAGCTGAACGAAGCGTGGCACGCCGCGTCGCTCGAACGCATCTTCATCGAGAACAAGCTCTACCAGCTCATCGAGGGCAGCAAGAGCCGCGAGGAGGCCTACGCCGCCGTGGACAAGGGGCTGGAGCCGTTCAAGAAACTGCTCCGCCGCGAGGTGACGCTCTCCGACGTGCAGCGGCTTACGGAGCTGAAGTTCATCCGTATTTCGCGTTACGACAGCGACAAGGCCGACAATGAAATCCGTCAGATCGAGGAGGACATCAAGTCCACGCAGTACGATCTGAACCATCTTACCGAATACGCCGTAGCCTATTACGAGCGTATCCGCGACAAGTACGGCAAGGGCCGGGAGCGCAGGACCGAACTGCGCGAATTCGACAATATCGAAGCCACGAAGGTCGCCGTGACCAACGCCAAGCTCTACGTGGACCGCGCCGAAGGCTTCTTCGGCATCGGCAAGTCGATGAAGGACGCCGAGCTGGTCTGCGACTGCTCGGACATCGACGACGTGATCGTCTTCACCAAGGACGGCCGTTACGTCATCACCAAGGTCAGCGACAAGGCCTTCTTCGAGAAGGGCATCTATTATATCGGCGTCTTTAAGCGCAACGACGAGCGCACGATCTACAACGTGCTGTACCGCGACGGCAAGAACGGCCCGATCATGATGAAGCGCTGCGCCATCAAGGCCATCACGCGCGACAAGGAGTACGACATCACCAAGGGCACGCCCAAGAGCGAGATACTCTATATGTCTGTCAATCCGAACGGTGAGGCCGAGGTGCTCAAGATTTACTTCAAGCCCCGTCCGCGTCTCAAGAAGGTGATCGTGGACCTCGACTTCTCGACCCTCGCCATCAAGGGGCGCCAGAGTCAGGGCAATCTCTTCTCGCGCTACGGCATCCACAAGATCGTCCTCAAGGAGCGCGGCACTTCGACGCTCGGCGGCCAGAACGTCTGGTTCGACGAGGATGTCCGCCGCCTGAACGCCGACGGCCGCGGCACGCTGCTGGGCGAGTTCAAGGGCGACGACAAGATCATCGTCTGGACCTCCAAGAACCAGTACTACATCACGGGTTACGATCTCGGCCAGCACTTTCCCGACGAGACCGTGCGCGTGAGCCGTTACGAAGCCGACCGCATCTACAGCGTCTGCTATTACGACCGCTCGCAGCAGTACTACTATATGAAGCGTTTCACGGCCGAGATGAGCGACAAGATGCAGTTCTTCCTCGACGAGGAGGGGCAGGCCGATCTGGTCGCCGTGACGGAACGCACGGGCGCCAAGCTCGAAATCACCTACAAGGGCGCGCATGCGTCGCGCCCTGCGGACGAGATCGACGTGGACGAATTCGTGGGCGTCAAGAGCCACCGCGCCAAGGGCAAGCGCCTGACGACCTACGACGTCGCCGCGCTGCGCTTCATCGAACCCGAACTGCCGCCCGAACCCGAACCTTCGGACGACGACGGTGACGACGCTCCCGACGATACGCCCTCCGGCGGCGGTGCTTCCGGCGGAGCGCAAGGCGGTTCCGGCAACGGTGCGGCCGACGGTGCGGACAACCGTGCGGTGGGCGGTTCGAACGGTGATGCGGCTGATCGCGGCGCGATCGACGCCGCAGCACTTTCCGGTGGAATTGGTTCTGCCGTCTCTTCCGGTGCGAATTCCGCCACGGCCGGCCCGGCCTTTGCGCCGGCCTCTTCCGCTGCGGAAACTCCTTCCGCGCCGGGCGTCCCGGCCGGATCCGCCCCTGCTCGGAACAAGCCTGCGGCGGACGGCGTTCCTGCCGCAAAGGATAATCCTGCCGCGAAAGACGACTCGGCCGTGAAAGACAACCCCGCCGCGAAGGCTTCCGCTCCGAAGAAAACGCCCGCGTCGCCCGCCGGCCTGCCCCGTACGGGCACGACTTCGGGCGGCGTGGAGTTCGAAATCGAACGCGCCAAAGGCGATGCCGACGAGGTGATCGACCCCGAACAGCTGAATCTGTTTTAACCTCCGACGATGAAACCTCTTTTTCTGATCGGTTACATGGGGTGCGGCAAGAGCACCCTCGGACGCAGGCTCGCACGCCGTCTGGGTGCGGAGTTCGCCGACACCGACGCGCTGATCGAACGGCGCGAGGGGGCTTCCGTGGCCGATGTTTTCCGTTACGAAGGGGAGGAGCGTTTCCGCGAGGTGGAGCGCGAAGTGCTGGAACAGACGCTCGCCGGAACCGCCGCCGTGGTCTCCACGGGCGGAGGTCTTCCCGTCTGGCGCGACAACATGGCCCGCATGAACGCCGCGGGATTTACGGTCTACCTGCGCCGCGAGGCGGAGCAGATCGCCCGGCGGCTAAGCCCTTACGGACGGCAGAAGCGCCCCCGCCTGCGGGGGCTGGGCGACGCCGAACTGGTCGAATTCATGAGCCGCGACATGGCTGCGCGCGAACCGTTTTACGCGCAGGCGCAGCTGATCGTCGATTGCGGCGAGCTGTCCGACGACGAGGTGGTCGAAATGATCCTCCGACACACGATGCAGAACGAATAACCTCCCTCCGCGGCGGTTGCTTTCCCCGAAGCGGACGGAGTGACAAATACACAGAAGCGAATGAACGATGCTCCCATAGGTGTTTACGATTCGGGGCTGGGCGGACTGACCGTCTGGCGCGAGGTGCGGCGCATGCTGCCCTCCGAATCGCTCGTCTATCTGGGCGACGGCAAAAACTGCCCCTACGGATCGCGCCCCCGCGAGGAGGTGCGGCGGCTCGCCGACGAGGCCGTCGCCAGCCTCGTCGCGCAGGGGTGCAAGATGGTCGTCGTGGCCTGCAATACCGCCACGGCCGCCGCAATCGACTTCCTGCGGGAGAAATACGCCCCGATGCCGATCGTGGGCATGGAGCCGGCCGTGAAACCGGCCTGCCTGGCGACCCGCAGCGGGGTGGTGGGGGTGCTGGCCACCGAACGGAGCCTCGACGGCGAGTTGTTCCGCCGCACGGCCGCCCGGTACGGCAGCGGCATCGAAGTCCTGACCTACCCGGGCACGGGTTTCGTGGAGTTGGTCGAGGGGGACCGGGAGGATACGCCCGAGGCCGAAGCCGCGGTGCGCGCCGCCGTGGAGCCGATGCTGGCGCGGGGCGCCGACCAGATCGTGCTGGGGTGTACGCACTATCCCTTTCTGACGCCCGTGATGGAACGCATCGTCGACGGACGGGCCGCGATCGTCGACCCGTCGCCCGCCGTCGCCCGCCGCGTCGGGCAGCTTTTGGACCGCTACGGCCTGCGCGCTTCGGCGGATAACCGCCCCGCGCTCACGTTCCGCACCTTCGCCGACGAGCTTTACCGCCTGCGTCTCGAACGGAAGGTTGCGGCGTACCTGTAAGACGCTCCCGGCTCCGCCCCCCCCCATTCGCGGGCGGGAACGCTTCCGGCCGGAATCGTTCCGGGCGATTGATAAAGTTTGCGGCGCCTTCGGAATTGTCGGAAAAAATTCGTACCTTCGCTCGATAATAGCGACATTCGGGAATGGCATCTAAAAATACATCCTCCAACAGCCGGCAGGCCGTTCAGCGTTCCAACAGCGACAGTGCGCGCTGGATCGCCGGACTGCTGCTGCTGTTCATCGGTCTGTTCGCCGCCGCTGCGGTGTTCTTTTCGTTTTTCAGCTGGGCCGCCGACCAGAGCGGGCTGCAAAAATCGGTCGAGGAACGGGTGACGCTCGGCATCGAACCGGAAAATCTCTGCGGCTGGGCCGGAGCGCGGCTGGGGATGTTGCTGGTCGATCATTCGTTCGGGCTTTTCGGCATTCTGATTCCCGCGATGATCGTGCTGGTCGGCGTGCGGATCGTCCGTCAGCGGCCGCTGCTGTTCAACCATTCGATCCTTTCGCTGTTCCTGATTATGATTCTGGGGTCGCTGACGCTGGGATTCGCCTTCGCCGACCGCTGGAGCCTCTGCTGTTCGACGGGGTGGGGCGGCGCTTTCGGCATCGCCTCTTCGGCCCTGCTGCGCACGCATATCGGGGCTTTCGGAACGCTGATCCTGCTTGTCGGCGGTTGGATACTGACGGGTGTTTTCATCAACCGCAACTTCATCAACAAGGTCAATGAGGCGGGTAACGTCGTGGTCGACAAGAGCGGGAAGGTCGTCGAGATCCTCAAGCACAAAGTCGTGCCGCACGGACGTGCGGCCGGGGAGGACGGGGCTGCGGAGGATATTCCCGAACCGGCTCCGAAACCCGGCCCGAAGGCGGCCGCACCGCAGCCCGTGCCGCCGAAAGCGGCGGAACCCGCGGTGCAAAAACCCGCCCCGATCCGTGTGGAACGTCCGTCGGAGTCCGTTGCGGCCCGGAAGTCCGTGCCGGAAGAGGACGAAAATCCCTTCCTCGAACTGACGCCCGACGGGAAACCCGTCGCCGGGGAGACTGCCGCGGAGCAGACGCCCCCTCCCGCGGAGGACGGGGAGTTCATCGAGGTGGACCTTTCGCGTCCCGAGGGCCGTGTGGTGATCGGCCGCAGCGGGCTGGTCGAGCTGGAACGCCCTGCGGTGCGCGACGCCGTGGCTGCGGAGCCTGCCCCGGAGGAGGTTCCGGAGAGAGAGGCCGCACAGTCCGATCCCGATGCGCCCTTTACCGAGATCACCGTGCTGGACGACGCGCCCGCCGCGGAGCCGGAGGGCGTCGTGGTGACGGTCGAGGCCAACGAGGCGAAACTTCTCGACGAGAAGGCGATCCCCACGGAGAGCTACGACCCGCTGAAGGACCTGGTGAACTACCGCAAGCCGCCCGTGACGCTGCTGGAGGACTACATTTCCGATTCGGAGGTCTCGGACGAGGAGATTTTCGAGAACAAGACCAAAATCGAGGATACGCTCAAGAACTTCGGCATTCCCATCCAGCGCATCAAGGCCACGGTGGGTCCCACGGTGACGCTCTACGAAATCGTGCAGGCGCAGGGGATCAAGATCTCGAAGGTGCAGGGTCTCGAAAACGATATTGCGCAGAGCCTCAAGGCGCTGGGTATCCGCATCATCGCGCCGATTCCGGGCAAGGGAACCATCGGCATCGAGGTTCCCAACCGCGACAAGCAGGTGGTTTCGATGTATTCGGCCGTGCGTTCGCTGCGTTTCCAGGAGTCGAAGGCCGAGCTTCCGGTGGTGATCGGGCGCACGATCCAGAACGAAAATTACGTCTTCGACCTGGCCAAGATGCCGCACCTGCTGGTCGCCGGAGCCACGGGACAGGGCAAGTCCGTGGGGCTGAACGCCATCATCACCTCGCTCCTGTACCGCAAACACCCCGCGCAGCTGAAGTTCGTGATGATCGACCCCAAGATGGTCGAGTTCTCGCTCTACGCCAAGATCGAACGCCATTTCCTGGCCAAGATGGAGTCGGAGGACGACGCGATCATCACCGACCCCAAGAAGGCGGTCTATACGCTCAACTCGCTCTGTACGGAGATGGACAACCGTCTGGAACTGTGTAAGAAGGCCGGGGCGCGAAACATCGCCGAGTACAACGAGAAATTCACCTCGCGGCGGCTGAATCCGATGAACGGACATCGCTACCTCCCGTATATCGTGGTGGTGGTCGACGAGTTCGCCGACCTGATAATGACGGCCCGCGAGGTCGAGGGACCGGTCATGCGCCTCGCGCAGAAAGCCCGCGCCATCGGCATCCACCTGATCATCGCCACGCAGCGTCCCGACGTGAAGGTCATCACGGGCGGCATCAAGGCCAACTTCCCGGCCCGCATCGCCTTCCGCGTGATGCAGATGATCGACTCGCGCACGATCATCGACCAGCCGGGGGCCAATCAGCTTATCGGCCGGGGCGACATGCTCTTCTCGAAGGACGGCGACCTGACGCGTATCCAGTGTGCGCTGGTCGAGACCCGCGAGGTCGAGCGCATCTGCGAATACATCTCCAAACAGCAGGGCTACACCGAGGCCTACACGCTGCCCGACTATACGCCCGACGGCGGCGACGCTCAAATGGGCAGCGAGGAGTCCTCGGCGCCCGTGAAATACGACTCGCTCTTTGCCGAGATCGCCCGCGACGCCGTGTCCGGAGGTCAGATCTCGACCTCGATGATCCAGCGCAACTACGAGGTGGGCTTCAACCGCGCCGGCCGCATTATGATGCAGCTCGAAAGGGCCGGCATCGTCGGCCGCCAGCAGGGGGCCAAACCGCGCGACATCCTCTACCACGACTTGCCTTCGCTGGAGGCGAAATTGCAGGAACTGGGATTGTTTTAAGCCGAGGACCTAAAACAATCCCAGTTCCTGTGGTTAAGAATTAAAAATTAGGAATTGAAAATTGCGGGAGCTGACGCTATGGGGAGACGAAAATTTTTCATTTTTCATTGTTTCATTGCCGTATTGTTTTGCGGCATATTGCAAGGCAATGCGGCGCAGCCTCGTGCCACGGAGATACTGGAACGCCTTGCGGCGGGATTCCGTGCGATGGACGGCTACGGCGTGAAGTTCGGGGTCGTCTCGGGCGACTACGAAGCCCGCGGCAGCTATGTCGTGGAAGGCGACAGCTATTACCTCGTGCTGGGCGACGCGGAGGTTTTCGCCGACGGAGCCGTGCGCCGCGAGGTCGACAACCGCCGCCGCGAGGTGACCGTTACGGAGGTCGACACCGCGAGCCGCAACATCCTGAACAATCCGGTCCGGGCCTTCGATTTTCTGGGCAGCGAATATACGCCGTCGCTCGTCTCCGAAGCCGACGGCCGCGCCGTCGTGCGGCTGACGCCCGCCGCCGGGAACGACTCCCCGGCAGGCGATGTCACGCTGACGGTCGACACCGCGACGATGCGCCCCCGCTCGCTTTCGTACGACTACGACGGCGAACAGGTGCTGGTGAACGTGCTGGAGGTCGCGCCCCTCGCTGGGCACGTCCGGCGGTTCGATAAAAATGCCTATGCCGGATATGAATTCATAGATTTTCGGTAATTTTTGATGAAATGAAACACCGGGCCGCCATGTACGCAATCGCATGGCGGCCCGGTGTGTTTTCGGTCTGACTATTATTACAAATCTTCGCCGTCGGCTTTATTATAACCGTTGTCGTAATACATACAAATGTAATATTTCCTAGCGTATTCTGCGATCATAAACCAAACTTTATTATTAAAGCGATAGTTTATTTTATTGGCAATATATTGAATTAGAATTACCTTTGATATTTCTTCTGTCGGATTGTCCAGTTGTTCCTGTGTATATTTAGATAGTAATGATTTTTTCGATTCGTTGTATATGGCTATGGAATCTGGAGTTTGGTAAAAACCAGCCTCATAGCGTTTGTCGTTGACTGTTATTTCATAGGAAATGTCTTCATCGTCGGGGATTATTTGTTCGTCGGTCATGGACGTATATCTCGGATTGTTTTCGAATTGTCGGCAGAGTCTGTTGAAGCGGATTTTAATATCTGTTTCACCGCAAGTATTTTGATCTGCCAACATAATTCTCCAGACTTTATTGTTGTTTGTTGCGATGTACACATGGACATCAACTCCATTGAATTCGCCTTCCAAAACATCTTTGCCCGCTATGGAGGGTGTGAACCCTTTGGCTTTCAGCTTTTCAATCATGGCGGGTTTGTATCCGTCAACCGGAATGCCGAGAAATTTCGTCACACCTGCTTTTTCGTCTTGTGCTTGCATGGTCGCGGTGCACAAGAGAGCAATAGTTACACACAAAAGTTTCTTCATGGGTGTTGCCGTTTTGTTTTACTTAATTAAACTAAATGGATATGAATTTTAATTTGAATCAAATATAGCGAAAAAAGGCGATAATTTCTATGGTTTGAAGTGCTTTTTTTATCCAAAAAAGTTATGTTTATGTAATTTCCGAATGTCGGACGGCATCGTGTTTTTCGGCCTTTTCTCCCGGCAGTTTGCCGGGAGATTTTTTTCGGGGCGTCGAGATCGTGGGCGCAATGGTGGAAATCCCGCGTAAATGACAAATTGTCGCGCCGTTTGCTGTCGCCGAATGCAGGGAGGATGGATTGTTTAATGTGCGTTTTTAATAAATGTGTCAAGGATAATAAATCTTAACATAAATTCATGTTATTTATTAAAATATTATCTTATATTTGTTTTAGGATGTCCTGACGCATGTTGAACACTTTAAATTTAATCTATTATGGATGAATTAGGCTTTACGTTGGCGGGGTTTGCGGTCTTGGGGGTGTTGCATTATGCGGTTGCTATCGTTTTTGCCGTATCCGAATACCGAAAGTGGAGGCCTACGGGGTGGATCATTCCCCTTGCAGTCGTTATGTTCGTCGCTTTTTCGTTTATTTTTCCGGTAGTGGAACATATCGTCCGCCCCAAGATGCGGGCCTGCGGCGTCGACCGGCGTATCATCCGGCTGAAACTCGTGCTGGCGTGGTCCGTGCCGCTTTTAACGAGTGTCGGTATTAAGTTGTGTGAGTTGTTCTGCAACCGGGTCGTGCCCCGCGATGTCTCCGGGGAGCTGGCCCTCTGCTGCTGTCTTTCGTGCGGACTCCTGTATTTGGTGCTTATGCTCTGGGTCAATGTGAAGCTCAATGCGCTTGCGGAGGCGTGCCCGGCCAAAGGTGCGGAGTGATCGCTCGACTTTGTCGCGGACCGTTCTGCAATCCGTCTTTCTCCCGGCAGTTTGCCGGGAGATTTTTTTCGGGCCGTCAGATCGCCGGAAAAGGGGCAAAAACGGGGTGGTCCGCTGAAAATATCGCGCGCACGAAGCAGATTTATTCCCCTAAAGTTGCTCAAACCGGAAATAAATCGTATTTTTGTTCGTTAAAAGAACGGTAATTTTCGACGGGTGTCGACGGGCCGGTTGCGGCGCTTGTGAGCGTTGAAAATTTGAATTGGAGATAATTCGGTCGAAATTCCGGTCGCGATGCGACGAGGCTCCCGCCTTGGCGGGCGCCGGAGCGGGCCAAGTATGTAAACGCGGCGGGACGCCGCGAAAGCCCGCTTCGAAACGGAAAGACGAAGAATAACAGAATTAAGTATTAATATGTTAACTGAAGAAGAAAAGAATGCCGGTTTGACGGGGCGTATCATCCCCATCAATATCGAAGAGCAGATGAAATCGGCGTACATCGACTACTCGATGTCGGTCATCGTGTCGCGTGCGCTGCCTGACGTGCGCGACGGCATGAAGCCCGTGCACCGCCGCATCCTCTACGATATGAGCGCGGAGCTTAACCTCTACTCCGACAAACCCACACGTAAGTCCGCCCGTATCGTCGGCGACGTGCTCGGTAAGTTCCACCCCCACGGCGACACGTCGGTCTACGACGCGATGGTCCGCCTGGCGCAGGACTGGTCGATGCGCTACCCGCTGGTCGACGGACAGGGTAACTTCGGTTCGATGGACGGCGACTCGCCTGCCGCCATGCGTTACACCGAGGCCCGCATGAAGAAAATCACGGACGAAGTGATGGCCGACATCGACAAGGAGACGGTCGACTGGACGCTGAACTTCGACGACACGATTCCCGAACCCACGGTCCTGCCCACGAAAATCCCGCTGCTGATCGTCAACGGCGCCAGCGGTATCGCCGTCGGTATGGCCACGAACATGGCTCCGCACAACCTTTCGGAGGTGGTCGACGCCTGCTGCGCCTATATCGACAACCCGGAGATCACGGGCGAGGAGTTGCTGCACTACGTCAAGGGGCCCGACTTCCCCACGGGCGGTATCATCTACGGCTACGAGGGAGTGAAGGAGGCGATGCTGACGGGCCGCGGCCGCGTGATGATGCGCGCCAAGACCGACATCGAGCATACGCCCAGCGGCCGCGAGTGCATCGTCATCACGGAGATTCCCTACATGATCAACAAGGCCGAGATGATCAAGAAGATCGCCGACATGA
>ERZ780218.2095-NODE-2095-length-10119-cov-2.859201_pt1 | contig 10119 bp, 11 predicted proteins | sample MGYA00510975_ERZ780218 | MGnify/ENA primary metagenome ERZ780218 (study PRJEB29588, sample SAMEA2152063) | human gut metagenome | biome: human gut; feature: human-associated habitat; material: faeces | place: Denmark | collected 2008/2010 ...
TAATATATACATTAAATTAGCACAAGGAAAATCATACACCAAAAATCGACAATTTGAGGCCTGGCCCCAATTGTGCAAACGGAGCACTCTTCAAATGTCTAAAATATCCTTTTGTTATAGCCTTTAGATTTATCTTTTATCTTGTAGTTATTAAATTCTTTATACTATTTTTTATTACATTAATATTTATTGATTTAATTAGTAGTCCATTGTTTTCTCTAATTGGCTCCATAATAAAGCCAATTATAACATTTGTAAATACTTGTGTGACTAATGACGCAAACGCGGCACCCATGATTCCATAATTTGGTATTAGCATATAATTAATAATAATATTTGTTAATGCACCTGATGAATTTATAATCCACAAATATTTTTGTTTGTTTTCAGCTATAATCCATATATTCCTGGCAGATCCAAGATATGAAAATGTTGTGTACCAGACAATTAGTCTAAGCGGATTAATTGAAATAATGTACTTGTTTCCATACACTATTTTTATAATAATTGGTGCAAATATTACTGTTAAAATACATATTGCCAAAGATAAATATATTAGTATGCTATATAACTCTATCATACTGTTTTTATATGCTTCCTGTGATTTATTTTTTGCCTCAAATATTGAAGGTCTAAATGAATCCAATATAGCAGCAAAAACAAATGAAAACATTGTTGCGCAATTAATCGCAGCAGAATAGTACCCCACTACTTCGTTTCCAATCATTAGCTTTAACATGATTTTATCTGTTTGTGCAAAAAGTGTAATCATTATACTTGAAACAATGTAATACTTGCTCTTTTCAAATAGTCTTTTTCCCATGTTAAATGAAAACTCAAGTTTATTATTTCCAATCTTTTGATAAACCACATATAAAATTACTGCAATTATAAAATAATCAATTGAATAAGATATAGCAAAAAAGTATATATTTTTCTTAGTAACTAAAAAAATTATTTGAATTATTGCAACAATCATATAAGATACTAGCATGGCAATTGCACAATATTTTGATTTTAACTTCGCTTGAAACCAATATTGAATCATTTCAACAGCCTGAAACAATAGCAGGAAACTATATAGAAAGCATACCAATAGTGTTTCTTTCTCTCCTGCATTTGCAAAGAATACAAAAGTTACAATACCTAATATACAAAATGATGCTGCAATACAATTAAATCCAATTGCTGTTCCCAAAATCTTTCCTTCATTTTTTCTATTGTTTATTATTTCATAAACTAATGTAGAGTTAAAGCCTAATTGCATAATAGGAGTAGCAAACAACACTAAACTCGCCGCATAATTAATTAGTCCATAATTAGATGGTCCTAGATATCTGGCTGTTAACATTGTTATTACTAAGGTTAGAAAAGCTTTTATAATCTTACAGCCTACAATCCACCCCGCATTATATATATTTTTCTTATCCATGTTTGTCTCCTTTTTGACTTTTAATATTCTCTATATCATCTTCGGTTAGTAATATAAGGATAATATAAAATAATACATGCGAATAATGTAGGCAAGATTCTGTTAATCCTCTTATAAGTGATGCTAAAATATAAATATATAAGTATTTGTTATTCGTGCTATAATTAACCTTAGAATTTTTTATCATAAAAATAATATACACAATGGTAGCCAAAGTGCCTATAATTCCGGAACTCATTAGTAAGTATAGAATTGCATTATGTGTGTCATTTAAGGAAAAATACTTATAATATAGTGGGTTACTAATATTTCTTAATACTTCATTTCCATATCCGTATCCTATAATCAAATGCTTTTTTATCTCAATGATAGATTGATTCCATATATATGTTCTACCAGTCAATGTAACAGATTTATTAAATAAGAGTCCAATGTTTGTAAATTCTAAGTTAAAACTTGTTGCACATATATATATAATCCAAACTCCAAAAATTATCTTAATAATGATGGTATAATTAAAGTTATTTTTTAAAATTCTTTCAACAATTAAAATTGATAAACTAAAAAACACCATTATTATACTAGTTGTACTTTTAGTTAAAATTATTGTATAAAGCGTAAGTATAATTAGTCCTACATTAACCATGTTCATTTTATGATCTTTTTGATAAAGTAAACACAAAATTAAAGCTAGCGCAAATTCAATATATCCATTTCTATTATTTGCTATTCCTAAAAAAGTATATTCACCTAGTCCTGCATAGTACTTTCCAACATCTGGAGCAAAAATATATAATACACAACTTATAATTACAAGTAATAAAGTTGCATCTTTTAACCCTCTTATTATGTAGTCTTTGTTAACTAAATTGTAGATGATAACAATTATACTAAAATAGATAAACAAAATGGATGTGGATCTTCTAATTAAATCAAAAAAGGCCATGTCTTGAGAGTTAATAAGAGTAGCTAAAATGTTTATTGTTAATGTAAATGCAAAATAAATACTAGTCATCTTTATCATTTCTCTTTGTTTTATACATAATTTTTTTTCTTTGCAAATCAATATAATTCCATATATTAATACTATTACTCTTATTAGATATATAATTATGTTTCCCATATTGCTTGGTAATACCTTGGTAATATCATATGGTATAATTGCCAAAAAAAACATAGTATAAAATATCACATACCAACTAATGTTTATTTTTATCCTCATATCTCCATTTCCTTTTTATTATTAATTTTTTAAATTTAAAAATTAGTCTTATTAGTAAAATTAGTTTTAATTGATATAGTCTTAAAACGATATAAATATGGAATGGTAATTGCTTTATTACTTTGTTTTTAGTCCATCTAGGATATTTTTTTTCTTGTTCCTTTATTTTTTGAATTATTTTTTTTCTTGAGTATCCTTTATTAATAGCAGTACATATATTAGAATATATACACTCTTTTATGAAGACATCTTCAATTACGTCACTTACTTCATCAGATGCTCTTTGCTCTATGTATTCCAATGCTTTAATTGCGTTATTCTCATCCGTAAGCTTGTCATTGTGCATTAGTGAACTTCGATTTATAACATAATAGTATAAAGGTTGTTTAGAATAGTAAACCGACTTTGAATATGAAATCGCGACTTTAGCAAATGGCATATCTTCATTACGATTTAAGTTTGGAAATATTATATTATTTTCTTTTAAAAGTGATAATTTAAAAACCTTTCCCCAAATTGAACCTTTGCAGTTTACGAAAGCCTTCTTAATTTTTACGTCTCCATAATCCACATTATCAATCATCCTAACTTTTTTTTCAGAGTTGTATTCTTTCCTTATATAGTCAAAGCATATGCAGTCTGGTTTAGAGTTGCTATATATTCCATACAATATGTTTACCGTATCATTTCTAATATAGTCGTCCGAGTCAATAAAAGTAACATGTTCTCCAGTTGCATTCATTAATCCGATATTACGAGCAGCTCCAGGTCCTTTATTTTCTTTATTCCCAATGAGCTTATACTTTATATTGGTTCTTTTTAGATATTCTTCTAGATATTGATATGTTTTATCAGTAGAAGCATCATCTACGAAAATCACTTCAAAATTCAAATTTGTTTGGCTTTCTATGCTATCCAAACATTTTTCTATTTTATTATAAGAATTATAAACTGGAATTATAATAGATAAAAAAGTTAAATTACTTTCCATATTTTCACCCTTTCACTGATTTTCTTGCAAATTTTTGAAAAACAAATTGTCTCATATTATTTGTCATCAAGACTTGCAATATATATCTTTTAATTATGTTAGTAATGTACACTGATATAGAGATAATTTTATTTTTCAACATATAATCTTGTATTCTCTTCTCACTTCTAAAATATTTTCTTCCTCCTCGTCTTTTATACATATCAGATCCAACTCTAACATTAACAAGGTCTTCTTGGATATTGTAGAATTTCATTCCAGCTTGTGCCATTTTTATCCATAATAAGTAATCCTCATTATACAATAATGACTCATAATTTCCAACCTTTTGAACGGATTCTTTTCTGAAAATAACGCTAACATGATTCATTGGGCAACGTTTTTTCATGTATTTTTTTATCTCATCATCTTTTTCGGGAACCACCCTTCTTGAAACTATATTATTTTCGTCATTTATGAACTCTGTTATATTGCTTCCAACGATGTCGTGTTTTCCATTAACAATCTCTTTATACAGCTTTTCAATTCTATCACATTTAGATATATCATCACTATCCATTCTAATTATCAATTCATTATTACATTCTTCTACACCCTTTCTTAGTGCTAATCCTAGTCCCATATTTTCTTTACATTTTATTATCCTTATTTCTTTATTTTTTTTTGAATATTCATTTAATAGTAGGAAATTCTCTTTTGGAATTGGCCCATCTACAACAATAACAATTTCATCTGGTTTTTTTGTTTGATTTATAACACTATCAATCGCATGCCCCAAAAAATTTATATTATCATTTTTGTAAGTTGACATTAATACACTTGTTTTTAACTCATCCTTCATTTTTTACCTCTAACTTTTTATTTTTTTAGTATTATTGATAAAATTTATCCATATGTAATAACATTATATCATAATTTACTTTTTAACTAATTTTTATATCTATTTCATTAAGAAATTCACTTCTAGCAACCGCTCTCAAAACTTCATTAACATTTTTTATTGCATTTTTAGTTTTATCCATTTTAGGTAACAGGACAACTCTATCAGTCTATCTTATGTCTTTCACTATTTACATTTCTTCTTTTTTATATGGCTTATCTGCTCAATAATTAATTATTATTTTATTACTTTCAAAATAGTGTTCGATATAAAACAATGCATAATTTTCTATAATATAGCCAATTTTTATTTTTTTCAAATCGCTCATTCTTATACTTCATTTAGTATGGCATATTTTATTTCTTTTGAATAAATACTAATAGGAGTTTTGTCACATTTTACATTAATAAGTCTTCTGTCTCTAGAATAATTTCATCTGGTTTATCATGCTTTCTACCTATAACAATATAAGATACTTTATTTTACTTAACATATATTCTAAAAAAACTTTCGCTATGTCTACTACATTCATTTCTATATTTTTTCATAGTACCTTTTAATCATTTTTAAAAATTTCTTCATATTCTATAGTAATATCTTTCTCTGAATTTCTTACATAAATTATTTATAATTTATTTCTAATATCTGTTGAACAAATTCCAGGTGTTCTTTTTAATCTCACAACGCTTTTTCCATTTACTTTACACCAGTCCTCAATAGCTTTAAATCTTTCCCCCACATGATCTTCGCCCAAAGCTAATATATCAAAATCAATCTTTGCTAACTCTTCTACGGAAACTGAATCATAAACTATCACCTTATTAACTATTTTAATGGATTCAAGCATTTCTACTCTTTCTTCTGTTGAGTACATTATTTTTGAATTTGGTTTATATTTTAAAATACAATCTCCATTTTGGACCGCAACAATCAGATAATCTGCATATTTTTTACATTGTTTAAATAATCGTAAATGTCCTAAATGAAAATAATCAAATACTCCAAAAGTCAATATTTTTTTCATATCATTTTTTCTCCTTTTTTTTCTTAAACCAACTTATTGCTTCATCATAGTCATCTGGTGTATCAATATCTCTTGCATCTAACAGTACATATGGCAACGGCAAATATTGTTCTAAAATTTGGAAAACAAATTCTTTATTATCATATAATTTTTTAGATTCTATTTTAACTAAACCAACCCATTCCTTATTACCTTGTTTCTTTGAAAAACTAACTATTTTATTTTTTTCAATTTCGGTAAAAATTGGATATTTAGAATTAATTTCAGTTATACCAACACATTCCTTAGGATATTTCATAAATTCGCAAAAGCCTTCTCCGTCAATTACCAAATCCCCATCAATTTGAACAACATATTTTCTTGAATATTTCAAAGCTCTGTTTATACTTTCCACAATACTTGTATTATTATAATCATAGTTAAACACATACATTATGTCTTTTCTATAATTATTAACTGTTTCTATAATTTTTTCTGCTTGGAAGCCAACAACAATACGAATATCATCATAGTCGTTTAATTGTTCTAAAATTCTTATTATCAAAGGTTTCCCATTAATATCTATTAAAGACTTAGGATAACCAATTCCTAGTCTAGTTCCTATGCCAGCGCAACATATAACTACAGTTATATCTTTTTTTTTCACTTAATCACCTTATTCCTATAATAATTTTTCTAGAAATTTGGCACATGTCCTGTCATCATAAAATGCATAATCAATATTTCTTAATAAAGATGGTGCTATACTTCGGACGCCGCCAAATCCTATTGATATATCAGCCAAATTTGCAATTCCTGCATCATTATCCCCATCTCCAATTGAAACTATCGGTTGTACAAATTGTTTAGCTATAAGTTCTTTGTCAGCTACACTTATAACTTTCTCTATATGATTATTTTTCACATATGCCTTTGATGAATACACATGGTCTGACATTTTTAATGATTTCATTAAATCTTCTATCCAGACATCCAAATTTCCAGTTACAACATAACACCTATCAGAGTTATGCCTTATAAATTCCGATATATTTTCATTCAACGGAATATTTTTTATAATTTCTTTTACAATTGAAACATCAATATTTTTTAGGATATCTACTCTTCTTAAAAAACTTAATCTAAATGGTACGATTCCCTGCATTGTTTGTTCTGTTAAAGCTTTCATTTCCTTTGTTTTATTTATTCTTTCCGAAACAGCAGGCAGTATTTCTTTCTTTGATATAGTAGAATCTAAATCAAATAAAAATATATAATTAGACACTATTTACAACCTCTCCCTCAATAAAATTATGAAACAAAATTCATCACAAACTTTAAATTAATTTTTTTTCATCTGATAATTCTGTATATACTATTTTAGAATCCAATTTCCATCCTGTAATATGCTTGTTTATTTGCCTCTTGCTCTCAGGTGGAATTAACATATAATCCGTACCAAACTGTATCTTTAAATATTCACTATTCTTAGCCGGCACTCGCAATTTAACTTTTTCAAATTCCACATATTTCGTCGGGAAAAATATATCTTTTTTGAAAACTGCTCGTGAGAATGTTCTAGTGTCAATAAATCCATGATAAAACTCGGATTCACCATTTTCATATTTGTAGATACTTTTCAATCCTAACCTTAATATTAACTTTTTAGGTGCAAACTTACATATTTTCAATAATAAACGTTTTTTTATATTGTTTGCATAATAATTCCTAATTTGTAATCCCTTTAGAACCAATGTTTCAGCCCATAAATATTGAGTTTTCTGTTTTAAAACATTATTAGAAGTTTTATGTAAAATAAATATGTCCACAAATATACCCTGATGAATTTTCCAATTTTGAAATGCTTTTTCGTTTACACTTGAACCGTTTAATCTTAGTTTTGCCATAGTAATATATTCTTTATCTCTGATATTACTTTTCCCCCACTCTTGTAAATAATATTTTGTCCTTATAGCACTTTTAAAGAATTTTTTTTTGAACTTACTATAATTATCTTCTGTCATATAAATATCAATATCATCATCCCATGGTATAAATCCCTGATGTCTTTCTGCTCCTAATGCTGAGCCAGCCATTAAGCAATAGTCTATTTTGCATTTACTACAAAAAGAATCAATGTCTATCATTATTTTTAATAACTCATTTTGATATTTTTTAATTCCATATACATCTTCTGTATTTTCTCTCATATAATTCATTTTTTTACCTCTTCTAGCTTTTATGCTCAATAAAACAATTTAAAAATTTACTTTTATTGATTTTTCTATCTGTTATTTCAAAGCCAGCTTTTTCAGCTCCCTTTATTGAAGAATTATTATCTGGTTTGATTATTAAATAGTAATTAACATTATTTGTATTGTTTATTATATAGTTTAAGACATATGGGTAAATTCCTTTCCCTCTATATTCAATTTCTGTACTACACGGACCTATTAAAATCTCATTTTTTTCCATAAAGCGATATTTAAAATTTCTGCAAATCGTATATGATGTATGAATCACTTTGCCATTTTTATCTGTAACAAGATAAACTTTAGTTTTATTGAATGTTAATAACGATATGTATAGCCTAAATAGTGTCTTTCTAAGACTTTTTTTTTCATTTTTTTTATATAATTTTCCTATTTTAGGTGCAAATGCAATTATATTAAATTCATTCTGGCAACTAATTCTTGTTATTAAATCTTTATTAAATTTAAATAATAAATAATCCATTCTTTTTTCCTTATATCAAACATAAATTTATTTTTTCCGTATTTTTATTTGACTTAAATATAGTATCCATACTAATTTTTGCAATTAATTCAGCTTCATAAAGGTACTATATTCATTCTATTTTTTCACCTTGATATTATCCTTAATTTTTTCTCATATTCTTCTTCTGTTATCTTATTTGTTCTTAATAAATAGTCACATAAGTCTTCTGCTGTGTCCATACCATTTGTATTTATATCATCTCTTTTAAAAACTTTCAATATAGTTTTTAAAATTATTTTTGTGTCTTCCACAAATGTTATATTTTCTATATACCTTAAATCGTATTCCAATTTTTCTTCCCAAGTTATGTTGTTTCTTCCATTAATTTGTGCTAGTCCAGTAAGTCCTTGTCTTACTGAATGCCTCCTTCTTTGTTCTTTAGTCATAAATAACATATCTTTTATAAGTTGTGGCCTTGGTCCTACTATTGCCATATCTCCTTTTATTATATTTATTAGTTCTGGTAGCTCGTCTAAGCTTGTGCTTCTTAAGAATTTTCCAAATTTTGTTAATCTATACTCGTCCGGTAATAGGTTTCCATCTATATTTCTTTTATCTGTCATTGTTCTAAATTTGTACAGTGTAAATATTTTTTCGTTTTTCCCTGGTCTTTTTTGTTTGAATATTATAGGACTTCCTAGGTTTATTCTTACTAATATTCCTATAATTATCATTAATGGCATTAATACTATTAATGCCATTAGACTTAATATTAAGTCTAATATTCGTTTTATGTATTTTGCGTACATTATGTTCTCCCCTTTTGGTTTTAATGCCCCTATCTACTAACACTATTCAAAGCATTTTTTTATTATATCTATTACTCTTTCTTGCTCTTCTTCTGTCATCTTGGTATCTGATGGTAAACATACTCCTCTGTTAAATAAGTCCTCCGATACTGATGTTCCATCATTTTTTGCTGTTATAAAGTCATATTCTTTAAATACTGGTTGTAAATGCATTGGCTTCCATACTGGTCTTGAGTCAATATTTTCCTTTTCTAGTGTTTCCATTATATTTAGTGGCTTAACTTTTGAGTCTTTGTCAATTGTCATTACAGATAGCCAATGATTTGGCTTTGTATTTTTTGGTATTGGTTGCATTTTTATTTCTTTTACTTTTTCTAATTCATTTTTATATTTATTGTATATTTCAGTTTTCCACACCGACTTATGATAAATAAGGAATTTTGCTCAATGAAAGGAGCGTTACAGTAAAGGAGTACCAAAGGGAGTGTAAATATCAGCTTTAAGTGAAACTGTGAATACAGAAATGGAAATATCCATACGGTTGAATTTTCGCCGAGCTTCTCACTAAGACTTGCAAGACTTCTGACATTTTCATTTATCATAATAAAAATAAGTATAAAGATAGTCCATATTCTGTAATCGGTTGTCCATTTACGGAAACTCTGCCGAAGAACTGCAAATACCTGTTTAACTAAACTCATTTCTTAGCCTCCTCTTTGCCAGAAATATAAATACCAACGAGAAAATCACGGCTAATATTAAAAACACAAGTATTATATAACCGCAGGATACGATCCAGCTTTCAGATACGTTTGTATAGCCCTGCGAAAGCCTGTACAGATCAGGAATAACCCGTTTGCCTGATTTTGTATTTACTGTAAAAAGCTCTATTATATACGAAAATATCAACGGTGATATAACAGCAACGAACGGATTAACAAATGCCGCCGATATTGCGAGTCCTGATATACTCCATGCAGCAAGACTTATAGAGCGAAGCAATACTTTAATAAACAGGTAAAGATACTCATGCCCATTAATGCATAAAGATTCAATTGCCCACC
>ERZ780218.2098-NODE-2098-length-10095-cov-5.138247_pt1 | contig 10095 bp, 10 predicted proteins | sample MGYA00510975_ERZ780218 | MGnify/ENA primary metagenome ERZ780218 (study PRJEB29588, sample SAMEA2152063) | human gut metagenome | biome: human gut; feature: human-associated habitat; material: faeces | place: Denmark | collected 2008/2010 ...
TGTATCTTTTAAAAGAGAGTACAGTAGATTGAACATTATATTTAAGCTGCAAATAATACTTATCAGTAATTGTACCATTAATTACACCTTGGTCTAAATGAGGTACCTTACCTTTATGTTTTATAATAAAATCATTGAAAACTGTGAGTAGTTTTTTCTCACGCCATCTTTTAAGGTTTATATATAAAATACCCGCATTTATATAGCGGTCAGTTGAATTAAGTCCTACACCAATTTTATAAGATGGATACATGGTATCTTCAACACCCGCTACAGAATACGAGCTTATATCAAGACTAAACAAATCATCCAATCTATCGTTGATATAAGTATCGCAGTCCAAGTATAAAATATAATCAATTTTTTGGGGAAGCAATTCTGTTAAAAAGAGTCTGGCATAAGTGCTTAGCGATAACTGATTCACATCTACCTTGGTTGGTAATAACTCTTCAATATTTGTAATATCGATAAATGATATATTTTCGCCATGACTTTCGGTTAACTCTTTCATAATGGATTTATTTTTCTTAGAAATTCCATTATCAAGTATATAGATATCTAAATCAGAGTTGTACTTAAGCAAGCTACAAAGGGATACGGATAACTGTTTAGCATAGTTATCGTCAGCGGCATATACTATATAATTCATTTTCTAATAATTCTTGAGGGATTTCCAACTATTACACAATTAGATGGGACATCTTTAACAACGACAGCCCCTGCACCGACAATAACATTATCTCCAATTGAGATCGAACCAATGATTACAGCATTCGCACCCACATAAACATTATTTCCAATCATTGGTCTTTTAGATTCATCGTCACCCACATTACCTATTGTTATGTTGTTCTTACATCTAAAATTATTCCCTATACTTTTTGCATTAAGAATAGTTGAGAACGGATGATCTAATATAGGACTTTTGCCCAAGATAACGTCATATGGTATAATAAAGGTACTCTTCTTCTGTATCATAAATTTTCGAATTCTATGAGATTTTATTCGATGAAAAAATAGTACATTAAAATATTCATCATTCGTAATCAAATAGAAAAAAGATAATGTAGAAGAAACGATACCTCCGACGCTTTTAATATCACTATTAATCAATTTGCGATGTTTAATATATAGTACATAATGAGGTATATATAATGGAGATTTTAGCACGGCCCTAACCGCGTTTATGACATCTACTTGCATAAGCTTTTATTATTTCAATTACGAAGTTCCTTTCTGATGGTTTCAATCCGAGATAGAATATGCCTATACCTACTAAGATTTCTGATATAACTGCATAGAGGATGACAATCGATTGCAATACAGGTAGTATTAAAGTCATACTCCAACAAATCAACGCAATTACTAAAACAAACAATATAGGAAGAAAAACCTGTGTGAAATAGGAAATATACTTATAGGAAAACAATCTATTCAAAAAAATAATTCTTATTATCTGGGCAGAAGCAATCGTTATAAAATCTACAATGTATACAATTACAGGAGAGTAACCTACCACAAGTAAAGCATAAGCTACTGGTAGGCTCAAAAATACGACAATACTTAAACTTGCCATGAATCCATTAATATTACCCTTCGCGTATACAACATTAACGACAGGATTTGCCAAGGTTTCGACTAGTCCAATAGACAGAATAATCACTGAGAATAGATTTGTATACGCAGGTACATTTTCTGCGCCTAACCATATATTTAGAATCGGGTCGATTGCCATAATAATTGGATAGGCCAGCAGAAACATAGCAAAAAAGGAGAATTTTGACACAGCGTAAAGCGTCTTTTCTATTTCCTCACTAGAACCTACTTCATACTGCTTCATCATATTCGGTGAGAATGCGGTTTGAAAACTTTGAGTGAAACTTGATACTGCTGTGTAAATTTGAAAGCTAATCGCTCTGGCAGCATTCAATGAAGGTCCAAAAAAGATATTAAGAAGGAATCCTATACCAGTACTTTTTGCAACATGAGATATAGTGCCAACCATAGACATACCTGAGAACTTAAATAACTCTTTAATAGTTTCTCTATTTTTCCCAATAGATACAACTGGTCTCAGCTCTTTATAGGTTCTTGTTACATAAGTAAAATAGAGCAGAAATGAAAAGCATGCAACTAACACTAGCAAAAAAGAGTATGCAATAAGCCTATCGAATGTTACAATAGAAATAATCCATGCAACAGCCAATTTAGCCACAACATCAAAAATACTAATATATGCGTACACATTCATTCTTTCATAAGAAATAATAACTGAGTTATATATTGCTTGAAACAATGAAACAATAAAAACGACAATCGAGAATTGTAAGACGATGTTAGCAGCAAACAGACGCTCTTCAGGTATAGACAATTTGGTATTAAGGAACCATATACCTACAGTTTCAACTAATACTAATACAATGACACTTATCATAACAATTAGTAAAATTGCAGACCCTAATATTTTAGATAGCATTTCATTGTTATTACTAGGGATGTACTTGCAAAAAAAACGTTGGAATGATACAACAAGAGACTGTAACATAAAAGCCATACAAGCCACTATGCCACCAACTACATTGTATACTCCATAATCAATTACGCCTAATGACTGTAAGATGACTCTTGACGTGTATAGTGATACACACAAGGATATTATCATTCTGAAGTACAAGACAATTGTATTTTTTGCAACTGTCGAGCTGTTGTTTCCCATACTATAAATCTATATATTTAACTACTTTAGCGGGGATGCCAGCTGCTATACAATTCTCAGGAATGTCATGCGTTACTATTGAACCCGCTGCAATAATAGAATTATTACCAATATGCACCCCCTTTTGTATTCTTGATTTCTCGCCAACCCACACATTCTCTCCTATAATTATCTCTTTATGTGCAGAATTATACCATGCTCTCATTTCACCACCTAAAGTATCTTCTTTCATCTTTCGCCTAAATATAGGATCTATTGGGTGATTATCATTGTCTGTAATAACTACATCGTTAGCAATTGCAGTATAATCGCCAATAAATACATTCTCAACAGAACGTATAGATGAATTTACTCCCAATCTTGTATAATTACCCATATGAATTTTTCCATGAGACTGGGAAAAAAGTGTGCCGTATATTGTAACGTACTCTCCAACTTCAATGTCACCATAAGAAGAACCGTATTCAAACAGAACTCGAGCACCAGGCATTATATTATACCGTTGTCCGTTCAAAACGACCTTTCTTTTAAACTTCACAAAGCGAATCTTTGCGTTGATGGTTTCCTTGATGGTTGACGGTATTCTTAACACCATCAGCAAGGTATTCAAAATATTCATTATCTTTTGATTATTATGTTCGCTATTTTGAATTATCACAGATTAATAGTCTCATCTGTTGAATATTGAAACAGGCAGCAGTATCGAACTGCATCGTTTCCGACCACCTGTGTACCTGCTTAACCATATTAAGAGTGTGAATAGACTATATATGCTCCTCTACTCCACGGAAATGGACGTTCAGTTCATGGAGGTGGGACAAAAGTGTTCCGAGAGGAGTACCTTCTGTCATTTTAGCAAAAGCATTAACATCCTTAGGGAAGCATTTACCGCCATATCCGAACTTACCATCTGGACCTGGAACGTATGTGTGAGTGTCGTTGATATAACCTGAGAGGAGGCACCCGGTATGCACCTTACGCCAGTCGGCCCCCATCTGCTCACAGTATTCACGACAAGCATTGAAGTAGATTACTTTATACGCGCCGAACACATTGTGCATATACTTTGTTAACTCAGCTTCCAATGGACTCATCACGGTGAACTTCTTGCCGACAAAAATCTTGGTGAGTAAGTCTTGTGCACCTGTAAACACCATAATTTGCTTCTTGAAATCCTCGATGTGTGTACGTTCGGTGAGGAACTCAGGCATATAGCATACCTGATGGCCTGTCTCGCGAGAGAGCATGTCGCTAGTGCCAGGGAGAATAGTAGTTCTGACGAACACAGGTACGTCTGGCAGATTGGTAATCAGTTCCTTCATGAGTCTCAGATCCTGTGTACCATCATCTTCTGTAGGCACATGGATTTGCAGGAACGCGATGTCGATATTGCTAAGATTATCATGATACCCCTTTGCAGGGTCGCTGATGAACAGTTTACATTCTGGATTGTTGTGCTCCAACCAATCCTTCAGGGCTCCGCCTACGAAGCCACATCCGATAATTCCAACGTTGATCATTTTTTTGTCAAATTTTGAAATGTTGTTATTTGTTATTAATTATTATCTTTACGAATAGATTATACATTTTGTATTAGGTGCTGTAAAGAGCAATAAGAAGACCTACGTACCCCAAACAGGACGTTAATTTTAGTTTCGCACATAATGTAAATTGTTTATATTATTTATAATATAGTTGACAAACCATAATATATTAAAACCATAAATAATGTGAAGTATAAATGGTATTTTGCATATTTCACAAGATCCTGATACCTCGACTCTTTCCAGTCACATTCAAGTAATGGATAAACGATTAGAAACGGATATACGAACCAACTTAAATATGCTATTCGATTATTATAATTGACATACATACACAACATCCAAATTGCATTAGACAGAAGATAGTAGCATAAAAAAAGATTGTATGTCTTATTCTGTATTTTCAATTTCTGAGTTGCATACCAACCCAAAATAACTGGCATCATAGAATATAAAATAAAATCAGGTCTTAATCCCCCTTTACCTTTCCAATCATCACCTGTTGTTGTCAAGTACTCTACACCCTTTTCATCAGTATATCCTGCAAAAATTTCTTGAAAGGTTGTGATATGTAGTAAAGCCATCAATAAACAGAACCCCCAAAAATAAAAATAACACTTAGGTTTACTATATAATAACACCACAACATATACTGCAATTGGAAAGCTCATACTATGATGTATTCCCCACGAAAGTAGCACCAAAGGTATACTAATTAACAGTTTTTCTCGATATGCAAGACCTAGAAGAAATATAGATGAAGCTGCACCGGCCTTTATGCCATTTACACTATATGAAAATGTAGAAAAAGCGGCAAGAAAGACTAAATACGCAAATAATGTATCTTTTGGAAATAGTTTTCTTGTAGCTATATAAGAGCAAACAAAGTAAATTGATGCGATCAATAGAAAGAAAACGGTATAGCTCCAATGTTTATATGAAAAATAAAATAACACATTATCAAAAATCAAATTCTCAACCTCGTAATCAATACCATAAAACTGGAGCGACCTATTAGCAATAACATCATAATAAAAAATGGTATCGTAAAAGGTTTTATCAGCGGGCCTAAATCCAATAAATAGCACTAATATAATAACAAGAAAAATCTCAGGGAACCTTGATCTGACATTATAAGTCCCAAATAAAGAATTTCGTCTATTACCATATTCCTTAAACAATGGTATTGATATTAATGCAACCAAAATTATATAGATATATTCGTAAAATTCACCAGATATCATTCTGTTTCTTCTTTTTATATGAATCTCATATTCACAAATCAATAATATTGAGCCTTTTTTTATAGTTACAACAAGGATTTTACGTCTGGGCCTTGTATTGGTGTTCATTACTTATTCTGACCACTTCTACCCAAACCTCTCTATATCCTCCTCTACAAAAGGATTACCATTTTGGACTTCAATAAAGATAAGTTAAGGAGAGCTTTGATAGCATGAAGATATTCAGCAGGGACAATGACAGTATCACCTACCTTAACTCACTTCTCTATACCATCTATTACAAAGATTCCTTCATCTTCTACAAACGTCCAAACTTCTGAATGATGATGATGGATTTGGTAACTTATATTTTACCTCTCTTGAGCATGATGCTCTTAGAGAGGGGAATGGCTGCCGTCTGCATAAGTGCTATCATCAAGTACGTAATAGGTATCCCAACATCTTTCCTCGTACATAAGATATGGGATGAAATTTTCTACAGATTCCTTGATCTACTCTAAGTGTTCTCCGGAGCAAAAGAGGATACCATTAGGATAAACAGCAACAACTATATCCTTGAGGTCATCTACATAAATAGGATTCTGAAGCTCGTTGATAATATGAGTGTCCTTGCAACAAACGCGCGTACCCTCATTGCCGATTAGTTTATGAAGCTCGCAGTAAGTGTGTTCCAAGTACCAAGATTTTTCCATTCACCCTTGAAAGTAACAACAGTTACAGATATTACTTTTCAACTACTTCATAGGCGAAGGAGATCTTTGGGAACTCAAAATATCGGTTGCGAGTATTCTCAAAGTTATCACTCTGCATGTACTTACGAACAATATTCATCATGTAACCAAGATGGGAAACGCCCCAGCATTCCCAAACGCATTTTCTACAAGAAGTAACCTTGTCTTTTCTACGGTTGACTTCTCTGTAAAACACACAACTGTTTTAAAGTCCTAGGTGTTCATAGTTATTGATATTTGTGTGTAACAGGCCTTGATATTTTTTCCGAAGAGAAAACACAAATAGTGTTTGATCCTTTGGTTCCATTTGCTTCATTGAAAATATAACCTTCAAATTTTTTGGTTTGCAAATCGGTCTTAAATACTTCACCATTATGGAAGTCTGTCAGTTGCTGACAGAACCATCCAGTAGCTTCTGGTTGTACACCTGTCGTGTTTTCAATCGTTTTGAGGACGTCATCAAGAAGTTTATGATTTTCGCCCTTTCTCCACCATTCTGTATCTGCTATCATTTCTTTCAATTGGAGAACCGATTGCCGCATGTGGGAGAAATCATTGCATTCATTCTTGCCAAATTTGTGATAACGTTCGTTGAATATATCTATACCTTCTTCTAATATAGACATCATGCATCCTGTTGACTTTTCATATCTAAGTTCAAGGAGTTGGATATTATCAAAAGTCACACACTCTGTAATCCATATTCCTTTACATCCAGGATGCTTCTTAACTGCTATCTCAGCAGTCTTTACGGCCTGATATTTTGAGTCAAAAAAGAAAAATGCACCTATTCTATTTTTACAGCCATGTACAAGATACTGATACTCAATACTTTTATATTCAGTAGACCATTCTACAGGTGGTTCAACTAAATCGTATCTGTATAGATGCGTATTAGCAGGTAACATGTACTTCATACAGTTCCTATTATAGTAACCAAAGTATTAATTGTTAACTTATAATTAAATAAATTTTAAAGTACATGATGGTATCGAACAATAAGCAATACTTCACCTATACACGTACTTATTCCTTTATCGAATTACTCTATAATGGCCTCCTTAATACAATCAACGATATAACGAACGTCATCATCAATTACGTAAGGTCCGGCAGGCAGACAGAAGCCCATCTTGAAGAGGTCGGTCTCTACTTCGTTAGTATATGCAACTGCATCAGCATATACAGGCTGTTTGTGCATTGGTTTCCAAACAGGACGGCATTCTACCTTCTTTGAGAGCATAAAGACGCGAAGTGCTTCTACATTCTCGTTTGGTTGGCAGTCAGTTGTTGCAGCGTCAACGGGTTTGATGACACCAGCTGCACCACCTACGGCAGTCTTGATAACTTCCTTGTAGGCATTCTCCTGACCAACGACCTTTACCTCAGTCTCAATAATAGCTGTACAGAGCCAGAAGTTAGCATCATAACGAGGATCGGATGGCTGGCAATGCATGTGTACGCCAGGGACATCCTTCAGGAGTTTCTCGTAGAGTGCCTGTACGTGCTTATGATGGGTAATGTGAGCATCAAGAACAGTCATCTGACCACGACCGATACCTGCACATACGTTGGACATGCGGTAGTTAAAACCTATCTCTGTATGCTGATAGTAAGGATAAGCATCACGCGCTTGAGTAGCATGCCACATGATGTTATTAGCATCCTCAACGTTCTGGCAGATAAGTGCACCACCACCAGAAGTGGTGATCATCTTGTTACCATTAAAAGAAAGTACGCCAAAGCGCCCAAAGGTACCGAGTACCTGTCCATTGAAGCGTGACCCCATACCTTCTGCGGCATCTTCTACAACAGGAATTCCGAATTTGTTTGCTACAGCCATAATACGCTCACAATCGTATGGCATACCATAGAGAGCTACAGGTACGATTGCCTTAGGATAATTACCGGTCTTGGCCTTACGATCAAGGATTGCCTTTTCAAGAAGCTCAGGATCCATATTCCAAGTAGTAGGCTCAGAACCAATGAACACTGGTTTTGCACCAAGATATGTGATAGGGTGAGAAGAGGCACAAAAGGTGAATGACTGCACGCATACCTCATCACCAGGTTTTACACCACAGGCTATGAGAGCAAGGTGTACGGCTGCAGTACCTGCGCTCAAGCACACTACCTTACGGTCGAGTGGCTCCGAACCATCGGTCTTACTGTTAGAGAAATTGGCCAGATCCTGCTCAAAAGCATTTACGTTGGGGCCCATTGGCACTACCCAGTTGGTATCAAAAGCCTCCTTAACGTACTTTTGTTCCATTCCCTCTTCGCTCATGTGAGCCAAACATAGATAAATGTTTTTTCTTTCTTCTGTCATCGCTATGATTTTTTAGTTATAATCTTGTTCTAATACTGATGGTATCGGACCACACCATGAAAAGCGCCTTTACATAGCGCTTTTACAGACTACCTGCACAGTAAAATGGTAATTTGGTATTTGGGGGAATTAATTTATTTTAAATATTAGAGGTAAATAATAGGATAAAAGTACCACTTTATCCATGTAACCACTTGGTCTGGATGTAAGATGACTGACCAATTCCTTAATGTACCATTGGGGATTCATCTTGATATGTCTCATCATCTGCCCTACCGAATTATTAGATAGTCTCCAATTGCCATCCTGCAATATCTTTTGCATGGCCGACTATTTCGTTTGGATATATTTCAGAGTTTTCCAGATTAAAGCATCTAACCGATCGTTTCTCTACAATTTTCATAAAAGGAAAATTGTATGCGAGGTGTTCTCTGCTTATCTGAGGCTTTTTGATAGGACATTACTCTCTTGCATTACGACGGACAGTTGCTCAATTATCCTCGTACAACTACCTGAGTTTCGTTTTACGACAACCTGTCTGATCTTTTATTTGTTACATATAGGAAGCTATCTTCATTGTACGCAGATCCCTCAACACAAATATAAAAAGTGTGCCGCAAACATTCAGTTCTTACAAACGTCTCAAAAGACGAGAGAATAACTTCTTCAAGCTTTCATACCTTCCGTGCTTATGACCGTGGCTTTCGTTTCCGTAACCATAGCCGTATCCATAACCGTAGCCATAGCCGTATCCATAACCATAACCGTATTTTCCATAGCCATACTTGCCATAAGCACGTCCCTTTACATCGGCACGGTTCAGAACTGTACCGAGGAGCTTGCAGCCAGACTGCTGGATCTCATAAAGAGACTGCTTGATCAGAGTACGCGGTGTGGTACCAGCACGTACAACCAGAACTGCGCCGTCGCACGCTGCCAATGCACGACTGACCTCATAGTTAAAGTCCACGTGTCCGGGAGTGTCGATCAGGTTAAAAATATATTCTTCCCCATCCTCTGCACGGTAAATCGTCCGCACCGCCTGGGATTTGATCGTGATGCCGCGCTCTCTCTCAAGATCCATATTGTCCAGAACCTGAGCCTGCATCTCCCGGCTCGTCAGAAGTCCCGTCATCTCTATAATTCGATCTGCCAGAGTAGATTTTCCGTGATCAATATGGGCTATAATACAGAAATTACGAATTTTACTTTGATCAAAATCTGCCACTTTAGTACCTCCGATTTCTTTCTTTATACTCAGGTGCTTGTCACTGTTGAACTTTTTCTTCTTTTGGTGCCATCTACCTGATTCTCTGATTGCATCGGGTATCCGGACACTCCGTAATTTTACATTGCCTTTTATTATAGCATAGTTTTTACTGTCCCTTCAATACTTTATCCAGAATCACACTGAAGGGTTCCATCGCATTTATCGCCTCTTCCACCGTATTGGTCTGTGCGCCCACTTCCAGGAGGATCGAGCGCGGCCGCACATGAAGATTATACCGATATCCTTTGAGATAAATACACC
>ERZ780218.2101-NODE-2101-length-10081-cov-3.766507_pt1 | contig 10081 bp, 7 predicted proteins | sample MGYA00510975_ERZ780218 | MGnify/ENA primary metagenome ERZ780218 (study PRJEB29588, sample SAMEA2152063) | human gut metagenome | biome: human gut; feature: human-associated habitat; material: faeces | place: Denmark | collected 2008/2010 ...
CAAAACCATTGATTTTATTAGCTTTTTGCCGCTATCGCTATCACACCTCATTATTCAACCGCCCTGGTTTTCTGGAAATGTTGGCCGATATTGAGGCCGGTATGGTGAGCATGGTAGTGGTAAAGGATATGTCCCGATTTGGCCGCAATTATTTGGAAGTGGGCCTTTACACGGAAATCCGTTTCCCGGAATTGGGCGTCCGGTTTGTGGCCGTCAACGATGGCGTGGACAGCGACAATCAGATGGACAATGATTTTACCCCTTTCCGCAATATTATGAATGAATGGTACGCCAAGGACACCAGCAAGAAAATCCGGGCGGTACTCCGCAGCAAAGGAATGGCTGGAAAAAGAATTGCGGTAAGAGCACCCTATGGCTACATAAGGGGGGCAGACGGGAACCTGATTATCGACGAGGAAGCCAGACCTAATGTGGAGTTGATTTTTCAACTATGTATTGAGGGCAACGGGCCGCGGAAAATCTCCCGCATCCTTGCGGAAAAGAAAATTCCCTCCCCGGCCACACTGGAATTTCAACGGACTGGCCACACCAAACGATACCACCCGGACACCCCATTTTATTGGCCGTCGGCAACGATTGCCTGTATGCTGAAGCAAGATACCTACCTGGGGCAAACAACAAATTTCAAGACATTCAAGCCGTCATATAAGAGCAAGCGGATGATAAAAAATCCGCCAGAAAAGCAGGTGACATTTGAGAACACGCACCCGGCCATTATTGACCGGGACACCTGGGATATGGCGCAAAAGGAATTGTCCCAGCGCCACCGCCCAACCAGGACGGGCGAAATGGCCCTGTTTTCCGGCCTGCTCTACTGCGCCGATTGCGGCTCAAGAATGTGTCACCGCCGGTCAGCCGGATGGACATACGAACAGGAGTGCTACACCTGTCCCGCCACCCAGAACCGGATCAAATGCACCGCTCATTATATTAGGGTGGTTGTATTGGAGCAGCTTGTTTTGCAGAACTTACAGCGAGTGATGGCCTATGTCAAGGATGACGAGGACGAGTTTGTGCGACGAGTAATGCAAAACAAATTGTCCGCACAAATGGCTGAACAGGAGCAGGCAAAGCGGCAGCTGGAAAAGCAGTTACGACGGATCGCAGAATTGGACTCCATTATCCAGCGGCTTTACGAAGATCATGTAACAGGCAAACTTACCGAGGAACGGTTTACCAAATTATCCAGGGGCTATGAACAGGAGCAAGCCGATTTGAAAAGTTCGGTAGAAAGCCTACGGGAACTTGTCAGCACTATGGAAACGGAAGAAGTCAATATCCAGAGCTTTTTGAAAATCGTGCGGAAGTACACCGAACCCACAGAGCTGACACCACTCCTCCTTCACGAATTTGTGGAGAAAATTGTTGTCCATGCTCCTGATAGGTCAAGCGGACGCAGGGTGCAACAAATTGATGTGCATTATAATTTTATCGGAGAAATTGACTTGTCCCCGGAGTACATCAAAACAAATACCTAAGTACCAGACCATCCCACACAGATTGCAATATACATTTATGAGTGATTTCCTTCATGGAATCTGACATACTCCAGCCCGGCGTCCTTCAGAAGCTTCTTGTGGAGGTTCACGATGGAGTCCGGGTGATACATGCCGCCGGTCTTGGGGGATGGGAACAGGTAGGGGCTCTCAGGGTGCCTTTCGTGTTCCTGTACCAGCAGTTCCACCGCCTCCCGGGGGATGGAGATCTCCCGGACGGAGTTGGATGTCTTGGGCTGGCAGACCGTCAGCTCCCCCTGGGCGTTCCGCCCCACCTGCTTGCTCACCGAGATGGTGCCGTGCTCCGCGTCCAGGTCAGTCCAGAGGAGGGCGGCCAGCTCACCTTTCCGGATTCCGCTGACCAGCTCCAGGTAGAACAGGGCCAGCACGCCCCGGTGCTCCGCCGCCTCCAGGTAGGCCCTCATGTCCTCCGGCTTCAGGGTTCTCATCTCCTGCCGCTGGAGTTTGGGCACAATGCAGTCCTCGGCCGGGTTGTGGAGGAGCAGCTTCTCCTTCACCGCCCGGTCCAGGGCGCTGTGGAACATGGTGTGGACGCCCCGGACGGTGGAGCTGCTCAGGCCAGGGCGCTTGGACTTCTGCGTAGTTCGACGGCGGCCATTCTGCTGCAATTCTCGGTACAGGTTCTGAATCTGCCGGGTGGTCAGCTTGTTGAGCTTAACTTCCCCGATGTAGGGGATTGTGTGCAGCTCGATGCCCCGCCGGTAATACTCCGCCGTGGAGAACCGCAGGTTGGGCTTGGCATAGACCTCAAACCACAGCCTCAGCCACTCGGCCACCGTGTATTTTCCTGCCTTGGCCACGTCCAGGCTGCCGGCCTCCTCAATGGCCTTTTTCAGCTTCGCCTTCACCTCGGCCTGGGTCCTGCCCAGCACGTTTTTGATGATCCGCTTGCCGGTATCCGGGTGGTACCCGGCGGTGTACCGGCCCTCCCAGCGGCCATCGCTGCGCTTGCGAATATTTCCCTCGCCGTTGGCCCTCTTCTTGGCCATGTGGCTCACCTCCTTCGCAGCAACACACAATACCTCAGAGAGGAGAAAATAGCCACCCCAAACCACCAGATTTAACAGATCCTTATCATTTGGCCGCGCCTGGAGATCTCTTTGTCAACGGCATCGCATTTCTCTTTGTTTTGCGGCGCAAGTTTTGCACTCTTGGTCCACAGCGTCGGTCAAAAAGGCCGGAACCGGCTGGGAACACTTGGTTTCTCTGATCACCGACCACCTAAAACCGCCGACTGCGGCGAAAAGGTGCACCTCACTCGAAAGCCGGAAAAGCCCCGCACTGCGGGACTTTGTGGCCGGGAGGTGGGCGCTTGCGACCACCTCCCTTTATCCTAGTACGAAAATCGAACGCCCCCAAAGGGCCCAAAATCGGGCTCCCTGGAGGTGTTCTTTCTCTGAATTTGGATGGCCCGGACAGCCGCCGCCCCACGCGCGGCCCAACACCGCCGAAATCCCGTTTCAGGGGCACCATCTCCACACAGTCGCAAAACCGGCACACGGGGCCGACACAGCCGTCACAGGGGTGCTCGCCTGCTCAACTCTCCCGTGCTTGCGCACACCGGATGCCCTGGGCAAAAGTAGGTGCGGGTCACGCCCGCAAATGCGCCAGGCTTCCGCTTACCCGCCCAAAGGCTAAACAAATATGCGGCAATTGTTACCCCTAGTGGTAATGCAAATGGGAAGGTCATGTAGACTGAAAAATGTACCTAAATTATTGTCGGATTGATGGCTACAGAACCTTTTGCAATGGAAATAAATCAAAATATATGTGATGTTGACAGAAAGATCTGATCATTTGCTGATAATTATAACTATAGTAGCCCGAATAATATCCCCCCAGTTTTCTAGTGCCTATTCCAATCCGATGCCACAGATTATTGGAAGATTTACGCTAAGCCAGCGCTTGAGCACTACTCGCAACGGTCTCAAGCGCTGGCTCACTGTATGATGATTTTTGCCCCCGCCAGATAGTCGGTCGGGTGTCCGCTCAGGAGAGTTCCACTTTTCTAGAGGCGGTAGCTAGCTTGTCCTTCCTGCTAACCATAATCCAGCGGATGGTCAACACGATAAACACGACACTGCCGGTATAGCCGCAGTAGGTCATAATTACGTTGACCAGAGTCTCATAAGGGATAAACAGGTCTACAATAAATACGCCAACACCGGAGAGAATACAGGTAAGCTTATACTTGAAGGACTTTTCGTCTTTGATGATCGTGGAGACGCATGTCCACAGCATGGGGCAGAAAGTGCTGTAAATAGACAGAAGAATAATAATTGCAAACACAGGGCCCAGAATGCTGGATGCCACGCCAAAGATATCATTTGCAATCAGCAAATTGGGAATAGCGGCAGTAGCGGATTGCTCCACATTGCCCAGATGGCAAAGCCCCAGAATGCCGACCGTAACAGTTATCGCCAGTGCGCCAATTGCACAAAGGATAATGGTATATTTTTTCTTATACGCAACCAACTCCTTGCCAATGCTGGCCATATACGCCGCCACAAGGAGGATCGAGCATCCACCGAAAGAGAGACCTGCCAGAACTGGATTAGCCCCGGCTTGAAGCAACTCCACCTGACCGGACTTGATTAGCACAATGCCATCCGGAATGTGGGGAAAGAATCGGAATGCAGCGATCACGCCCAAGAGGAAGAGGAAGGTCACCACCACGGGTCCAATCTTACCGATGATGTTGACAATTCCCTGCAGCCCCATAACTGCTGTTCCAACGGCGAGCGCTACAGCGATCAGGTATCCGGCCCAGAGAGGAAGCCCCCACTGTTGATTTAGGGTGCTGCCAAAACCGGAAATCATGAAAAAGAAGCAACAGGTGTTGAAGATCCATGCAAAGGCGGTAAACAGCTTTCCCACCACCTTGCCGCAGTAGAACTCACATACGCCGGCCAGATCAGAAGTCCCATGGCGGCCGGCATAGGTGTACGCCATGAAAGTGCAGAACATGACGACCGCATTGATGACCATAACTGTCAATGTCTCGCCAACAGAACCCCAGCTAGTAAAATACTGCATAGATTCCTGACCACTAGCCGTTCCTGATCCAATGAGATAGGCTAAAAGGGCGCCAGCGAGAGAGGCCAAAAGGCCGATGCGCATCTTTTCTTTTCCCATGAATAGTTCTCCCCTTTTAGATGATTGAAATCAGTGTAAAAGTACTACTTTACCTTATACCGTGACGATTGCCCTCATCTCATGCGGTTTGGCAGTCAGCAGGGAGAAATAATTCAAATATCCACTATAATAAAATTTTGACTCCGCATTTCCAATATATACTACATTTTCGCTGTTGTCAATAAGATATCAATCAAATTTAAAGACCCCCAGCCATAATTTTCACAAGCCAAAGGCATAAACCGCACCCAGAACTGCATCAACATGGCAATCAGCCCGATTGTTCTTGATTTTTAGAGAAATTTTATCTATAATAACAAAATCACGAGTAATATTGGTTTATATGGGGTCCGGCTATAATTATCTGATCTGGTGATGGTAGTATGCCCCAACGTAGAAGGCGGTTAAAATGAATGATTTTTCTTCTCTGGGTGAAAATTTGAAGGCAATCCGTGATAAAAGGGGGTTGAACCTAAATGATGTCTCCGAATTGACCGGGATCAGCAAAGCCATGCTGAGTAAGATCGAGCGTGGGGAATCTGTCCCAACCATTACGACTGTTTGGAAGATCGCCAATGGGCTCAAAATTACACTCAATGCTTTAGCTGGTGAAGTTGACAGCAATTATGCTGTCCGGGATATTGCTAAAACAACTCCTTTGATTGATGACAGCGGACTTTTTACGCTATATAATATTTTCCCATTTTCCCCGCTTGATGGTGTTCAGGTTTTTTATGGTGTGTTTAAGGCCGGGTACCACTACAATCCTCCTATGTTTATCCATGAGAGTTCCAATAAAGAGTATTGCATAGTATTTCGTGGGGAATTAGATGTAGTGATCGGCCCAAAAACCTACCATTTATCTGAGGGATGTGGGATCGATTTCGATGCCCATGAAGAGCACGGCTATATTAATCGCGGAACGTCAGAAGCGGTCGTGTGTTTTCTCTTAATTTAAAAACGGAGCATACCATACGCACAAGTTAAGAAATGCCGAATTTTTCTTACATGAGAAAAATTCGGCATTTCTTCTATTAAATTAAATTTTGGGATTGACACGGCTAGGCAACTGTGCTAGTATCTTTCTCAGATAGGAGAAAATAATTCAAAAAAATCCACTATAAGAATCATCCTCCGTATACATCCCTGTCCGCAAATACCAACGCATAGATGAAACTGCCCGCTCATCTCATATCCCATATCTGCATCCCATCCATGACTTTTTCATGCAAGAAAGGAGATCCCACCTTGAAAAAAATTGCTGTCCTTGGAACCGGCAACATCGCTCAGACCATTGCGGTCGACCTAAAAGCCAGCGGACATGAAGTGCGGCTGTTTGCGCCGGAAAACCTCATCCATCGATTCCGCGATTTCCCAGATACCCAGGTCATTGAGTGCGTCGGTGCATTGGAAGCACGGGAGCGCATCGACATAATCACCTCGGATATCGACCGGGCGGTCGGCCAGGCCGATTACATCATCGTATGCGTGACGGGCAGCCACCATCAGGAGTATGCGCAGATGCTGAAGGGCCATACCTCTGCAGAGCAGATCATGGTCACATTCAACGGCTGCATGGCCTCCCTCATCTACAAGAATGTGTGGGGGGATGACCCAACCTGCCCCATCTTTGTGGAATCCACCATCCCCCCCTTCAGCACAAGGCTGGCAGGTCCCGGCAAGGTACGGATGTTCGAGCGCCATCTCGCCCCTATCGCATTTTTCCCGGCTAGTGCGGCCGACCGCTACTTCAACCAGATCAAAACCGATCTCTATGACTTCCCAGGTCTCTACGCGGACGTGCTTGAATGCGGCCTAAGCCTGATTAACCCTACCGTGCACCCCGGTCCCTGCCTGGTCAATCTAAGCAATATCGAAAAACCGGACTTCACCTTCTTCCTGTATGAGCACGGTTTCCAGCCCTCTGGTCTCAAGATCGACGTACTGCTCAACCGGGAGAGGCTGGCCGTCGGCAAGGCTTTGGGCTACCAGATCCATGCTTTGGAGGACTTCGCCGGGGTGGAAAAGATTGATAATTGGGAATCCCTGTATGCTATGGGCCATGGCTGCCATGCGCTGACCTCCATTGCCGGTCCCAATGATATCAACTACCGCTATCTCACAGAGGACATCCCCGTCGCACTGGTCTGCTGGGCCTCTATCGGGGACTTGGTGGGGGTTGACACCCCCATTATGGATGCGGTTATCACCCTGATTGGTGTGGCCCACGATACAGATTGGTTTGCCAACGGCCGCTCGGCTGAAAAGCTGGGGCTCACTGGCAAGAGTGTGGAACAGATCCAACGCTATGTTAAAACAGGAAAGATCTAAACTAAATGTTAAAAATGCAATTTGCATTAAAATAAAATTGAACTGAAAGGATGGAACGTAGCATGAGCAAGACGATCTTCAGAGAACTTCTGGACAAGGAAGCCTCCCCCGCTCTGGGATGTACCGAACCGATGATGTTTGCGCTGGGAGGTGCAATCACCCGTAAGCACGCACCCGGCAAGGTGCTGCGGGTCGACATGGTGGGTTGCGGGCTCATGGTGACCGGCGTACAGGCCGTTGGCATTCCCAAGACTGGCGGGAAGACCGGCGCGTTCCTGGCCTCTGCAGTGGGCATTATCAACGGTGACGCCGATGCCTGCAAGGAGGTGCTGCATAACATCACCCCCAAGGATGTGGAGGCCGCCGAAGAACTGGTGAAGAATGCGGAGTTCACCCTTGACATGGATAACAGCACCGGCAAGCAGGTGTATTTCAAGCTGACCCTTACCACCGATGAGCACGTAGCCACTGTAATTTTTGAGGATGAACACCACACCTGGACGTATCTGGAGGTCGACGGCAAGGTTTTGGTGGACAACCGCCGCCCCACGACTGAGATGCTCATCCCAGCCAATGATGTAGACTGGAATGAGTTTACCATCGAAAACATCTACAATTGGTGTAAAACCGCTGATATCAGCGAATTTGGCCGTGCCAAGGAGGCCGTGGCCATGAATAAGATCCTGGCACAGGACGGTATCGACAATCCCCGTGGGATTCAGACTGCCCGGGTACTGATGGACAATATTGAAAGCGGTTTCGTGGCACCCGACGAGATCACCCATATCCTCATCTGGGCCACCGCCGGTGCGGATGCCCGCATGGGCGGCAGTGATTATCCCGCCATGGTCAGCACTGCCAGCGGCAACCAGGGCGCTATGGTTGTCATGGGCCCCTGGGCCTGTGCGGAGTACCGCAAGTGCTCGGAGGAGGACGGCTACCGCGCGGTCGCCTTTGGGCTGCTAGTCAATACATATCTGAAGTATCTCTCCAAGGAATATGTCTACATGCCCCCCACCTGCTCCTGCGCCGCCACCAGCGCACCTGCCTCCGCCGCTGGCGTTGCTTTTCTCCACGGCCTGAGTCCCAAGCAAATCAATGACATGCTGTGCACCTGCATGATCCATATGGCCGGTGTGGTGTGCGATGGTGCCAAGCCCTCCTGCGCTTTCCGGATGTTTACGTCCTTGTTTGGCTGCCTGGAGGCCATGATGATGGCGGAAAAGGGGATCCGGGCCACCAACGTGGAGGGTTTTGTCCACAATGACATCAAGGTCACTGTGGAGAACCTGTACCGCCTGCAGCACGACGTCCTTCACAACAAGGTGGATGCAATCCTTTGGGATATTGTGAAGGAGCAGAAGGTCATTCACTGATTCCTTCTTGATCGGTCGGAATAGTATCAAACAGTTTTAAACTAAACCGGAGCAAAGGGCAGGCTGGATAACTCGAAAAGGGTTGTCCAACCTGCCTTTCTGCGCTTATTTTGCCGTGCACTCCGTATCTCTTACTCCCTCTTTTCTGAAAATACTAAAACTTTCCCAAGCAGAGTAGGTCAGGTAGGTAAAGCTTCCTGATAATAGTCTTGGTAACCATCTTAGCATCGGGGAAATCCTGGCGATAGGCTTTCCAGAGGTTATACTGCTCAGTGCCGAAGATACGGGCCTGCTTCTCAAAAGCCTTGGTGACCTGGGCGTGGGTGGCGTCAAGAATGATGATGGTGTTCTTTTTCATGGTGGTAATCTCCTTTTTCATTTTGATTTTGTTTTGAGGGACTTTGTTTTTTCTTGTTCTCTGTCCCTCTTTGTGCTTTAAGTATAGCAAACTTTCTTTGAATACCTGTACTTTAATTAGAACATGTGATATAATAGAAACAAGAAAAAAGCAGCCGAAAATCGGCTGCAAGATGAAAGGGGAGCGGTGAAAAGCAATCAGCGGCGGGGATTTTTTGCTCTGGCAGCTCAAAAAATCGGTGAAAGTCAAGGAAAACACTTCAAAACTTCTTGATTTTTGTCCCGGCAAAGCAAAAACTTCTCAAAAGTTGTTAATTTCTCTTCATTTTTCGGTATTAAGCGGTAAAAACCGCTTGATATAAGGCAAAAAACTGAATATCCACATGTGGAAAGTTTTCACGGATGGAAAAGAAAGAAATGCCACAAAAATATCCACAATGGAGCGGCGCAGGCGCAAAAAGAGAGGGAACCGGTTTCCCGGTTCCCTCTCAAAAAGTGCTTGATTGTCGCTATTTATGCGGTTTCAATTAGCCGAAGTAGCGCTTCAGCAGGCCCTCGAAAGCCTTGCCGTGGCGGGCCTCGTCGCGGGCCATCTCGTGAACGGTGTCGTGGATGGCGTCCAGGTTGAGCTCCTTGGCCTTCTTGGCCAGCTCGAACTTGCCGGCGGTGGCGCCGTTCTCGGCGTCGACGCGCATCTCCAGGTTCTTCTTGGTGGAGTCGGTCAGCACCTCGCCCAGCAGCTCGGCGAACTTGGCGGCGTGCTCGGCCTCCTCCAGAGCGGCCTTCTCCCAGTACAGGCCGATCTCGGGATAGCCCTCACGGTGAGCCACGCGGGACATAGCCAGATACATGCCCACCTCGGAGCACTCGCCCTGGAAGTTCTCACGCAGGCCCTGGATGATCTCCTCGGGAGCGCCCTTGGCCACGCCCACCACGTGCTCGGCAGCCCAGGTGCGGTCGCCGCCCTGGAGGACGAACTTCTCCTTGGGGGCCTTGCAGATGGGGCAGAAGTCGGGGGCGGTGTCACCCTCATGCACGTAACCACAGACGGAGCAAACCCACTTTTTCATGTTTCATTACCTCCTAAACATATTTACCATTTGTTTACTTTGATCTCATTGTGTAGAGAAATAGTAATCAGTAATAATTATTATTTCTGATAATAAGATAGCACAACTTAACTTCTTCGTCAAGCCCTTTTTGAAATTTTGGGAGGAAATTTTTCAGAGGGATCCGCCTGACGCGCCCCGTAGCAGACCGTCCAGCTCCTCGCGGGTAAACAGGGCGTTGAGCACCTCCAGCATGGCGTTGGGGGACAGGTGCTCAGGCAGCTCCAGCCGCTGG
>ERZ780218.2103-NODE-2103-length-10079-cov-3.742119_pt1 | contig 10079 bp, 10 predicted proteins | sample MGYA00510975_ERZ780218 | MGnify/ENA primary metagenome ERZ780218 (study PRJEB29588, sample SAMEA2152063) | human gut metagenome | biome: human gut; feature: human-associated habitat; material: faeces | place: Denmark | collected 2008/2010 ...
GGCGGCCCTGGGGCCCGCCGGTTTTTTCTCCCCTCGCCAGCTTTCCCCCAAATCTGGACGGGCCCTCTGCTATACTGGGGCCTGAAAACAGGAAAAACATGGAAGTCAAAGGGGAGAGGGATATGGCAGCATGGCACGCCATGAGCGCCGCCCAGGTGCTCAGAGAGCTGAACAGCGACCGGGAGCGGGGCCTGGGCGTGGAGGATGCGGTTAGCCACCATGCCGGTGATGTCCTTGAGCACCCGGACGGGCTGCTTCTCGCAGGCCACGTAGAGGTCATAGACCTCCTGGAACACGTCCTCCGGCATGTTGCCGAACTTGGACAGCTCGGCAATGGGGATCAGGTAGGCCGGATTGTACCAGTGGCTGACCATGCAGCGGGCCTGGCGCTCCGGGGGCAGGTGGGCAATCATCTCGCTAAGCTTCAGGCTGGAGGTATTGGTGGCAAAGACGGCGGTGGGCTTGCACACGGCGTCCAGCTGGGAGAACAGCTTCTGTTTGAGCTCCATCTTCTCCGGGCAGGCCTCGATGACGTAGTCCGCGTCCCGGGCGGTGTCCTCCAGGCTGGCATACATGGTGATGTTGCGGATGCCGTTGTCCCGGTCGGCCTCAGTGATATATCCCTCGTCCACCATGAACTGGAGCTCCTCCCGGATCTTCTGGGGGGCGCTCTCCCGGACGGCGTCAAAGGGCTCGTACAGGTTGACCTGATAGCCGTGGCGGGAGAAGGTGTGGGCAATACCGTGGCCCATAGTGCCGGCGCCCAGCACGGCGATGGTCTGAATCATAGCAATTTCTCCTTTTTTCTCTTACACAAAGAATACGCCCAGCAGCGCGATGAGGATGGGGGCCACCAGGGACACCCAGAACACGGGCATGTAGGCCTGCTTATGGTTCAGCTTGCCCATGGACAGGATGAGCACCACAAAGGAGTTCCAGGGCACGGTGTCGAAGCCGCCGGAGGCGGTGACCACCACCCGGTGGATCCACTCCGGATCCAGTCCGGCGGCGATCCAGGCATTGCTGAACATTTCCAGAGTCATGGCGATGGCGCCGGAAGCGGAGCCGCAGATGAGGGCCATGATGTTGGTGATGCCCACCACGGAGCAGGTCGCTTGGGGGATATTTCGCTTCCGCGGACAGGGAGGAGCATCAATGGCTCAAGGCTCTACCCGCACCGTCAGGCGGGAGGCGTGCAGCCCGCCGTGGTGTACCCGGTTATGAGCCACCACGGTCCGGGCGGAAGCATAGCCTTCCCGGGTGTTGCTGTTGGGGAATATGAAATTTTTGGCGCTGGAAGTAATGGTTACCCGGATGCGGTGGCCTTTCCGGAAGCAGTTGGACAGCTTGGTGGTACGGATCTTCAGGCAGACGATCTCGCCTTCCTGCAAAAACTCCGACTGAGCAAAGCCATTACGGTATCGGGCGCTGAGCAGGCCATCCGCCAGCTTGATGGACCGGCCGTTCTCATCCACGTCGGTAACACGCACCACAAAGTCGGTATCCGGCGCGTCAGAAGAAATATACAACTCCGCCGTCATATCACCGGTCAGAACCAGGTCTTCCTTCAGCACAGGGGAGGTGTAGCACAGCAGGTCCTGACGCAGTTCCTCCCGGGTGTAGTCCTCCGGCACTTCGATCTCGTTCTCCGACATATCAATGATGTGCTGGGACGGATTTTCGGGGTCATAGGCGTAACCGTCGCAGTCCTCCCGCTCCGGCTTGGCAAAAGTCAGCCGCCCGTCCCCGGCAGAGGTATTGGCATGGCCGTCACTATCCAGATACAGGTGGGTGACCCGGGTCTCGGGCACTGGCCAGTTTTCGGCGGTCTTCCATACCTCCTGGCCCAGGGTGTAGTATTCTACCGGGGCAGTCTGGTCGATGCCGTTGTCCACTTCCTTGAGGTGATGCTCAAACCAGCGGAAATACAGCCAGTCCAGATCAAAGCGCAGCGCCTGACTGCCGAAGGATACCCCGTGCATGTCGTATTTGCTGTTGCCGCTATGCTGCCAGGGTCCCAGAATGACCTTGCGCATCCCCCGGGGAAAGTCGTGGACCAGTTCCAGAGCCTCCGTGGTGCCCATGCCGTTGTCGTCGAACCAGCCGGACTGGATCAGCGCCGGAATCTGCGCCCCGGCGGAGCGCTCCTGCCAGTTGGACTGACGCCAGAAATCATTGTAATCGCTGGGTTCCAGCCACCGGGTGATGAAGGGCACATCGTACCCCAGAGCCTTTTTGGGCAGGTCGGTCAGGGGGCGGATGTTCAGCACTTCCTCCCAGTCGTCCCGCTCCATCAGTTCGGGATGGAAGGTTTTCTGAGACACCGCAAAGGCCCAGGCCAGCATGCCCGAGGTGAAAGACCCACCCCGGCGGGGCAGATCCACAAAGGCGCTGCCCGCGCAGACTACGCTGATCAGAGCTTTCAGGTGGGGGTTGCCGCTGGCAGCAGCCGCCCACTGTACATAACCCAGGTAGGACCCGCCCACCATGCCGATGCGTCCGCTGCACCAGGGCTGGGCGGCGATCCAGTTCAGAGTATCGTCGCCGTCCTCCACCTCGTGGTAGTTGGGCAGCCATTCGCCTTCACTGGCGTTTCTGCCGCGCACATCCTGTACTACCACCGCGTAGCCGCGCTGGACGTAGCGGTAGTAGACCTCACAGCCGTCCTCCTTGCCGTAGGGAGTGCGTACCAGCACTGCGGGCACCGGGGCGCCGCAGTCTTTGGGCAGGTATACGTCGGTGGAAAGATGTACCCCGTCCCGCATGGGCACCGGGAATGTCCCCGCATGCTCTACCGGGAACAGCTGTTCCTCCGGCCAGGTCGAGCGCCACAGGCGCAGGATGGTCTCCTCCTCGGCACCGGGTTCCACCAGCACCGTGACCATCTCCCGGGCAGGGCAGGTGACGGCGATCAGCCGCCCGTCCTTCATCTGTTTGTTGTTGGGGAATTTTACATCCCGCTGCAGGTAGCTGCAGCCATCTTCACTGGTGTAGCGCTCGCCGCACAGGGAAACTTCCCCGGTGCCCTGCAGGCCCGCCTCGTAGCGGGACAGGTTCTGCCCCAGGGCGGTAAAGTCCATCTTTACAAAGGAACGGTAAAAATCCCGGTCCTGGTCGGTCAGGTCCTGCCAGTCCAACAGCGCGCCGGTGTGCACATCCTGTTTCTGGATCTGGGGTGTGCCGTCGCCCAGGCGCAGCCTGCCATACAGGATGCCCGAAACATATAAGTCAAAATTACGCATTTCCGTTTCTCCCGTTTTCCGTTTAGGCGCCGATGAAAGCACGGATGGCATAGGCTACACCGATGCCCACATAGTTGCCCAGGGCACCGGCCAGTACGCCCATGAGCAGACCGATGTTGATGAGGGTCTTCCACTGGGCGCTGGAGGCGATGAGGGCGGCGGTGGGGCCGTCCGAGATGCAGCCCACAATGGACAGCAGCACATACTCAAAGCGGACTTTCAGCAACCGGGTGATAAGCAGGTGCAGCAGAATGGAACCAACGATGACGCAGAAGCAGAACAGGGTGATGTAGAAGGTGGAGCCGAAGAACTGCTGCAGGTCTACCGCAAAGCCGATGGTCACCAGGAACAGCAACGCTACGAAAAGGCCCAGGTCAAAGTTACCGCGCAGCTTGCGGATGGCCGGCACCTGTGCCAGGATGATGGAGAAGGTGGTGATGAGCAGGATGCGGCCTGCACTGCGGAACCCTTCTCCGAATACCATCGAGGAGATGCTGGTGGCAGCCCACACGGTGCCAAAGCCGATGGCCAGCAGCCAGGCGATTTCCTGGATGGACCATTCCTTGGAGGCCATCAGTTCCTCGTGGTTGCCATCCCCCAGCAGCTCCGACTCGCTCATATCATAGGGCCACAGCTTTTTCAGCCATTTGGAACTCTTGTACAGGGCGGGGGTAGCAAACATCAGGATCAGCGTGGGGATGCCCACCACATAGTCGGCGGCATTGGCCGAGGCGATGGTGTTCTTGCTGGCATCCAGGCCTACAGCGATGGCGGTCAGGTTGGAACTGCCGCCGGTGTAGGTGCCCACGAACATACCGGCCACCTTCCAGCCCTCGTCGATTTTGTTGGCGAACAGTATGCCGAACACCAAAGCTGCCACGCAGACGCTGAATATGGCCGAGGCCAACGCAATGATCGGTTCCTTGGATAATTTGCGCATCTGTTTCAGGTCCAGGCTCAGCAGGCAGATGGAAACGGACAGCGGCACGCAGTAGCTGCTGATGGCATCGTAGGTAGCGCTGGAGGTGGGCACGATCCGCAGGTTGGACATCACGATGCCCATGACGATAACCGTCAGGGCCGGGCCCAGTGTTTTGAACACCTTGAACCGCTGCAGCCAGAATCCCAGTGCAACCGTGGCGACCATGATGAACAGGAGCGCGCCTTCGGAGGAGAAAATCGTATTCGGCATAATGTACCTCTCTCTGCGGGGGTCCGCTTAAAAATCAATGTCGATGCCAAGGCCCGGCTTGTCGGACAGTGTGTAGACACCGCCGTTCACGGCAAAACCGCCGGGCATGCCCATCTCGGGGTCCACTGCGTACATAAAGCTGTCGCAGTCCGCCTCGGTGATGTTCTGCTTGGCGGCAACCAGGCTCACACCGGCAGCAATGGCCACCTTGGTCTCCAGCATGCAGCCCACCATGCACTGTACATGGTTCGCCTCGGCAATGGCGTTGATCTTTTCCGCCGGGTACAGGCCGCCGCACTTCATCAGTTTGATGTTGATAATGTCTGCAGCATCGATCTTGCAGGCCTTTGCTGCGTCGATGGGGGTGTGGACCGACTCATCCAGCATGACCTGCAAGTCTACCTTGGAACGCACAAAGCGCATACCGTCCAGATCCCAGCTGGGCAGGCACTGTTCCACCGCTTCCACGCCCATCTGTTCAAAGGCTTTCAGGGTGCGCACCGCATCGCTGACCGTGTAACCCTGGTTGGCGTCCACACGCAGGCGGATGTTGGGGCCCACGGCCTGGCGGATCAGGGTCAACGCCTGGATGTCCTGGGCCGGGTTGATGCCCGCTTTGATTTTCAGGATGGTGAAACCGTCCTTCTCCACCCGTTCACGGGCTTCGGCGGCCATAGCTTCCGGCGTGTCGATACCTACCGTCATGTCGGTGACGATCTGGTTCACGCTGCCGCCCAGCACCTTGTACAGAGGCTGACCCATCAGTTTGCCCTTGATATCGTACAGGGCAATATCCACCGCGGCCTTTGCCGAGGTGTTGCCTGACAGCAGGCGGTCCATCATCCTGTGGATGCCCTCAACATCGAGCGGGTCCATGCCGATCAATCCGGTGCGGAACAGTTTCAGCGCTTCCAGAACGGTGGCTGCGCTCTCGCCGGTCACCGGTTCAAAGGGCGCGGCCTCACCGATGCCCCACAGACCTTCGTCGGTGGAGATCTTCACCAGCACATTCAGCGAATGATCCTGTACCGCAAAAGCAATACGGAATGGCTTTTTCATGGGGATACGGATGGTTTCTACCTTTACGTCTGTGATTTTCATAGGGTTCCTCCTGCACAATATTTTTTAAAATTTTAACAATTTTTTATAAATTTTACTATTTCTAAAATTTTTGTCAAGAGCTTTTCTGTTTTTTTCACATTTTTCAGAGCACTTTATAGGATAAGCAAGAAATTATCTGATTTTCCTTGTAAAAAATTTTATAAATATCGAATTTTTTCTTGCTTATTTACGTACAGAGCATTTTGTGATATACTGTAAATAAATTTTTTACGAAAAAGCGGGAGGTCTTATGCTGGGCGAACATGTTCGAAATATCCGGAAAAAGCGGGGAATCACCCTCAAGGAACTGGCCGAAAAGACTGGTTTGTCCATCGGGTATATCTCCCAAATCGAGCGCGATCTCACCGACCCGTCCCTGTCCACCCTGCGCAAACTCAGCGCCGCTCTGGACATCCCCACCTATCTGTTTATGGGAGGTGAGAGCAGCACCAGCCTGACAACCCGTCAGGCGGATATGTTGATCCTCTCCCAGCCCAATTCCAATGTACGGTATCATCTGCTTACGCCCATGCCCAACGGAAATTTTGTACCTCAGTCGTTGGTCATACGCTTTGAGCTGGAACCCCACTGCAAGGACGGCGACCTGCCGGTGATCCATCCCAGTGAGGAAATCCTGCTGCTGGAACAGGGGCAGCTAGATGTACTGGTGGAGTCCGAGACCATCCGCCTGAACGCCGGAGACACCACGGTGGTGCGGTCCAACCTGCCCCACATCGTTTCCAACCCCGGGGATACCACAGCGGTAGGGCTGGCGGTGTTCACCCCTGCCATTTGGTTCCCCAACAACCGGCGCAACTTTAACCGCGGTGGCGAAACCTAACTCTTCGCATAGGAACACCAAAAAGAAGTACAGCCGATTGCCTGTACTTCAGACTGTTAAAAAAGGTCACCGAAAGGTGGCCTTTTTCTCGTAAACGGGAAGAAAATGAGATCCATCGTGCAAGGTGATAAAAAATGCCGGTGAAGAACGCCGGAAAACGGAGACAAAAGGATTTCCAAAAATATATTTGCTGCTCCCCCTCATCCGGTAGGTGCCATCCTGCAGACTTTCTCAGGGACTCACTTCATCACAGCAGGAAATCCTTGTGGCTTTTCTCCTTTTTCCGAGAGATTTCGCCGCAAAAGGCGGCCCGCAACGGAACATTGCGTGGCAAATACGCCCCCTCCTGATATGATGAAATCAGAAAATACGTGAGGTGAAGCAGTATGATCGGACGGAATTGCAGGCGGCTGCGTCAGCGCGCAGGACTGACTCAGGAAGAGTTGGCGGAGCGGCTCCATGTGACCCGGCAGGCGGTGTCCGCCTGGGAGACCGAGAAGAACCACTTGGACGCAGAGACACTGGTCACTCTGGCTGAGGCTCTGGGCGCAGATGTTCAGGAACTGCTCTACGGTCCCGGTGTGGTGCAGGCCCCCTTCGCCCGTTACCAGCGGCGGTATCTGTTGTGCGCGGCGCTCTCTGCTGCGGTGGTGATCGCCTGGCTGATTATGGAGGTAACCCTGAAACCCTATCTGGCCCATCAAGCTGCCCGGACCTTCATTCCCTATCCGGGCATGGCCTATTTCCTGACCGTGCCGCCTCTGGGGGTTATGGGACTGGGCTGTTTGATCCCGTCTCTGGCCTCCCTCTGGGTGGACATCCGGGTCCGCAGCACCCCCGTACGCCGTGTACTGCTGGCGCTGGCCCTTCTGGTACTGTGTTACTACCTCCTGATATATCTGCCCTGGTATCTGGGATTGTGGCCCGATTTTCTCTATGGCTTGGAACCCGTGCAGTTTCTCATGTGGCATTGGTTTATTCCCCTGTTCACGGGAGACCATGAGCTGTTACGGCTGGGTCCTCTCGTTTTGTCCGGCGGATTCCTGTTTCTGGTCCTGAATCGCTGATACCATTACAGAAAAGCGGTAATACTATAAAGAATTTTCAAAGCCTTACTTCCACACAGGGCCCTTATTTTTCCGCTGCCAAAATCTAGCTAAGTACTACCGCTTTCGTGGAGTACGCTTTTTAGGTCTCTTTGTGTTGCGTGTTCTTTCTCCCTGCCGGTAAATTTTGTGGGGGTTTTCGTGCGAAAAAGACCGGCGGAGCCCCTGTATTTTGGGGTAGCTCCGCCGGTCTTTTTGGTCGACACAAGGAAAAATATTGGTACGAAAAGTCAAGTGGCTGGTCAGATTATGTTTGGTGACGAGGGAGAAGGCAACCCTATCAAGGTATCTATCGGTCAGTTTTACGGCATTGAGATTAACGATTTTGCCGTAACTGTTGCCAAGACCGCCTTGTGGATCGCAGAAAGCCAGATGATGAAAGAAACCGAAGATATTGTTCATACGAGTCTGGATTTTCTCCCGCTGAAATCCTATGCAAATATCATTGAGGGGAACGCCTTGCAGCTCGACTGGGAGAGCGTTATTCCCAAGTATAAGTTGAATTACATTATGGGTAATCCGCCGTTTATCGGCTATTCTCTGCAATCCAAGGAGCAGAAAGAGGATACGGTAATCCTGTGTACTATTTTAACAGGGCACTGCCACAAGCAGGAAGAAGCTGTGATGGTACACAGGCCGGTGAAAGGAGGCCATAGAACCCGGAAGGTCTGGCGGCACTTTCACCGGCTCGATTATAGGATTTCTTCTCTCTGATCCTGCTGTGGTGTGCTGTTGTAAAAGCCTGCGTTTCCTGCTATACTAATACTGAAAAATAAGGAAGGGGGGGCGGATATGGTCTATTCTATTTCCGAGATTCAGGCCCGGATTGCGCCGGTCGCCCAAAAATTTGGGCTGAAAGCGGTCTATCTTTTCGGCTCCTATGCCCGCAATGAGGCGACCGAACACAGCGATGTTGATCTGCTTGTAGACACCACGGGCACCGCATTAAAGAGCCTGTTTGCCCTCGGGGCGCTGTACTGCGATTTGGAGGATGCTCTCCAGAAGAAAATCGACCTGATCACAGTCAGCTCCTTGGAACAGCCTGTTCAGATGCCTCATGAGGAAGATTTCCGGAAAGCTGTATGGAGAGAGAAGGTGCAACTCTATGCAGTCGCCTGACTGCCAGCGTTTGGCGCACATCCTGGATTACTGCGTGGAAATCGAAAAGACGATTGCCCGCTACGGGGCGGATTTTTTCGCTTTTGACCATGACGCAGATTACCAGCGGTCCATCTCGTTCTCCATTTTGCAGATTGGCGAGCTGAGCGGAAAGCTCTCCGCTGAATTCCGTACCGCCACCGCGGGCCGGATTCAATGGGGGCCAATTAAGGGGATGCGGAATCTTGTCGCCCACAGCTACGGCAGTATGAGCCGTGAGATTATTTGGGAGACAGCCGTTACGGATATTCCTGTCCTGAAACAGTTTTGCCAGGAATATCTGGCGGAGAACACCCAGCCTGATCCTTGAATCAGAAGAGGCCGCAGATCCCCCGGAAGTTATTTGACAGACCGCCCTATGTATGACCTCTGCCAAATCCGTCCTCGGAGTAAAACCAGATATAAATTATATCTATGAAGCCCCCCGGAGTATTTTGCTCCGGGGGGCTATTTCTGTTTTGTGGAGGAATTTGTATGAGAATCTTGCTAGTAGAGCCAGGGAAGGCGCCACGGCCAACAGAGATTGGAGACGGCCTGGAGTCTATGCAGGTTGTGGTGGGTGGAAGCATCCAGGCGGTGTACCCATTTGAGGAGCCTGTGGCACTGGTCTGCAATGACGAGGGAAAACTGCTGGGCCTGCCCCTCAACCGGGTGCTGCGGCTGGACACCGGGGAGATCTACGATGTAATCGCCGGCACCTTCTTCCTATGCGCCGCCCCGCCGGACAGCGACCGCTTTGCCAGCCTGACGGAGGAACAGATCGCCCGCTATTCGGAACGGTTTCGGGCCATTGAGCTCTTTCCGGAGGTGCGCCATGGTTGAACGGCTGTTGGATGGGGAACGGCAGCTTGGCGGAGAAGCCTATCACAGCTCCATGGCCCAGATCCTGGAGGCAACCGATACACTGATCAACCGTCTGGATGATGTGGGCAGGCAATGGCTGGAGAAGCTGGGGGACGCCTACGGCCAGCGAGAACGGGTCGTGATGGAGGCAGCCTTCCGGGAGGGCTTCTGCCAGGCGACCCTGCTGGCGCTGGACGTGCTTGTTTATCAGGCCGGGCTGCCGGAGGAATAAAACACGAAACGACGGAGCCCCAGGGGGAACCCTGGGGCTTTTGTCATGTCTGGAGGTGTCCATGGACAAACGATTTGCCAAAGTACAAAGCCTGGTACGCGGCCTGGACAGCTGTGGTTCCTGGATCATATTCCCCCATGTGTTCCTGGACTACGACAAATGGCAGCGCCTGCCTTATACCTGGGAGGAGGGGGTGCCCACCAAGCTGGCCGCCGTATGCGAGGCGGAGAAGCTCCTGCGGCCCCTGTACCGGCAGGCGGAGCAGAAGTTCCAGCACTACACGGATCCCCGCTCGCCGGACAGCTTCCTGCTCCGCTTCCAGACCGCCCTGAACGGCCATCTGTCCGAGCTGCGGGAGGCCCTG
>ERZ780218.2107-NODE-2107-length-10069-cov-4.881865_pt1 | contig 10069 bp, 9 predicted proteins | sample MGYA00510975_ERZ780218 | MGnify/ENA primary metagenome ERZ780218 (study PRJEB29588, sample SAMEA2152063) | human gut metagenome | biome: human gut; feature: human-associated habitat; material: faeces | place: Denmark | collected 2008/2010 ...
TTGAATTGATAATATTGTTTTAAAACTTATTAGATTTTGATTTATGATAAGAATGAAAAGAAATGTAAAAGGTTGGCTCGTTTGGGGAACTGTCATCCTCATATTAATTATAATAGTCATTTTAGCTTTCTATTTTATTCAGACCAAAGGTAAGTTTGCGGATAAACAGACCGACTGGGGTGAGTTTGGAAGTCTATTAGGAGCGATTGCAGGATTAATAGCATTCGTCGGAGTTTTATTTACATTAAGACAGAATAAACAGCAATTTTTGAATAGCGAGGACAGATCCGTCTTTTTTGAGTTACTTAGGATTTTTATTTCATATCGGGATACCTTACGAGTGAAAAGAATAGATTGGAAATACGATTCAGAGAAATTTCAATGGAAAATAACTCCATACAATGAGTTTGTTACACCTGAGAAAACTTACCGACAGATTTATGTAGAATTATACCATACTTTTTATTTGGAAATAAGAAGAGGTATTCCAAAGAATTTTTCCAAAGAGGAGTTCGCAGGTAGGATTATTCCCAAAAATATGTCAGAAAAGCAATGGATCTTGAGGTATAGCCATTTGGCGGTTGCCATTGATAACATTTATGCAGAACATAGATTTGAGATGTACGGTGGGAGGGGTACTATACAGCCCGTACATTTAAATTCCTATGATTACCTATGTTTGAATGCTATTAAAATTTATTTAGAACAGAAAAACTTTAAATCCATAGCTGAAGCTTGTACTAAAGCTGCAGACCATTGTTTTGCTCCATATAAAAATCAACTTGGTACATATTTTAGGAATGCTTACTATATTTTGGAAATGGCTTCGGAGTTCAACTCACCTAAAAATTACTCAAAGATATTTCGGGCACAACTATCAAAAGATGAACTAACTCTACTATTTTTCAATTCATTTAGTTCGCTATCAACTCCCAAGACACGAGAATTATACTTGAGTGCTGATCTATTCAATAACCTTGAATTAAAAGATATACGATTGCGGGAGGGGATAAATGATGAGTCTGTATCTCGTATGGAGTATCTAAACTTTCCATCCATTTTGTCTCAAACTGTGGTTGAAAATGAATATGTTTCCTGTGACCTTCTAAAGAAACTATACAATTCGGTTCAGATAGAAAACAATAAGAATGTTATAAAGCAGATTTAAAGGGAGGGCTGAACTTTCTCTTCATTATTACAAAAAATATGTTTCACACAGGCAATTTAATAGGGAAGTATAACAGAAGGTATATTTTAGTTTATAAATGGTACACTGTGGATTGAGAATAAGATAATAGTAGAAGCTTACTTGTAGCGACAAGTGACATTTCCCGGTTCTTAATGGATCGGGGATTTTTATTATATTTGCCGGAAAATTAAAAATCATGGCACATAATTACGACTACGAATCAGTACAAGAACTGCTCTCTTGGGCAAAGAATATGCTTGAAAATAAGACATATCCTGAAGCCCCCTATCAACTTAACAAGTGCACAAAGATACTTGATTGTGAAATCTATCTTAATAGTGCAATAGCCACAATTTCGTCTCATTGGGAGAATCCTACGTTCCATCCTACGATTGAACATCTGTGGGAGTTTAGAGAGAAGGTAGAAGGAAAGACTGAGTAATTACCTGGTCTATATAAACCAGGTAATTACTCAGCCATTTATATCTTGTAGGATGGTAGGACAGTAGATTCCATTTTAATATAACCAGATAATTTTTTTTATTAGAATGAACCATTAAAATGTTTTGTTTCCTCGTGCACTTTTAAATCAGTTCCTTTCAAATATTTATTTGTCGTTGATATATCCGAATGTCGTGCCTGATCTCTTGCTATTACAATTCCTTCCGCATTTGCCAGATCTCTAATTCCTGAATCTTTTAATGAATAAAACTGGTAACTTTTAGGAAATTTTAGAGGTATACGTATTTTGGTAAAATACTCTCTAAAAACTCGTGCATCAGTTTTCTTCTCTGCGGGTTGAAAGTTTCTACCAAATAGATAATAATGAGAAGGTGAATCGAAGGTCTTGAGATCAAGCATTAGTCTTATGAGTTCATCGTTGAGTCCCACCATTCCGTCTCTACGATTTTTAGAAATTGTTGAAGAGACGAAAACTTTCTGTTCCTTAATGTTGATATCACACAACCGAATGTTCGATAATTCGTCTGGACGAATTAGTGTATAGTATTCCATTCTGCAGGCCAGTAGATAATACTTATTTGTTTCCTCAAGATAATCTTTCATTCGTTTTAGATCCTCTTTTGTAATGGCCGCCCTCTTTTTTTGCTCAGCAGATAAACTTTTTATTTTTTCTACAGGATTGTTTTCTAAGTATTGTTTTTCAAGTAACCAACCACAGAAAGAGGAGGCCCATATTCGATAATTGTTGCGTGTTCTTGCTGATGAGTCACGATCAAGAAGTATGTAATCCAAGAAATCGCTAATGAAAGATTGATTAAGTTGGTATATATATATAATAGGTGTTACTAAACTATTGTTGTATTCGACTAATACATTTAGTCGTGACTTATAATCTGTATTGGTTTTCTCTTTAATAGCCTTAGATATCATTAATTTATCCAAGTACTTTACGTAGATCTCGCAAATATCAGCCAGCTTAGTATACTGCCTGGAACCAGATACGTCTGCCCAGGGATTCCATCCGGATCGAAGTCTAAGAGTACAGTTAGTGATGATTTCAGTTGCACGTCTTTTTCGTTCTGATAATTTGGGAATAGAATCAAGCATATACTTTTTCCTTTTCATTTTTCCTTCAATAGGATCATAACATAAAAAGTCTATATACCAGTTTTTTCCGACATGTAATTTGGGGAGAGTGTAGTTGATTACTTCTGAAATAGAAGCTCCTTTTCTTGTTTTGTTATACATTTTTTTTACATTCTTTCAAATATGAAGAATGTAGCAGTTAGTAATCAATCATTTATATTGTCCGATTCGTGTCCGACTAAATAATAAAAATAACAATTAAATTTCTGATTTATAATATGTTATTTGTTGAATTGTGGAGAGTATCGGACTCGAACCGATCACCTCAACACTGCCAGTGTCGCGCTCTAGCCAGATGAGCTAACCCCCCAATTAAGTTACGTCAACGATTGCAGGCTTTGTTCCGTTTTCGTGGCGCAAATATAATGCATTATTCTGAAATAATTGCTATGTTTGCGGTAAATAATAATCAAAAAAGAAAATATGCTTATCTATAATACAACCTTTCAAGTGGATGATGAGATTCACGATAATTTTTTGATATGGATCAAAGAATGTTATATCCCTGAAATAGAGAAACATGGAGCGTTGAAGTCACCACGTCTTTGTCGGATACTAAGCCATCGGGATGAGGGTACATCTTATTCTTTACAGTGGGAAGTGGAGAGTAGTGGAGTGTTGCATCGCTGGCATTTGGAGCAAGGGGTGAAACTGAATGAAGAATTATCAAAAACATTTAAAGATAAAGCTATTGGATTTCCTACACTGATGGAGGTAATAGAGTGATACAGCCGGTCAAAGAAAAGATAATTCTGGGCATTGATCCTGGTACTACCATTATGGGATATGGGATTTTGCGAGTAACGGGCACAAAGCCTGAAATGGTTGCTATGGGGGTTATCGATTTGCGTAAATTTGGTGATCACTATTTGAAACTTAGACATATACACGAACGTGTATTAAGTATTATTGAGAGTTATTTGCCGGATGAACTGGCCATTGAGGCACCCTTCTTTGGGAAAAATGTACAGTCGATGCTGAAGCTCGGACGTGCACAGGGAGTGGCAATGGCAGCAGCATTGAGCAGAGATATTCCGATTACGGAGTATGCTCCGCTAAAAATAAAAATGGCAATTACAGGTAATGGTCAAGCGTCTAAAGAGCAGGTGGCGGATATGTTGCAACGGATGCTCCATTTGGCAAAGGAAGAGATGCCTGTCTTTATGGATGCTACAGACGGATTGGCAGCAGCTTATTGCCATTTCCTTCAGATGGGACGCCCTACGATAGAAAAAGGTTACCACGGATGGAAAGATTTTATAGCTAAGAATCCGGACAAGGTAAGGTGAATTGTTTTAAAAACAGGAAATTTGGATTTTAATATATTAAGGATACTATGAAGTTTAATTATCTGGCAATAATTGGAGTGACAACAGTTGTGGCAATGAGTTGTACTCCTGCAAAAAAGGAATATACTTCTTATGAACTGTACCCCGTACGTTCGGGAAATCTGACGGAGATGGAATATACACCTGCTGCTACAAAGTTTTCTCTTTGGGCTCCAACCGCAGATGAAGTACGGTTGATGTTGTTTGAGGCCGGAGAAGGTGGGCATGCTTATGAAACAGTGCCATTAGTATCGGGCGAAGAAGGTATCTGGACGGTTACAGTGGATAAGGATTTACTGGGGAAATTTTATACTTTCAATGTAAAGGTGAATGATAAGTGGTTAGGCGATACCCCCGGAATTAATGCTAAAGCGGTAGGGGTGAATGGAAAGCGTGCTGCAATTATCAATATGAGGGATACCGATCCTGAGGGATGGGATACAGATACCCGTCCAGGATTGAAGTCGCCGGCGGATATTATTCTTTATGAGATGCATCACCGGGACTTTTCGGTAGATTCTGCTTCGGGTATTAAGAACAAGGGAAAATTCCTTGCATTGACAGAACATGGTACTATGAATCCTGATAAATTGTCGACGGGAGTAGATCATTTGATAGAGTTGGGAGTGACCCATGTACACTTGTTGCCATCTTATGATTATGCTTCCGTGGATGAAACAAAGCTGAACGAGAATAAATATAACTGGGGATATGATCCTCAGAATTATAATGTACCGGATGGTTCATACTCTACTGATCCATACAATCCAGCTGTACGTATTAAGGAATTCAAACAGATGGTGCAGGCTCTGCACAAAGCAGGTATTCGTGTAGTACTTGATGTGGTCTACAATCATACATTCAACACGGCTGACAGTAACTTTGAGCGTACTGTGCCCGGCTATTTTTATCGTCATAAGGAAGATGGAACATTGGCCAATGGTTCCGGTTGCGGGAATGAGACTGCAAGTGACCGTGCCATGATGCGTAAGTATATGATTGAATCGGTATTGTACTGGATTAATGAATATCATATCGATGGTTTTCGTTTTGACCTGATGGGAATTCACGATATAGAGACAATGAACGAGATTCGTAAAGCGGTGGATAAAGTAGATCCTTCTATTTATATATATGGAGAAGGATGGGCGGCTGAGGCTCCTGAATATCCGGCCGATTCGTTGGCTATGAAGGCAAATGTGCATGAGATGCCAGGCATTGCTGCATTCTCAGATGAATTACGCGACGGGTTGAGAGGGCCTTTCAATGATAATCATAAAGGTGCATTCCTTGCTGGGCTACCCGGAGGAGAAGAAAGTCTGAAATTTGGTATCGTGGGAGCTATCCAACATCCGCAAATTAATTATGATTCGGTGAATTATAGTAAAGCACCGTGGGCATTACAGCCTACCCAAATGATTAGCTATGTATCTTGTCACGATGATATGTGTCTGGTAGATCGTTTGAAATCAAGTGTCCCGGAAATCACTCCGGATTTATTGGCACGTTTGGATAAGCTGGCTCAGACAGTAGTATTTACTTCACAAGGTGTACCTTTTATTCAGGCAGGCGAAGAGGTCATGCGTGATAAAAAGGGAGTACACAATAGTTATGAGAGTCCGGATTCTATTAATGCTATCGACTGGAAACGCAAAACAACAAATAACGATGTGTTTACGTACTACAAACGGTTGATAGACTTACGTAAATCACATCCTGCTTTTCGTATGGGAGATGCTGATCTGGTACGTAAGCATCTGGAATTTATTCCTGTAGAAGGTAGTAACCTGGTGGCATTCCGTTTGAAAGATCATGCTAACGGAGATAAATGGGAAGAGATTGTTGTGGCCTATAATTCACGTAATACTCCGGCGAAGTTGACGGTACCGGAAGGTAAATATACAGTAGTTTGCCGTGACGGAGTGATTGATAGCCGTGGTATGGGAATGTTGTACGGACCAGAAGTTACTGTTCCTGCACAGTCGGCATTGATAATGTATAAATAAAACAGATGATACAGAATACTATTAGTATAGCGGGGGGCGTAACACGCAACCCGCTTATTCGTTTGGCACAACCGGTAACGGTGGCACTGTCAGCAGGAGAACATATTGCCGTGGTGGGACCTAATGGAGGTGGAAAGAGCTTGTTGGTGGATACGCTTTTGGGAAAGTATCCGCTAAAGGAAGGAAGTTTAGTGTACGACTTCTCTCCGTCTGTTACCAATACGGTATATGACAATGTAAAATATATTGCTTTTCGTGATACTTATGGGGCAGCGGATGCCAATTATTACTATCAGCAGCGTTGGAATGCGCACGATCAGGAGGATGCACCCGAGGTTCGTGAAATGTTGGGAGAGATAAAAGATGAGGTTCTGAAACAGGAATTGTTTGAACTGTTTCGCATTGAACCAATGCTGGATAAGAAGATAATTCTGCTTTCGAGTGGGGAATTAAGAAAGTTTCAGCTGACAAAAGCGTTGCTTACTTCTCCACGGGTACTTGTTATGGATAATCCTTTTATCGGATTGGATGCACCTACGCGTGAACTGCTTTTCAGTCTGCTCGAACGTCTTACGAAGTTGTCGTCTGTACAGATCGTTCTCATACTATCAATGTTGGACGATGTGCCTTCGTTTATAACTCACGTTATTCCTGTAGATCATTTGACTGTGTATGATAAAATACCTCGTGAAGACTATTTGGAGAGATATCGCGAACATGTGATCGAAGAATCATTCACAGAACTACAGCAACGTATTATCGATTTGCCTTACGAAAGTACGAATTATGATTCGGAAGAGGTCGTAAGATTAAACAAAGTCAGTATTCGTTATGGAGACCGTATTATTCTTAAAGAGCTTGACTGGGTTGTACGTCGGGGTGAAAAATGGGCGCTCAGTGGAGAGAATGGTGCAGGAAAGTCTACCTTGCTCAGTCTTGTTTGTGCCGACAATCCACAGTCGTATGCTTGCGATATTAACTTGTTTGGGCGTAAACGCGGTACGGGAGAAAGTATTTGGGAGATAAAAAAACACATTGGTTATGTGAGCCCTGAAATGCACCGGGCTTATTTGAAAAATCTGCCTACTATTGAGATTGTGGCAAGTGGATTGCATGATAGTATCGGACTTTATAAACGTCCGCAACAGGAGCAGATAGCGATATGTGAATGGTGGATGGATATTTTCGGTATTGTCCGGTTAAAAGATAAACCTTTCCTACAGTTATCGAGTGGTGAACAACGGCTGGCATTATTGGCACGTGCATTTGTTAAGGATCCTGAGTTACTGATTCTGGATGAGCCACTTCATGGACTCGATACATTTAATCGCCGGCGAGTGAAGAAGGTGATTGAAGCTTTTTGCCGTCGACGGGACAAAACGATGATCATGGTGACTCATTATGAATCTGAGTTACCAGATGTAATTTCAGATCGTATTTTCTTGAAAAGAAATAGATAAGAACAAGATTTTCTCTTGGATTCTTCAAGTTATGAGTGGAATTTTAGTGGATAGAAGAGCAATAGTTTACTTCTTTCAAATGTGATGAATATTTGCGATTTCTATCCACTAAAATATATCAAAGCGTTATTTAGTTTAACGGGTGAGTGAACCAAAAACAAGAACCTTTACCTGGTTCTGATTCAAGACCAATTTTACCACCTAATTGTGCGACAATGCTTTGACAAATGGAAAGTCCTAAGCCGGTACCCAGGATAAAAGAGTTGAGCTTGACGAAGTGTTCGAATACTTCTTTTTGTTTTTAAATCGGCTTCCCACCAACCCATATTTGCTTTGCTCATCAGTTTAAAGATAAATTCGCTGTCTGACTGTTTGTTTGTCTTCAAAGTGGTATCTTTTTATTCGGTGTTTTTAACGCTGTAAAAGTACACATTTGAATTGAGAAAGAAAATAATAAATCGGTATTTTGGGGTATTGACAACTTTATCTGTTATAGTGAACTTTGCTCTTGCTAAAAGTGTTGTATACTAAAATAGAAAGGAGTAATGGCAGATGAAAAAAATAGTTTTGCTTCGCCACGGAGAAAGTGCGTGGAATAAAGAGAATCGTTTCACCGGATGGACAGATGTAGACCTTACGGAAAAAGGCATTGCCGAAGCCAACAGAGCAGGTGAGTTACTGAAAGAAAATGGTTTTAATTTTGATAAAGCCTACACCTCTTATCTTAAGCGGGCAGTGAAGACATTAAATTGTGCATTGGATAAGTTAGATCAGGATTGGATTCCGGTAGAGAAAACCTGGCGTTTGAATGAGAAACATTACGGTGCATTGCAAGGATTGAATAAAGCTGAAACGGCTGCTAAATATGGCGATGAACAAGTGTTGGTTTGGCGTCGTAGTTATGATGTAGCTCCTCATGCATTGGCAGAAGATGATTCGCGCAATCCTCGTTTCGAAAATCGCTATAAAGAAGTTCCTGATACCGAATTACCCCGTACGGAGTCTCTTAAAGAAACCATTGAGCGTATTATGCCTTACTGGAAGTGTATCATTTTTCCAAATCTGAAAACTGCTGATCAGTTACTTGTTGTAGCTCATGGAAACAGTTTACGAGGGATTATCAAACATTTGAAACATATCTCTGATGAAGATATTGTGAATTTAAATCTTCCGACAGCAGTACCTTATGTTTTCGAGTTCGACGATGATCTCAATCTGGTGAATGATTATTTTCTGGGTGATCCTGAAGAGATAAAAAAACTGATGGAAGCAGTGGCTAATCAGGGCAAGAAAAAGTAGTTGGGATGCTAACTTTCAACTACTGGTTTTATTAATTTTTAAAAAAACAACATTATGAGTAAAATAACAGATTTATTGGGTGACAAGGCCGCATATTACCTTGACCATACTTGCAAGACTATAGATAAATCGATGATTCATATTCCTTCTTCCGAAACGATTGATCGTATTTGGATAGATTCTGACCGTAATATACAGACTTTACGTAGTTTGCAAACAATTCTCGGACATGGTCGTCTGGCCAATACCGGTTATGTTTCTATTCTTCCTGTTGATCAGGATATTGAACATACTGCGGGTGCTTCCTTTGCTCCGAATCCGATTTATTTCGATCCGGAGAATATTGTGAAACTGGCTATTGAAGGAGGGTGCAACGCCGTAGCTTCTACCTTTGGTATATTGGGTGCTGTGGCACGTAAGTATGCACATAAGATTCCTTTTGTGGTGAAGCTGAATCATAACGAGTTGTTAAGCTATCCTACTACGTATGATCAGGTACTGTTTGGCACTGTGAAGGAAGCCTGGGAAATGGGAGCTGTAGCCGTAGGTGCTACTATTTATTTCGGTTCAGAACAGAGCCGGCGTCAATTGGTGGAGATAGCCGAAGCGTTTGATTACGCCCATGAATTAGGTATGGCAACTATCTTGTGGTGTTATTTGCGTAATAGCGATTTCAAGAAAGATGGTGTGGATTATCATGCTGCTGCTGACCTTACCGGACAGGCTGACCGCCTTGGTGTGACTATCAAAGCTGATATTGTAAAACAGAAACTTCCTGTAAACAATGGTGGCTTTACTGCTATCGGTTTTGGTAAAACAGACGAACGTATGTATACACAGTTAGCTTCGGAACATCCTATTGATCTTTGTCGCTATCAGGTAGCCAATGGCTATATGGGACGCGTTGGATTAATAAATTCCGGTGGAGAATCTCATGGTTCTTCCGATTTAAGAGATGCCGTAGTTACAGCTGTTGTTAATAAACGCGCCGGAGGTATGGGGCTGATTAGTGGACGTAAAGCTTTCCAAAAGCCTATGAATAAAGGTGTCGAATTATTGAATGCCATTCAGGATGTTTATCTTGATCCGGCGGTGACGATAGCGTGATAAATAGTGGTAAGTGATTAGTGATGAGTGATTAGTGCCATGCGGCATAATAGCGCAGCCACTAATCACTTA
>ERZ780218.2120-NODE-2120-length-10006-cov-13.695407_pt1 | contig 10006 bp, 5 predicted proteins | sample MGYA00510975_ERZ780218 | MGnify/ENA primary metagenome ERZ780218 (study PRJEB29588, sample SAMEA2152063) | human gut metagenome | biome: human gut; feature: human-associated habitat; material: faeces | place: Denmark | collected 2008/2010 ...
ATCAATTTATTGGATGTTGTTTTCATTCTATACATATACTGCGTAAATCTGGTAAATTTTAAGGACAGGGATAAGTAATACAAACACTCATCACTTGCGTAGCTATATCATTCTCGATATACTGCCCAAGTGTGGGGTATTGTTTATTTGTCCAATGGCTTACCAGAGCCTCCAGTACGATAAACTAACAACTCCACTCTTGAACCGAGAATGATTATATACTAATCTGATAATCAATTTATATATTAGTCTTTATCTTTTATTTGATACCGTATAGTTCCCATATTCTGTCGGTTTCCCAAAGGTTATTATTATTTTACTCACTGTCTAATAAAAGCTCTTCATTTTGAGGTATGGTGTTAATGTTCTACAATGGGTCTGTTAGAACACCCCCTTGACGGACTATGATAACCCTAATTTAATGTATGCGGTCCATGATCGGGGTTTTAAGCCGCAAAGCATTCTATAATGTCCGATTTTCTTTAAGAATTTCGGACATTTTATTGCTACATCAAGAGTAATATCGTATCTTTGCAACTAGAATCATTGTGGATATGAAGACGATACTGACGAAGGAAATACGAAACATCATAGACCGAAACGGACCGAACAGGCTTTATATGGTGAGTGATTTTGCCCATCTGAATAATGACGGACTAGTTACTCGTGCGCTTTCCCGATTAGAGAAAGAGGGTGTGCTCATTCGTCTTTCTCAAGGTCTATATCTATATCCATTACGGAATAAGTTCGGTGTACTTCGTCCCTCTATAGAAGATATCGCATACGCTATAGCGGAAAAGGATAAGGCTCGTATTATACCTAGTGGATTGACAGCATTGAACAAATTGGGACTTTCCACACAGGTCACGATGAATGCAGTCTATTTGACAGATGCCACAGCAAGGGAACTTACTATCGGGAACCGTAAAATCATATTCAAGCGCAGCGCACCTCGCAATTTTGCCTACAAGACAGACTTGTTTCCACTTATAGTCGCTGCCATGAAAGAATTAGGGAAAGATAACGTGACAGATGAACAGGTTGCAATCATAAAACAAGCCATTGAAAAATATGGTAGTCCTGATGAAATCAAATACGATTACAGTATTGCCCCGCAATGGATTAAACAACGACTTGCATTATGAATTTTACTAAACTTACAAAAGAAGAACAACTTACCATTTTGGCTAATGTAGCCGAAGATAAAGGGATTGTGGATAATGCCGTAGAAAAGGACTACTGGGTCAGTATGGTGTTACGTGCCATATTTTCTTTGCCGTATGCAGCAGCTTTTGTTTTCAAGGGAGGAACAAGCCTTAGCAAAGGTTGGGGATTAATAGAACGGTTTTCAGAAGATATTGACCTTGCAATAGATCCCCAATATCTCGGATTTACAAATATTGAGACTAAAAGTCAACGGACTAAGTTGCGGAAAGACTCCAAGAAGTTCATAGATGGCTCTTTCGCGCTCGACGTTGAGACCAGATTAAAAGAGTTTGGGCTATCAGAGAGCTGTAAGGTTATAGTTCCGGAGACATCTGTCAGTGACCTTGATCCTGTAGTCCTGTTTGTCGAGTATAATTCAGTGTTGCAAACGAAAATGCAATATATACCCGAACGAGTCAAAATTGAGATAAGTTGTCGTTCACTCATGGAACCATCAGAAGATGTGGAAATGCGTTCTATGATAGAAGAAGCTTATCCAGGTGAAGAGTTCTCATTGCCTATATTCACTGTTCCTACCGTAGTACCGGGACGAACATTTCTGGAAAAGGTTTTTCTTTTGCATGAAGAGTTTAACCGTCCCAACGGCTGTACGCATATCGAACGTATCACACGACACATGTATGACATTGTAAAGATGATGGATAAACCGTTTGCTATGGAAGCAATGCAGGATGTACAATTATACGAGGACATTGTGACTCATCGTAAAAAGTTCACGGCTTGGAGTGGATTGGACTATACGAGTCATCTTCCACACACAATATCGTTCCTGCCTCCTGAAAGCATCGAAGATGTTTTGCGTGACGACTATAAGCAGATGCAAATTGGCTTCATCTATGCCAATGCACCTTCTTTCGATGAGATTATGAAGCGATTGAGTGAGTTGCAAAGCAGATTTAGGACATTGGTATGGAAAAATTATCGTTGACGGTATGGCCAGAATAAATGTTGATATGACCGAAACTATTATTTTTGATTGATAAAGAATACAAAACATAGTTCAATATGGCACATAGTTTCATAACCAATAAAGATCGTCTACTCTCCGACATTATCACGGGTATCTTGCCCAAATCGGATGCCGTAGATATTCTTGTGGGCTATTTCTATTTTTCGGGATACATACAGCTTGCCGATAGGCTCGCTGATAAGCATCTCCGTATTTTGGTTGGTCTTGACATAGACACTCAGATTTCAAATCGTGTCCGTGAGGTGGAAGAGTTGATGGAATGGCAACGCATCCGTAGTAAGGTTCGTGAGGAATATTTCAACAACTTAGTGAGACTCATTAATGAAACGGATAATACCGATACAGATGAAACCATCCGAATATTTCGTCAATTTCAACATAAAATTTATAATGGTACATTGGAAATACGTAAGACCGAAGACCCGTGTCATGCAAAAATGTACCTTTTTGCTTATAATAACATTAATAACGAAAATGGAGAACAACCCGGTGATGTAATCACAGGATCAAGTAATCTTTCCTATCAAGGTTTACAAGGTAGAACAGAAATCAATGTACGGTTTACAGACAAGGGGAAATATACGGAGGGAAAACAAATCTTTGACGAACTTTGGTCAAATGCTATTCCAATTGTGGACGAAAGCACTATTGATCGTTGGAAAGAAAAAGTCGAGAGTAAAATTTGGATTGACCGACTCTTTCAGCCATATAAACTTTATCTACGCGTGCTCAGCGAGTATTTTAACATTCCGTCCAAAACAAATGTGCGTACACCTTTCGACATTACCGATGGAAAGTTCTTCAACCTGAAATATCAAACTGATGCCATTCAACTTGCACTGAAGTCTATCGAAACCCATAACGGAACGATTGTAGCAGACGTAGTTGGCTTGGGAAAAAGTATAATCGCTTCTACCATTGCCCATAACCTCCGTTTGCGTACTATTGTTATATCACCTCCACACTTGAAATCAGGATGGGACGCTTATAAGGACGAGTTCAGTTTCACAGGCACAGTATTTAGCAGCGGTAAAATTTCGGAAGCATTGACGCATTACAATGATTTGAAGAAACCTGATGAACAGTTTCTGATTATAGTGGACGAGGCGCATCGCTACCGCAATGAATACACAGAAGATTATGCCATGCTGCACAATCTTTGTCAAGGTAATAAGGTGGTGCTATTGACAGCAACTCCGTTTAACAACGACCCTGCCGACATCTATTCTATGCTGAAACTCTTTCAGATACCTACCAAGTCCACACTTAAAACAGTGGAAAATCTTAGTATTGAGTTTCGCGATCTTATCAACCAGTACAAGGAACTACGCGAATTGCAGCGTCAAGGTAAACTCTCCAAGCAAGACGTAAAAAACGAAACTGCTAAGATAGCCCGCACAATTCGCTCTATTATCGGGCCTCTGGTTATCCGCCGTTCGCGCATTGACCTACAGCAGATTGACACATATAAAGACGACCTAAAAAAGCAAAAGATTGAGGTGGTTATTCCACAGGACCCTATTGAGTTATCTTATGACCTCAAGAAATTGAAAGACTTGTACCTGCGCACGCTTAATCTCATTTATGGGACAAAATCAAATGATGAAGATTCGGACGATGGCATTTACCGCTTTCAAGCAGCTCGTTACAAGCCAGTACTATATGTGCCGGAAGATAAACGTGAGGCATTGGCCAAGGACATAGAACGCCAAACAGGGATTGATGACGTCAACATGCTTATCGGTCGTCAAGCAAACGTGGCAAAATTCATGCGCCGTTTGTTGGTACGCCGCTTCGAAAGTTCGGTTGCAGCTTTCAAAACGTCCCTTGCTTTTATGATAAATTCGTCTCGTAATGTACTTGATTGGATTGAACGTACCGGAAAGATACCAGTTTGGAAAAAAGGAGGCATGCCTGAGGTGGATGACTTTTACGAAAGCACCGATGATGGCATGGAGGAAATAGAAGATGCGTTTGAAAAATATTCAGGCAAAGGATTCTTTGTTATTGATATGAAGTTTGTCAAAAACGAGTTTATTAATGATGTAAAAGCTGACATTGCACTTCTTGAATCTATTTACTTGGAATGGTTTGGTGAGGAAGATATTATCAAGTTTGATCCGAAACTAGAATCGTTCATCCATCTTGTTCGTGAGAAACTATCCAATGAACCTAATCGCAAACTTGTTGTATTCAGCGAGTTCGCAGACACGGCCAACTATCTTGGTGCGGCACTCAAAGATGCCGGACTTCCTGCGCTTAAATATACTTCGGCTGATGCAACACCTTCTATGCGTCAGACTATTCGCAATAATTTTGACGCAAGTGTTAAAAAAGAAATGCAAACCAATGACTATAAGGTATTGGTTGCCACTGATGCCATTTCCGAGGGTTACAACTTGCATAGAGCCGGGGCAATATTTAACTATGATATACCATATAACCCCACGAGGGTAATCCAACGTATAGGACGTATCAATCGTATTAACAAAAAGGTTTTCGACAACCTTTATATTTATAATTACTTCCCTACAGAGGTAGGCGAAAATGAAACACGCACCAAAGAAATATCTACCTTAAAAATGGCGATGATTCACGCCATTATGGGTGAAGATACTAAAGCGTTGACTTCTGATGAAGAATGTACAGCTTTTTTCCGAGATCGTTACCGTGCGGAAATTGAACATTCCGAAACGGAATCGTGGGACACTCCTTATCGCCGTTTCTTAGAATCGGTCAAGGGTACTGATGAATATAATGAGGCTTTACAGATTCCACACCGCGCACGAACAGGACGCATCGTGGATAAGCCGCTCAAAGGTGTCATCCTTTTTGGCAAAAAAGGTGAAGACTTCGTTTTCAAAATTTCCAATGGTGACCATGAGCCGATAATGCTCTCTTCCGAAGAAGCTTTGAAACTCTTTGAAGCCACCCCTGATGAAAAACCGTTTGCCACCACCGAAGGTTTTGACCGATTGTATCAACAAGTAAAACTTTTGCTATTCCGTAGCGATACAAAGAACCGCAATGACAAGAACATCTTAAAAGCTATTCAAAAACTTAATGCGATTAAGATGAAACTACCCGAGGATTACTATTCAGACCTTTTGGCGGCTCTCTATGCGGAAGCTTTATCTGGCTATGAAGTGCGTTTCATCAATCAAGTGAAACCGTCAGAGATTCAAAAATTATTCAAAGAGATTCCTGCTGACTATCTTATGCGCTTGCTTGAAGTACAAGCCAAAGTTGGAGAGGGGGATGAAACATTAATAATATCCGAAGAACTACAATAATGATAGATTTTAGCAAAGCATATAACCGTGCGGACTTTGTCAATTACCTCCGCCGTGATTTCCTCCCCGATGATTTCGAGCAGGAAGAAAAGAATGTCCCGTTTTGGTCACAGATGAACTATGCATCTGTTGCCACTTGTCTTGGCAAGTCAAAAACGCTAAACCTTGTGGTTTATGAAATCAAACACCGTTCGCCCCATGATGCTCGCGTGGGACTGTCGAAAGATGCCTTCCGTATGCTTGCGGGAGAAAAACAAAACCGAGCTTTGGTTATCTTCGTTCCAGAAGATAACTCGGACAATTACCGTTTCTCGCTGATTGAAATCCAACTCTCTATCGGTGAAAATGACAGTAATGTTACCCGTACTTATTCTAACCCTCGTCGCTATTCTTACTATCTTGGCAAGGGAATCGCTTGCTATACGCCCAATAAATACTTGAATGAACTGGGTAGGGTCAAGGATGTGAAAGACCTTTTCGAGCGTTTCTCGGTAGAGGTGCTTACGAAGGCATTCTATCAAGAACTGTCAGATTGGTATGCTTGGGCAATTAAGGTTATCTCTTTCCCTAATGATATCTCTACGCGTGCAGATGACAAACTTCACAATCACGAGGGAGTAATCCGCCTTATCACTCGATTGATTTTTGTATGGTTCTTGAAAGAGCGTAAACTTATTCCGTGGCAGTTCTTCGACCAAGAGTATATAGCCAATCACCTTATTAAGGGTTTCAATCCGCATAAAATTGACAATCTTTTTGGTAAATCTGAAGCCAGCGTTTATTACCGCGCTATTCTGCAAAATCTTTTTTTTGCAATGCTTAATTGCCCGATTACCAAAGAGGGAAGTACAGAGTTTACAGAACGCCGTTTCAAAGATAACCGTTCGCAATTTGACGATAATAAACTGATGCGTTACCGAGATGAGTTCAATAATCCTGACGAATTTTTGCGTCTCGCCAACGAAACTGTACCTTTCCTTAATGGTGGTCTTTTTGACTGCTTAGATGAAAAACGTTCAGGAATGTACTATGATGGGTTTAGCGAACGCAAAGAATCGATGGCGCAGTTAATTGTACCCGATTACCTTTTCTTTGGAGAGGAAGCGGGTAAGAATATAGACCTTTCAGAATTCTACGGCGATGCTAACAAGAAGAAAGTGTCTGCTCGTGGTATCATTGACATTCTCAAGCGTTACAATTTTACAGTAGAGGAAAATATGCCATTTGATAAAGATGTGTCGCTTGACCCGGAATTGCTTGGTAAGGTATTCGAGAACTTATTAGCTTCATACAATCCAGAAACTCAACAAACAGCCCGTAAGCAGACAGGTTCATTCTATACACCACGAGAAATAGTGCAGTATATGGTTGACGAAAGCCTTGTTGCTCACCTAAAACGTACGGTTGGCAATGAATTGGAGGGGGAATATCGCAAGCTACTTGATTATGCAGATAATGAAACTTCGCTTACAGAACAGCAAAAGTTGGCGATTATGCAGTCTCTCTACAACTGTAAGATACTCGATCCTGCTTGTGGTTCAGGAGCATTCCCTGTTGGTGTGCTTCAACAGATGGTGCATATTCTTAAGCAAATTGATCCCGATAATAGTCGTTGGAAGAATATGCTACTACAATTCGCTATTGATGAAACTTCTGATGCATACCTTAATTCAACTGCTGAAGAACGACGAGAAGCTGTTGCTGATATAGAAAGAGCATTTGATGAGAATGTAAACTACCCGGATTATGCCCGTAAACTCCACCTTATCGAAAATTGTATTTATGGTGTAGATATTCAGCCAATTGCCATTCAAATTTCAAAACTCCGTTTCTTTATCTCACTAGTCATTGACCAGAAACGGAATGACAATCCTGCCGACAATTTCGGAATTCGTCCGTTGCCTAATTTGGAAGCCAAATTTGTTGCAGCAAACTCACTTCTTGGTCTAAAACGGACGGAAGCATCTTTATTTGACTCAGAAGAAATAAAACAGAAAGAACGTCAACTTAAAATAGCGAAACATAAAATATTTAGTGCTAGACGACCTGCAACCAAGGAAAAATGGCGCAATGAGGTAGTTCGTTTGCGTAAGGAGATTGCGGATCTCTTGCTTGAAAAAGACTGTATTGGCAACGAACAAGCAGCCCAGCTTGCACAGTGGGATATGTTCGACCAAAATACTTTCGCTCCTTTCTTTGATGCCGAATGGATGTTCGGTGTCAAAGAGGGCTTTGACATTCTTATCGCCAATCCACCTTATATCTCTACAAAAGGTGTTTCAACTGCCGATAAGAAACTATTCGAAGCGGAATTTGGCTTCTCTGATGATACATACAACTTGTTCTTTTTCAAAGGCTTTTCCTTGCTTTGTGATGGAGGATGTATTACATACATTACTCCTAAGACATTTTGGACAACTCAAACCAAGCGTAATTTAAGAGATTTACTGCTTGCCAATACACTTAATTACGTGTTTGATACAGCCAATCCATTTGAAGCTGTAATGGTTGACACTTGCATCACCTCGGCAGTTAAGAATAAGCCTGCCGCAGAAAATCTCGTGCGCTTTATGGATGGTCGTAAGAATTTATTACAGCCCGAACGTCTGACCGTAGCTCAATCGGTATATCTCAATACTCAAAACAGTGTGATATTCAAACCGTCTGAATTGAATATGCGTATCTACGAGCTTTATGGCGAAAAAGTCAAAGCTCTGTATGATAAGTGGTGGGACAAGATTAAGACATCGCGTGACATCGAAAAGAATAAACGCGAACTTGAAGAATATCGGGCCAGCCTTAAGCCTGGTGATGTTGCACTTCTTGGGTGCTTAACCGAGGGAGGACAAGGTTTGGCTACCGCTAATAATGGTAAATACATTGCGGTAAGAAGTACCACTAAATGGGCGGAGAACATCCGTGTGTCTAGGCCTAAGAAACTTGCTGATTTTTTGGCTCGAACCCCGAAAGCTATAACCGCTGAAATGCGCCGTTACCCATCATATGTAGCTTTTTTGCAATCATTGTCAGAAGCTGAAATTGCAGAACTCTTTGATTCTCTCAAAGAGCAATATGGTCGTGACATTTTCGGTCAAGGTTATCTTTATAAAATTGTGGATGATTGTGAAATAGCAGATGTGGATTCTTTGACAAATGATGAAAAAGAGAACGGAATAGAAACCACTAAGCCGTACTATGTGCCTTACGACAAAGGAGATAAAGACGGTAATAGATGGTATCTAGAGACTCCTTTTGCTATTGCATGGTCTAAAGAGAATGTCCGTTTTTTGAAGACAGACCCGAAAGCTCGTTACCAAGGTTATACGTTCTACTTTAGGGAGGGATTGTGTTGGAGTGATATTAATACGACTTTTCTTAAATGCAGAATTAAGCAAAAGAGTATTCATGATGTAAAAAGCATGAGTATTTTTGGCGTGTGCGATAAAGTTCCCGAAAAATATATTTTGTGTGTAATTAATTCGACCCTGATTAGCTATTACGTTGATACTTTTGTGAATAATACTCAGACTTTTCAAATAAACGATGCTCGGCAACTCCCAATTATAGTTCCTACATCTGAACAATTATCATTTTGTAACACCTTGGCAAAAACTGCAATAGTGCAAAAGATAAAAGGGAAAGAGTCTTCAAACACACAAAAAGAATTGGATGATTTTATAACAAATCAAATCTTTGGTTTAGTATAGGGAGGGATTTTGTTGGAATAATGTTTTGACCACGTACATGAAATGTAAGAAGAAAGAAAAGACGGTTCAAAGTACTGAGAGCATGAGCTTTTTCTCATGTACAGAACAAACACCGGAATATTATCTTATTTCGATTATGAATTCAAGATTTGCTGCATTTTACGTAGATAATCTTGTAAATTCGACATCACATTGTACAACCGGTGATGCAAAACTTATCCCAATTATGACACCAACCATTGAGCAACTATATGAATGTAAACGCCTCTTTGATAGAGCATTTGAATTGAAACGGTCTGTAGCAAAAGGGATTGCGACAGATTTAGATATTGCAGAAGAACTCAATGCTGTGGAAAGAGCTAACGATTTAATAGTTGAGAGTATATATCAATTATAGATATAGAGTATGGAGTAGAGGATTCCCATCAATCCTCTACTCCATACAATAAACGAACCAATCTATCAAGTTCATACTGTTTTTCTCCCATAAGGAAATCATCCGTAGTTACAGTTTTCTTGAGACTGATACAATCAGCAACTAATTTTTGCAATGATTCAAATGTTTCCTTTTGAGGAATTATTATTGGAAGTTGTCTAGCGTCATTTATCTGAAAATGAGAGGTGTTATTGATAAAGTTATCCACATACAAACTAATAAATTCAGAATTGATTATCGCAACAAAGTACCAATCAGGGAGGGTTGTCATTGTGAATAGACTCATACTCAAAACATCAAAAACGCCATTCGTTTTAATTCTGGCTTTAAGATATGTAGAGTTGACATCTATCCAACAAAATCCCTCCCTAAA
>ERZ780218.2125-NODE-2125-length-9988-cov-3.411759_pt1 | contig 9988 bp, 11 predicted proteins | sample MGYA00510975_ERZ780218 | MGnify/ENA primary metagenome ERZ780218 (study PRJEB29588, sample SAMEA2152063) | human gut metagenome | biome: human gut; feature: human-associated habitat; material: faeces | place: Denmark | collected 2008/2010 ...
AGGGGGAAAATACGGAAGTGGGTACCCGCTTCCTATGCTTGCTATGAATATTTTTATCCCTTATGCCCTTATGCCTTACTACGGAGCTATGCCCGGTTTTGCCAAACTTACGCAAAAGAAAAACGCTGCAATCCTCAAAAAAGATTACAACGCTCTCTATACCCTGTTCACTTGTGACGGACACCTCTTATCTGCCCTCTGTTTCGACTTCCGCTATCTCCTTTGCCGTTGCGCTCACAATCCGTATGCCCTTATCGCTCATACCGTCAAGGAGCGCGTCAAGCTGCCGCCGCTGCGTGTTCTTTTCCGGCGGCGTTTCCAAAAGGAACTGGTCTACGGATATATTGTAGCGGAGCATAAGCTCAAAGAAAATCTGTAAACTTGGGTGCTGCCCCTTGTTCTCAATGTTCGCAAGGTAGCGCGGCGAGATAAACATTTCGTCGCTCACTTTCTTGCGGCTCTCCTTGCGCCCTGTCCGCGCCGCCTTTATCGCTGCCCCAAAAGCCTTGAAGTCGTATTTTGGTACTGGTCTTTTTGCCATAATTATTCACCCTATTACATTTTACTGTTCACCTTTCTTCTTGGATATGTCTACACTGTTCTATTAGTTAGCCAAAATAATTCATATGTATATGTTGACAACTATCCGCTTTTTTTGTATAGTATTATTAAAAGGGGGGAAATGTTTATGTTACATAGCATGCGTATTCGATAAGCATTGAAATCAAAAAAGATTTTTCCCATTTTCAATATGGGCTTTTTTGTCATGCTTATTTTGCGTATGCTATACAACAAAACTAACGATGTATAGACATAGTATAAAAACTATGCCTTAATTTTGTTGTAGTGTTATATGTATAAATGCAGGTCAATGCTCATGTTGAGAATTGACCTGTATTTTTTTGCGCAAAAGGAGAAATATTATGCTTGAAAAATATTGGATAAAATGTCCAATTTGTAACGGAAAGACGAGGGTTCAAGTATTTTATAATACGGTATTAAGAAATTTTCCTCTTTTCTGCCCTAAATGTAAATTAACACATATCGTTGATGTTGAAAAATTAGAAATCATAATCAAAAACTCTGAAAAACAAACTTTTTAATTTTGAAAAGGAAGGATATTAAATGAAACACTTACCTAAAAGTACACCTACGGAAATATTGAATGACCCATACGGATTTACTTACAAAGAAATGTCGGAAGTAATTGGAGAGGATAAAGCAAGAGCCTTATATACGGAATTATATAAACAGCCATTTCACAAAAAAAATCTATCAATATCAACAAAAAAAGTCTATAAAAGTAGCGATACTGAAAAGTATGTTTATGAATTGAAAGACAACAGGTATATCGAAACGGTTTTTATTAAACGGCGAGATGGTGGGACTGTTTGCGTAAGTACGCAAGTTGGTTGTTCTGTTGGCTGTATTTTTTGTGAGTCCGGACGCAATGGTTTTGTTCGTAATCTAACACCGTCTGAAATTGTGCAGCAGGTCATATTGATACGTCAAAAAGTAAATCGTATCGTTTTTATGGGAATGGGAGAACCTTTATTCAATTACGACAACTTGATTGCAGCAATCCATATTCTTCGAGATAGAAATGGACTTAACTTTCCAACCGACGGCATTACCGTATCAACAGTTGGTCCAGTTAATCAATTAAAAAAATTGCGCGAAGAACATCTAAAAATTCAGTTGACAATATCTTTACATGCAGCAACACAGGCTGCGAGAAACTGTATCATTCCTCATATGCACATGTACGCTATTGAAGATGTTGTTAAGCAAGCATTGTCCTATTCACAAAGGCATAATCGAAAAGTGGTATTTGCGTATTTACTTTTACCAGGTATAAATGACCGTTCCTCAGATATAAGGCAACTTGCAAAATGGTTTAAGGGCAAAAATGTTATGATTAACGTGCTGCAATACAACCCGACGAGTAATTCAAAAATTAGAGCACCACAAAAACAAGAAATGGTTGCGTTCAAACATCAATTAGAGCAAACAGGACTTGAAGTTACCATGAGAGTTTCTCATGGTAGAGAGATTAAAGCAGCTTGTGGACAGTTAGCTAATACATATAATAAAGCCAAAAAACAACAAAAATAATTTAATTAAAAGAGCCAGACGCACAGACGCAGAGCCGATAATATGCAGTTTGAAATACTGCTGTTATCGGCTCTTTTTTGATTTAATTTGTGCCCCCAATAACCATATTGGAGCAAAATCAGAACTGTTGCTTGTCGTTCTTTGATTTCCGCAGCAGCTTTGAAAAATCAAAGCCGCCGTTTCTTTTTATCTTCTAATGAAATGACGCGGTATCACTGTTAAAAGCGGCGGCTAAAAGGAGGTAGCCGCCATGAAGCACATACCATATCGACAAAATCCGACGGTCATTGACACATCAAAAAAAGCCCGACCACCGCCGGGGAAAACTACGTCTATCAATATGAACTGTCTAATCATCTGAATACCGCTTACAATACCTATACGTCTGTCCGGGCTTTTCGGACAGGCGTATTTTGCTGCTCAAAAAATTTTTTGAAAAAAATCCGAAAATCTTCGGCGTTTTTTTCAAAAGGCAGTATTGCCCCGCGAAAAGGGGGAAGCACCACCAACTTTCCAACGAGAAAGGGGGTGAGAATGTGGAACCTAATCGCAGGGAGTTTATAAAACAGTGCGCTTTCCAGAAGTTTTGTAATACGGTACCCCACCCGTCAGCATCGGAAATACGGTGATTGATGTACAAAGTCGGATTGTCGTGATTCAGGGCGATAGGGTTGAATCTACCAGCAAAGAATTTGACTTGCTTTGTTTCTTTGCCAAATATCCAAATTGGGCGCTCACTAGGGGACAGATATTAGACTCAGTGTGGGACGATTCGCCTGCCGCAACTTATCATGCGGTTGAAAATACGATATTGGAGCAAACGACATGAAGTAAAGCATCATAAAAGCCGGAAGTACACAGGCATAAAGAAAAGCACTGATATTGCAAGCATTGTGGACTGTATCCCGTTGAATAGACGAGAAAATAAGAGCGTGTCGTAGAATTTCATAAGATTACACGGTCTTGCTCCTGATTTCAACAGGAGTGAGACCGTCTTTTATTCCACACGAACAGCCTATATGATTTCTGTTCGTCGGTTCGGGAGTTTGCCCGCCAGCTTTTTTCCTTGCTGCCATCCGGCTCCCCTCAGCTTCCATCTCTCGATGGACACTCTTGCCTTCGACTAACGCTTCTTACAGTCGTGCGCGTTGTGGACTTGCGCCAATTAGTTGTTGCTTATGTCGGGCGCATAAGTCTAAAGCGCGAGCCGCAGGTAAATAAGCCTGCAGTTCGCGCTTAAAATTATTACCTTTATAAAAATTTTCGGCATTCCACGCATACAGGGATATGAACTGCTGAACTTTCAGTACTTCTCTCCCTGAAAGTGCCCCACCGATGTACCAGGCATTGCAACTAAGGCTGCGTCCAACTTCGCGTTATGCCTTCACCTCGGCGACGATGCGTCCTGCAAAAGCGGGGCCGCCTTCAAGCCTGCCGCCAAGAAAGAATGTGTGGTGACCTGGACAGGGCAAAACCTTCTTCATCGGCTCGAATTCAAATTCCGCAACCCAGTGGTTTTTGCCCTCGCGGCGCAACGAGCCGCCGCATGCCGGTGCAAACGCATCGATAACATGCGTAAACTCCACACCAAAGCGCAGCGTATCTTCCTGTGGAATTCCCTCCATCGCAAATTCCACCGAAATCGCCGCCGCTTCAGTGCTCAGACGCATTTCTGAAGCGCTTACGACTTCAACCATATTGAATTTCCGTTTCGCATACGCTTCCAGCTTCGCAAGCGCCGCCTGCAAGAAGGCTTCGTCCCGCACCGCCGCATCCTTCAGCTTCAGCGCCTCGACGCTCTCCCTGCGCGCCTCGGCGAAAATTTCGCGCAGCAGCGGCTGCACGCCGTCAAACACATCGCTGTGCAGCATTTCTTCCGCGCCGCACAGCCTGCGGAAGCGATCAAAGGTGCTGTCGTTTGCACAGGTCGCGCCGGGCTGACGCTCAAGATGATGCGCCATCAGCTCCGCGCCGCTCCCATCGGCCTTTATGCTCTCGGGCAGCCCCATCAACGGATGTATCGGCAGATACGGTACCTGGCACGGGCGGCCAAACGCCGTGTATACGCAGGTCTGCCACGGTTCATCCGCAAATTCCCAAAGATCGCTTTCCAGCGTCGTTCCAGTGCAAATGCGGCGCGCGGTCGGAGAATTGTGCGGTGAACGTCCTGGACCAAAGCGGTCAACGTCATCCTGCGTGCCCTCGTAGTGACAACTCATCACTCGGGCAAGCGTTTCGATGTCTACCGGCTTATGCGGATACACGCAGAACGGCGTGCCTTCCCTTTCAATATCCCAATCTCGACCGAGCACAATGCGCTGCCCATGCTTCTGGCGCAGCAAATTCCCCGCATGCCTCCAGGTCTTTTCACCCTGATACGCCTCGGCAAAATCAAAGTCGGAATAATCCGTCGTTTTGGGCACATACCAGCCCTTTTCGACGGCATAGCGCACAATATCCTTCGAATAGAACATTTCCGGGCAATCGCCGAGCGTATGGAAGGTATAATGATTGGGCATGACGACCACCGCATCATCCGGTATGCGCGCACCGACATAATGCCGCCCGCGGACAAGCTGGAACATGAACGCCTCATTCTTATCGGCAATGGTATAGGCGCGGCCGGAAGGAGCGTAGCCCCATTCGTCAATCAGCGCCATCAGCACATGCGCACCCTCGCGCGCCGTATGTGCGCGTTCCGCCAGCGCACGGCGCAGCACATAGCCAATCCCGCCGTCCTTAACGACGTTCGGGTCGTCATCGTCTTCCTTGGACCAACCCATCGAATTTGATGTGATAACAACGCCACACTCGTTCAGATAAGCATCCGCAGCGGTAACGCCGCCCTCATCCTCGACATATTCCACCCAGTAATAGCCGAGCGTATGCGGAACCTGCGGAATGCGTGCCAGCCCTTTCTCTGCCGGTATCAGTTCGCCCGACGCATGATCCGCTGCGGGCACGATTGCGTGCCGGACAATCACATGACCCGGATCATCCTCGTTGTGTGCGACGAGCACGCGCCCGCTTGCGGACACAGCTTTGCCCACAATCACAGTCATACAGTTCATCATTTTATCCTGAAGCATTGCGAATCTCCTCATTTGATCTTTGGAAGCGCAACCTTATCAAACGCAACGGTAAAATCGCGCATGTATTCTGCCATCGTATTGAGCATTTCCACGCCCCATGCCTGCGTTGCCTTCGTTGGCGGATCAATAGACATGCCATGCGTCAGCCAGCCATTGTCCGTAATGGAGCGAATCGGCCTGGGAATCGTAACGCTACCCCCCTTGAAGTTGACGTCCATCCAGCTGGCGCTGGGGAGTTCGTTGGAAACGTCGTTGCGGATGCCTTCGCCCTCTTCAAGGTATTCCGTATGGATCAATGCCGGGTCAATGCCCATCACTGCAGCGGTCTCTTCGCCGCCGCCATGGCCGCCCTTCCATTCCGGACGAAGCTCTCCGGCAATCAACCACCAGTTCAGGTTAGCAAGAATCGCGCCCTTTGCATACAGATGATGGCCAACCTCCGTGATGGATTTGCTGTTTCCACCGTGACCGTTCAGAATAATAAAATGACGGAAACCATAATCATAGAGCTGATCGCAAATGCGCTCCAGCAGGGCGCGAAGTCCCTCCACGCCCAGCGAAATCGTTCCGGGGAAGCCGACGATATCCGCTGTCGCACCATAGTTCACAGTTGGCGCGATCACTGTGTCGGACATGGCTGAATACAGCTCTGCAATGCGATGTGGTATCATCGTATCCGTGCCGAGGGGCATGTGCTTTCCATGGTTTTCGATGCTGCCAACCGGGATTACAACCGTATCGCGAGTTTTCAGATATTTTTCGACGTCCAGATAATTCATTTTTTCAAGAAACATTTTATCCACCTCCGGTCTAAACTCAGCCATTATTATACTCTGCTTTGGCAATTCTGCAAGTGAGATGCGTAAAAGCAGGACGGCAATTTGCGCATGATAAAAAGCCGGGATGGATTGAATTCCGGAAACGCATCGTGTGTATAAAAGTAGCACACATCAATTTCTCGCGCATCGATTTAAAGCAGAATTCCCCTAGGCAATATTCATTGAACACCAACATACCGATGGCTCTGTCAAAGGAGAATCAAGCATTCATTGGCAACCGCGGATGTATTTGATCCTGCGGGACGTCGTGACCTATATCACGAAGCATGATGAGAAACTGGTTGCTGAACACATCGTATCTGAGGAAAATCAGTCTGAATAAGCCGTGATAAGGCATACCTGCGGAAATACTTCCGAAAACTGGTATTCCAGACATACCGACTTTCTGCTGAATACGTTGGAAGCACCATTTCATGAGACTCATACATGAATATTCTCTAGCCTATTGAAAGCATTTTTGACCTGTAACGTGTAACGCCATTTGTGTTACAGGTCAAATTGTTTCATGGAAAAGACTCTGATTCTGACAATAGTTTGAAGAATCAAACGCCAGAGGACGGTGCCGTATGTGCCGAAAATGAACAGTACCGGAGCTGCAATTCTTATCTGTTCTGCTGTGCTTTTCTCAAGAATCTCTGTTGCTTGATATTCCTCAAAAAAAGCAGTATAATACTCATGGGAAGCTTGAAGAATCAAGCTTATCAATCACGCATATACTCTGTGTACGACATCTGCGTTCGTTGCTTTCTGCGACGAGGATGGCGAACATGGAATGATGGGGGTATCAGTATGATGTATCCGTTTTTGACCCTGAATGATGATACTGAAGTCACTCATTCCGAGATGAAGGAAGATGGTCGGGTTAAGGTATACATCGAAACGCCAGATTCGAAAGGTGGCTTTCACAGTGCTGTCTGCTGGCTGCCGGCGCATCAATGGACGGATGTGCATGGATACACCAATGCAGAAATGGACTATTTCAAACAACTGATTCGCAACAATGCGCATCTGATCATCGAATTCTCGCAGGATGGAGGCGTGTTGAATGCCACAACTGCTTAAGATCGGCCCCTATACGTTATACTTCTGGTCAAATGAATCCTATCCCCTTGAACCTGTTCATGTCCACATTGCCGAGGGAAACGCGACTCGGAATGCGACAAAGATTTGGATCACAAGTACCGGCAAGGCCCTCCTGTGCAACAATATGTCGCGCATTCCTGAACGCACCTTGAGCAAACTGTTGCGTGTAGTAGAAGCCAACAGTGCGGAGTTTGTACAGGCATGGTTGGAGCATTTCGGGGAGATCAGTTATTACTGCTGAATTCAAACGGCAGTTGTGCAGCTGATAAAAAATGATTGCGAAAAAGGAACGGTCATGAGTTACCGTTCCTTTTTGGTGCCTTGCCAGATGGGGTTACGCCTCATCATCCTTCCCCTCGTGAATCATTTGCATGCACGGTTCCACTAGCTCTGCATACACGCGGTCCCAGATTTGCTTAGCATCTTCCCGCTGATTGATTGATGCCACAATGCCGGGAGCCATCCGATAGTATTCTTCGATGTCCTCCTGTCCATTGGGCCTGCAGGCCAGAACACCATCGCGGAAGGCTCGAAGCGTCTGTAGCTCGGTACAGGTGTCCGGCAGTCCTCGCGCAGCAACGCATGCAGTAGTGAGGTAGCAATCGTCATTATCATTCGAGCCGTGTCGGGTATTCTTCCGATCCGGATTATAGTATTTGTCGGGATTCAGACCGTGTTCTTTCATGTATCCTCGCACAGCCTTTTCGGAGTGATAGGAGTAGATTTCATCCGGATGGCAATCACCAACGTTGTCAAGGTCGGCTTCCGCTTTCCTGTAATCAAAACCATCGAGCTTCTTCATGATGTTGTCTCTCCTTTTCTCAGCATATTCGCATGGCAGTCTTTTTGCATTCTATTCTGCAATCAGCTCTCTTGCATCTACGAAAGAAGTATTTAAAGCTCCTATGTTCGCTGATTGGCATCTCAAAATCAGGAACGAGCTTTCTTTCGCTGATATTGAGTTCAATGGTTTCACTTTGCACGCCAACACAACGTTTGAACTTGATTCGTGAGACCATATCCCTATGACTGATTATATCACAAATAGATGAACAGAACAATGAAACAACAGTGCGGCGCACGAGAGGAAAGCTCTAGACATGAATCATCAACAATTTGCTAAACGATTACTGAATCGGCTGCGCGTTTCCACCGGCAGTGCATATCACCGATTCAAAGTGAAGGAAAATCAATCGCCGTCGCTATAGTAGTTGATTGCTTCAGCAGCCAACTGCTCAAATCGCGCCTGATACTCCGGAACAACAGAAATTCCCTCAAAACTCTCGCCATTGGCATAATAGTAGCGACTGATTGCCTCTGTGATGCCCTGCATGTCCAGCCTAGATTCATTTACCAACGCATCAGAGATTGTTCGGTTCAAGTCGGTAAAGAATAAGCCATTGCGCTCCTGAACATACATAGGGCTGATATGATTACCCAACACAACAACGCCATTGAAACGAGCGGTTATATCGCTGCCATACAGCCACACGATGAACTCGTTACTGCGTCCTCCGAAACGATTCTGGCACATCAGAGCATCATCGAGAGCATACACGATAGGTTCACCAATACAAGCCTGAACAGCCCTTAGCCACGCGGTGGCACCGATATAGTCGCTCCGCTTGGGAAGATCCTTCTTACGCGGGTCGTACTTGGGCAGCGTAGCAGTCGTTCGGTTGATCAGATCAGATTGTTCATGGGATTCCAATAGCTTCATATCCAGAGACTCCTATTTGTTCAAGACCTTTGTTTGAGATTTCCAAATTGCTCCATTTAGGTGTTGCCAGTAGGAGTGTCATATGTCTTATCAAAAAGACGTGCGCCTGCCGGGTAACAACGTCGGAAATCATTAACGCTGTAGTTATTCATGGATGTATAGCATGTGCACTTCCACATGACACTTATTTGCGTATTCAATAGTATTTCTTGTGCCCCCTGCTTTTCCATTGTATACAGCAATTAATAGTGAGGAATGATCTACCATCCATTCATTACGGAATTGATAGCTGGACATGCTGAATACAGGACAAATCACCTTTACAAAGTCTGCAGCCAAAAGAATCTTTCGATAACGCTGCTGCCATTCGGAACTCCAGTGCTTTTCAAAATCTGGATGTGGCAATGCGCATATCAGATGGATATCAGGATATTGTGCACGATACTCCAGAACAAGCTCCGCAGCATAAATATCACTTCCTCGTGCCATGCCAGAAATAAAGGTGTGTTTTCCCTGCCTCACTGCTCTAGTAATCTCTTTCGCCAACATGTTTTTAACCTGGATCTCACTGCAAAGTAGCTTTTCTGGTCGATGACCGGTAAAGCAGCATCGATTCTGTCTCTTTTCTAACTCCGTCTTTGGCATCACTATATCACCACTTATTGCTATTCGTGTCACTCAATTATATCATCCAAAAGAGCGAATTTGAATAAGCAATCAAGCGTGAGTGGCTCAAAATTTCGATAATACTCGCATTTTATAGAGATTTCGTACCACTCAACTATCCTATACAATTATTCATGGGTGGTGATGCAATGATTGATGTTCGTTTACGCCTCATGCAACTCATGGATGAGCGGGGCCTCAATATATACTCTTTGGCAAAACGCTCGAATATATCTTGGAATACCATCAAGAACATCTTTAGCAGGTCAACGAATCCGACAGTTACAACTTTATCTATGATATGCGACGGCTTGGGAATCACACTGGCCCAGTTTTTTGAAGAAGAGAGCGATACAGCACATCTGTCAGCGGAGCAACAACATCTCCTCAACAGATGGGATCAGCTTTCTGAAAAAGAGCAGCAAGCTGTTGGGAACATGATCGACATCATTTTGCAACTGCATCAATAGGAG
>ERZ780218.2143-NODE-2143-length-9918-cov-6.638244_pt1 | contig 9918 bp, 5 predicted proteins | sample MGYA00510975_ERZ780218 | MGnify/ENA primary metagenome ERZ780218 (study PRJEB29588, sample SAMEA2152063) | human gut metagenome | biome: human gut; feature: human-associated habitat; material: faeces | place: Denmark | collected 2008/2010 ...
CCTCTATGAAAAGAAGCTCTGCACCTATCCCCGGACGGACAGCCGCTACCTGACCTCCGACATGGCCGAGGGCCTGCCGGTGCTGGTGAATCTGGTTGCCAATGCTATGCCGTTTCGCAAAGGAATCGCCATTACCTGTGATCCGCAGACGGTAATCAACGATAAGAAAGTAACCGACCACCACGCAGTAATCCCTACCAGAAATCTCAAGGATGCAGACCTTTCTGCCCTTCCTGCGGGAGAAAAAGCGGTGCTGGAGCTGGTGGCCCTGCGTCTGCTGTGCGCCGTAGCCCAGCCCCATATCTATTCGGAAACCGTTGTGATTGCAGCGTGTGCCGGTGGGGAGTTTACCACAAAAGGAAAAACAGTGAAGCACCCCGGATGGAAAGCACTGGAGGACGCTTACCGTGCCAAAATGAAGGATGCAGAGCCGAAAAAAGAGGGCGCAGAGAAAGCCCTGCCGGAGCTGACCGAAGGACAGACACTTTCGGTTTCTGCGGCAATCGTCAAAGAAGGCAAAAGCAGTCCGCCTCAGCACTTTACGGAGGACACCCTATTGTCCGCAATGGAGACTGCCGGGAAAGATGATATGCCAGAGGATGCTGAGCGAAAAGGTCTGGGGACACCGGCCACCCGTGCCGGTATTTTGGAAAAGCTGGTATCTGCCGGTTTTCTGGAACGAAAAAAGAGCAGGAAAACGGTGCAGCTTCTCCCTTCCCACGATGCAGTCTCCCTGATCACAGTCTTGCCGGAACAGCTGCAATCGCCGCTTCTGACTGCCGAGTGGGAGTATCGCCTGGGCGAGATCGAGCGCGGGCAGCTTGCCCCGGAGGAGTTTCTGGATGGGATCAGCACCATGCTGAAAGATCTGGTGGGGACTTATCAGGTCATCAAGGGAACTGAGTACCTGTTCACTCCGCCCCGTGAGGTGGTGGGCAAATGCCCTCGCTGCGGCGGTGAAGTTGCAGAACTGCAAAAAGGCTTCTTCTGTCAGAATGATTCTTGCAAATTTGCAATCTGGAAAAACAACAAATGGTGGGCTGCCAAGAAAAAACAGCCGACCAAGGCTGTGGTGTCTGCGCTGCTGAACGATGGCTGTGTCCGTGTGACGGGGCTATATTCGGAGAAAACCGGCAAGACCTACGATGCCACTGTGGTTTTGGAGGACGATGGACAGTATGCCAACTTCAAGCTGGAATTTGACCAGCGGAAAGGAGGCAGCCGATGAAGCTCTCTTTAGTGGAACGGGAAACCATTCTCCTCTATAACCAGGCAGAACCAATGGCTGAGGTCTACACCCACGATCCCCGTCTGATGGAGAAGCTGGAACTGCTGGCAAAAAAGCACCCCGACCAGATCACCCGAAAGGACGCCCATAACTTTACCGTCCCCAAGCGGTGTGTATCAGTCCGGGAGCCATACAGCGCCGAGCGTCGCAAAGCTGCCAGTGAACGGGCGAAAGCTGCCGGATACCAGCCCCCTGTGAGAAAGTCCAGCAGTTAAAGGCACATGGCAGAGAATGTATTTGAAGCAGTCAAGCAGTCGGTCAGCACCAGAGAAGCGGCAGAGTTTTATGGGATAAAAGTCAGGCGAAATGGCATGGCCTGCTGTCCTTTTCACGATGATAAGAACCCCAGCATGAAGGTAGACCAGCGATTCCACTGCTTTGGCTGCGGTGAAGATGGGGATGTGATCGACTTTACCGCAAAGCTCTTTGACCTCTCCCCAAAAGAAGCGGCGGAGAAACTGGCACAGGACTTTGGCCTGATCTATGACAGTCAGGCCCCGCCCCGCAGGAGATATGTCCGGCAAAAAAACGAGGCACAGAAGTTTCGGGAGGATCGACAGCGCTGTTACCGCGTACTGTCCGATTACTACTATCTGTTGAAAAAATGGGAAGCCGACCGTTCTCCCAGGACACCGGAGGAAGAACCGCACCCCCGCTTTGTGGAAGCAATCCAGAAGAAAACCTATGTAGAGTACCTGCTGGACCTTTTTCTTTATGAAAGTGAAGAAGAACAAAAGGCATGGATTGCAGAACACACAGCAGAAATCACACACTTGGAAAGGAGATTGAAAATCATGGCTGAGAACAAACCCACCAACCGAGAACGGCTAAGGGAAATCACAGATGGCATCGAGCAGGGCATCAAAGAACTGTTTGAGAGTGAAAAGTATATGCGCTATCTGTCCGTCATGTCCCGCTTCCACCGCTATTCGGTAAACAACACCATGCTCATCTATATGCAGAAGCCGGACGCCACTTTGGTAGCCGGATACAATAAGTGGAAAGACCAGTTTGAGCGTCATGTAAAAAAGGGCGAGCATGGCATTACCATCATTGCCCCGACACCGTATAAGAAGAAAATCGAGGAGCAGAAGCTGGACCCGGATACCAAGGCTCCGATTCTGGATAAAGACGGAAAGATCGTTACAGAGGAAAAAGAAATCGAGATCCCCATGTTTCGCCCGGTCAAGGTTTTTGATGTGAGTCAGACCGACGGGAAACCTTTGCCGGAGCTTGCTTCCTCCCTTTCCGGCAATGTGCCAAATTATGAGGCATTCATGGAGGCCCTGCGCCGCAGCGCACCGGTGCCGATTACTTTTGAAGCAATGGCTGCTGATACGGACGGCTATTTTTCTGCTGATCATCAGAAAATTGCCATTCGTCAGGGCATGAGTGAGGTGCAGACAGTTTCGGCCACGGTTCATGAGATTGCCCACAGCAAGCTCCATGACCCTAAAAAATATGAAATGCTACCGTCATGGAAGGTTGTGCAGGAGAGTGACGGTGGAACCAAACATGATTTCAAGTTGGATTTTGCCACAGAAAAAGAAGCCGAACAGTTTGCTTCTGATATGGATTGGCGTTATGTGGACGAAAATCAGTTTGAATGGCGTCTTGCAGTTGAGGAAGATGCAACCGCAGAAAAACAGGCAATCAAAAACCGTCACACGGAAGAAGTGGAGGCTGAAAGCATCTCCTATGCAGTCTGCAAATATTTTGGCATCGAGACAGGAGAAAACAGCTTTGGCTATATTGCCAGTTGGAGTCAAGGCAAGGAGCTGAAAGAACTGAGAGCCAGTTTGGAGACCATCAACAAAACCTCCGGCACTTTGATCTCCGACATTGAGCGCCACTATAAGGAAATCTGCAAAGAGCGCGGAATCGACCCTCATGCAAAGGCAGAGCCGGAACCCGCCCCGATAGAGCAGCCAGCAGATGCCATTAAGGTATCTGATAGGCTGCCGACCGGCGATCTGACCTACTATGTAGCAGAGTGCATGGAATTTCCAAACCTCGGAGAATACCACGATAACCTGTCTTTGGAGGAAGCAATCCGTATTTATCAGGAGATTCCGGCAGAACGAATGAACGGGATCAAGGGCATTGGTTTTGAGCTGAAAGACGGAAGCGACTATGAAGGACCTTTTCCGATTTTGACCGGCCAGACCATTGACCTGGACACCATCCAGGCAATCGACTATTACCGTGATAATCCTCTGGTGCAAAAAGCGGTAAAGGAACTGGCTGCGGCAATGCCGGAAATGGAAGTGCTGGGGGCGGACGCCAACCAGCAGGAGGCTTTGTTTCTGATTGACGATGCCACCTATCTTCATATCCAGTCCTGTGACAGCGGCTGGGACTATACCCTTTACGATGCCGCGTCCATGAAAGAGCTGGATGGTGGTCAGCTGGATATGCCGGAGATTTCCCGCATGAAGGCAGTTCTCCAGATTTGTGATGACAACGATTTGGGCAGAGACTCGGTAAAATACGCACCGTTGTCCATGATTGAGACCTTGCAGGAAGCTGCCTACCAGCAGATGCAGGCAGAGGTCAGTCAGATGACTGCTTCTTCTCAGCTGCCGGAAGCACAAGAGCAGGCGCTGGATGAATACCCCATGCCTGATGAGCAGGTCTCCACACCGGATATGCAGGAATACGGCTACTTCTATGATGGGATGCTCCCTGTCACCAGAGAACGGGCGCTGGAACTGGATGCCGCTGGTTTGACTGTCTATGTGCTGCATGAGGACAATACGGAGAGTATGGTATTTGACTCGCAGGAAATCATGGATCATGGCGGACTTTTCGGTGTGGACCGTGAGGAATGGGAGAAAAGCCCTCAGTTCCACGAAAAGGTCATGGAGCGCCAGGAACATCAGCAGGAACGGGAACAAGCATTTCTCGCTCAGAACAGAGATTGCTTTGCCATCTATCAGGTAAGTCGTGACGATCCGCAGAATGTGCGCTTTATGAATCTGGATTGGTTAAAGTCCCATGACATTTCCATAGACCGCAGCAATTATGATCTCATTTACACTGCTCCGCTGAGGGAGTCTGGCACGGTACCGGAGCAGCTGGAAAAACTATATGAGCAGTTTAATCTGCAAAAGCCGGCGGATTTTCACAGTCCTTCTATGAGTGTTAGTGACATCGTTGCGATCAAGCAGGACGGTAAGGTATCCTGTCATTACTGTGACAGTGTTGATTTTACCCAGATCCCCGGATTCCTGCCGGAAAATCCGCTGAAAAATGCGGAGATGGCCGTGGAGGACGATTACGGCATGATCGACGGTATCATCAACAATGGCGCAAAAGAGCCTACGGTGGCAGAGCTGGAACAGCAGGCCCGCAGCGGTCAGCCCATTTCCCTGATGGATCTGGCTGCCGCTGCCCATCGGGAGGAACGGGAAAAGAAAAAGTCCGTCATGGAGCAGCTGAAAAGCCAGCCCAAGGCAGAACACAAAAAGACAGCGCCCAAAAAGAGTGCGGAAAGGGAGATTTGATATGGGAAACTTTACTTTTGAGGAAATGAACCTGATGTGCATTTACAATACCGGTAGCCGCACCGGACTGATCGACAGCCTGCGTGAGATGCGCGGCGAGCTGGCCCCGGAGGAAACGGAACTGAGGGAGCTGACCGACAGCGCCCTTTGCAAGCTCCAAACCATGACGGATGATGAATTTGCGGAATTGGAATTGTACCCGGACTTTGACCAGTAAATTTATCGTGTCGGGATGACATAGTGAGAGAAACTGTTCGATGGGAAGGCGGTTTCTCTCAACTCTTTACAAACTCCTACTATATTTGGAGGGATGAATGAGCTATAATGTAAGCAACAAATCAGAATTTGGAGAAGCAGAGATGGACAAATATAATGAACTAAAAGAGAAATTTGAAGCAAATAGAAATGATGAAAACGCCACAAAAATGGCAGCATATATGAGAAATCTGTTTGTATTTTATGGTTTACCAACACCGAAACGAAAATCCATCTATAAGGAATTTCTAAGAGCCGAAAAAACAAAAAAGGTTGTTGACTGGGATTTGCTTGACAGATGTTATGCAGACGAACATAGGGAATTCCATTATTTTGTGATGGATTATCTTGTAGCGATGCAGGAATTCTTAACATATGATGATGTTCCACACATAAAAAAGTATATTAAAACAAATCAATGGTGGGATACAATAGATGGGCTGGACAGAATTGTTGGAAATATAGCATTTTTTGACGAGAGAATAAACAACTTAATGCTTGAATGGTCAACAGATGATGATTTTTGGGTGCGAAGAATTGCTATTGACCATCAGCTGTGCAGAAAAGATAAAACAAACACACAGTTGCTTGAGAAAATATTGGTAAACAATTTTGGCAGTTCTGAATTTTTTATCAATAAAGCAATCGGTTGGAGTTTGAGGGACTATTCAAAGACCAATCCTGATTGGGTAAGGAATTTCGTTGAGACTTACAAGGATAAAATGGATAAATTGAGTATTCGGGAAGCAAGTAAATATTTATGATTGTTGCTATATTAAAGAAATAGACAACTTCAAGTTTGAGGGGGAACAAAATATGAACAATATATTAGAAACAAATTTACACTTAACTCACGCGCCTATCTCTATCAAAGATTTCAACCGTATAAAGAAAGCACCTGTACTCGATCCTGAACTCTGGAATGAGAAAGAAAGCCTCGACAATGCTTCCCTCTATATCATAGGCAAACGAGAAGTGCCAGTTTTCGTTCCACGAAGGGAAATGTCAGATGAATCTTGCTTAATCCTTGACGCTGAGGTGGGTAAAACATCCTTCCGTATCTTCATCCCCGCATCGACAAATTCAAAATACTCTTTGAACGGCTTTGCAGGAATAAAAACGGAACCAGAGGGCTTGGAGAAAGCGCAGAAAGTATGGCTGTTCGCTTTTAATGATAAAGGTGAAGCTGTTTCCACTATTGGATTTACTTTTGATGAACTGATTTATTATTGTAGTAATGACTGGTTCCAAATTTTCATGCAAAGCGATTTTACCCCAGCAATTACCTATGAGGTTCTTTATGTAGGAGAGTGTGTCGGGGAGAATCTGACACAGAGGTTTAAGGCACATCACGCCCTACAGGATATGCTTATAGAAGAGAAAGTAATATCACCCAGCTTTGATAAAAGTGAAGAACTTATATTGATGCCATTTACCATCGATTCCTATATGTGTACGATGCTCACGGGATTCAGTTCAGAGAATGACTGGATGAAAGCACTCACTGGGGATTTTGATGTAACACCTAACCAGATAAACCTTGATGCAGAAAAGGCTCTCGTTCATGGCATGAATCCAAAGTATAACCAAATACGATTTAAGAACTATCCTCTTTCAAAGGATGGTCTGTATAAATCTGATGCCAGTGTCTTTTACTACTCAATCGCGGAGAACATAATTTTGAAGTATGACGCTGGGAACATCACAGGCTGTCCAGAAACGGCATTTGCTTCATCCATTGTGGGAGATAAAGACGGGTACACTAAAGTCTTCGTTCCGGGTGAAGACAAGGCTGAATGGTATGCGAAAAAATGGTATACTGAACATGAGAAGCGAATGATTGAAAAAGGTTATACATTCACATGCTCGGATGGTTAACATGCTGACGGATGTATATGACGTTCACATAAGGTTCTTTCGCAGATTTGCGGTTTTTCTGGAAATCAAATCATAGGCTTCTGTTGAATCTGAAAGCACGTGATTATTTGAATTTGACGGAGGTATCATTATGTGTGAAATGACAACTGATCTATAAAGAAAAATAACTTGCAGTTTGTATAACCAATAATAATTTAATACTCACAGTTTTACTTAGTAGGAAATCTTTTAGGTTTCCTGCTTTTCTTTTACCCAAAAACCGAAAGGAGGACAGAACACTATGCCAACCAAAGCTGAACTATATGCACAGATGGCGGAGAAGGTGACAACGCAGCTCACGGGGAGCTGGCAGGAATGGGCAGGGTTTCTCACTACTGCTTCCCGCCTTTACAAGTACCCATTCCATGAGCAGTTGATGATCTACGCCCAGCGCCCGGACGCTACCGCCTGTGCAGAGTACGATTTGTGGAATGAAAAGATGGGCCGGTATGTAAGGCGCGGCTCCAAGGGAATCGCTCTGGTGGACGATTCCGGGGACAGACCCCGCCTGCGCTATGTTTTTGATATTTCCGACACCGGAACCCGTGAACATTCCCGCACTCCCTGGCTGTGGCAGCTGGAGGAGCGCCATTTGGATTCGGTGCAGGCCATGCTTGAGCGCACCTATGATGTTTCCGGTGATGACCTTGCCGGACAGCTCACCGAGGTAGCCGGAAAACTGGCTGAGGAATACTGGACGGAGCATCAGCAGGACTTCTTCTATATCGTTGACGGTTCCTTTTTGGAGGAATATGATGAGTTTAACATCGGAGTACAGTTCAAGGCAGCAGCCACCGTCAGTATCACTTATGCTTTGATGTCCCGCTGTGGACTGGAACCGGAACGCTACTTCGACCACGAAGATTTCATGGCGATCTTTGATTTCAATACTCCGGCAACCATCGGAGCGCTGGGAACAGCGGTCAGCCAGATCAACCAGCAGGTGCTGCGGCAGATCGGCGTTACCGTCCGAAATGCAGAGCGCGAAGCCAACCAAGAAAGGAGCAAACAAGATGAACAATCCCATGACCTATATCCAGAACGGAGACTATCTGATTCCCGACCTGAAGCTGAGCCAGCAGCCGGAGAAACCCCTGGGCAAGTACGGCAGGATGAGGAAAACCTACCTGAAGGAACACCGTCCCATCCTCTACAACCAGATGTTGCTGAGCGAGAAGCTGTACCCGCACCTTCTGGAGATCGACGAGACCGCCCAGAGCAGACTGGAGCAGATGATGCCCCAGCTGGCGAAGGAAGCGGGAGCCACCGAGGAACTGAAAGCCAGCGATCCCATGAAGTGGGTGGGGCTGATGAACACCTGCAAAGCTCAGGCCGAGGAAATCCTGATGGCGGAGCTTATCAACAGCTGACCCTAAACCTGTTCCTCTCCGAAGCGGAACAGATCCAATCCATAGATGAAGCAGAGAATGTAGCGCATACATCCTCTGCTTTTTCTTTTGCCCAAAATGACATCGACCATGTGCTGCGTTTGGGCGGCAATACAGACCGTCAAAGGGAGCGTGTGGTTGCAGCCTTTGAAAAGCAGAAAACCACCGCTGAGATTGCCGAGATACTGAAAACGCTGTACCACGGCGGCAATGGCCTTGGCAGTGTGAGCGCATGGTATGCCGAGGATGGTATCCATCTTTCCCATGGGAAGTCTGTCCGTTATGACAGGTCTGCCCAGGTCATTTCCTGGGAGAGCGCCGCAGAGCGTATCGGGGAGCTTTTGGAGAGCGGCCAGTTTGCCTCCAATGTGGAGCTTGCAGAAGCGGCAGGCTATGAACGCTCCCTCCTTGCAGAAAAGCTCTGGTATCTGTATCACGATCTCAGTGAGGGTGCCAGAGAAGCCGGATATTTGTCCTGCCTGTCAGAGATCAAAGGCAATGGTTTCCCGGAGGAGACCCGCCGCCTGACGGAGCAGCTGAGTGACCCGGCTTTCCGCCAGACCCTCAAGGAAGAATACGCCGCCTTCTGGACTGCCTATCAGCAGGACCGTGACCTGTTGCGTTTTCACTATCACAGACCAAGGGAGATCTGGGAGAACCTGAAGGACCTTGACCTGCCCCGCAGGACCTTTTCTTCAGACCTTTCCCAAGTGCCAACCGTTCAGCACTTCATTACCGAGGATGAGATCGACGCCGCTATGACCGGCGGCAGCAGTTTCGCCGGAGGAAAAGGCCGTATCTATGCGTTCTTCATGGCAAACCATACGGATAAGGAGAAAGTGAGATTCCTCAAAGACGAGTATGGCATTGGCGGACGCTCTCATGCCCTGTCCGGCGCAACACACAGCGGCGAAGATCACGATGGGAAAGGACTGCACTATAAAAAGCAGGACTGCCCGGATGTTCACTTGAACTGGGAAAAGGTTGCCAAGCGCATTACCTCACTTGTCCAGAAAGACCGCTATCTTACCGAACAGGAACAGGCACAGTATGACAAGATCCAGTCTGAACAGGAACTGGCCGAAGAAGATGCCATTCAAGTCCAGCAGCCGGAGATGGAGGAAGAAACGCCAAAGCCTACCCTTGGGGAGCAGTTTGAGCAGTATAAGCCTGTGGTGACTGCCGCTATTTCCGAGGATGCCGCATACCGCAATGCCTGTGGGCATTCTGACCGTGAAAATGCTGTCATCGAGGGCAATGCCGCTGTGCGCCGTGCGGTTCTTGGTTCTAAGGATATGGAGCTGATCCGACTCTATTCGGATGTGCCGGAGTTCCGCCAGCGTTTACACCGGGAAGTGATCGACGAGACCTATCCAAAGCTCCATGAGCTTCTGCGCCCTCTTTCTCAGGAAGATATTGATACTGCCATTTGTGCATGGAACGGCAATATCGAGAGTAAACACGCTGTCGTCCGTTATATGAAAGACCATGCAAGAGAGAAAGATACCGCTGCATGGCTGGCTCAGGAATACAGTGGCAGCAACATCCCGTTCGTTGTCCGTGC
>ERZ780218.2144-NODE-2144-length-9913-cov-2.462670_pt1 | contig 9913 bp, 9 predicted proteins | sample MGYA00510975_ERZ780218 | MGnify/ENA primary metagenome ERZ780218 (study PRJEB29588, sample SAMEA2152063) | human gut metagenome | biome: human gut; feature: human-associated habitat; material: faeces | place: Denmark | collected 2008/2010 ...
AGGCGCGCGCTGCTGCAGAATCAGATTATCTGCATGGAGTATACCGGAGATTTTGCGGGAGCTTATGAGGTGATGACCGCTTATACAGCCGCGTACCCTGATGATGCGGAGGCACTGCGTGAATACACATTTCTTAAAAGCCGGGTGGATACGCCGGCGGGCACAGAAGTGCAGGGGGAAGTGGTCGTGACGGAGGATATCGGAACAGCAGAAGCAGACAGCGGAACGGACGGAACCGATAGCGGAACGGACGGAACAGACGGTGCAGATGGAACCGACAGCGGAGCCGATGTCGGAACAGACGGAAGCGGAGACAGCGGACAGTAGAAAAGGAGCAGCATGGCAGAAATTATTGAATTGGAAGATCAGATCGAAAAGGTGATTCTGGTTGGCGTGAGCGAGCAGGATGGGGATGATGCCGAGGACTCTGTGGCAGAGCTGGCGGAGCTTGTCAGGACAGCGGGAGCTGTCGTGGTCGGCACACTGATCCAGAAGAGGGAACTGATGCACCCGGGCACCTATGTGGGCACCGGAAAAGTGGCGGAGATCGCGGCGATGATCGCAGAGCGGGGCGCGACCGGCATCGTCTGTGACGATGAACTTTCACCGGCACAGCTTAAGAACTTAGAGCAGATGTTAGACACCAAGGTGATGGACCGCACGCTGATTATCCTGGATATCTTTGCGGCACGCGCCACGACGAGCGAGGGAAAAATACAGGTGGAACTGGCGCAGTTAAAATACCGCCTCAGCCGTCTGACCGGCCTCGGGCGTTCCATGTCCAGACTCGGCGGCGGAATCGGAACGAGAGGGCCGGGTGAGAAAAAGCTGGAGATGGACAGACGTCTCATCAAAGACCGCATCGCACAGCTGAACCGGGAATTAAAGGAGGTGCGCCAGCACCGCGAGATCACACGCGCGAAGCGCACGAGAAACGGGATGCCTGTGGCGGCGATCGTCGGCTACACGAATGCCGGAAAGTCCACACTGTTGAACCGGCTTACCGACGCCGGGGTGTTGGAGGAGGACAAGCTGTTTGCCACACTTGACCCGACAACGCGCGTCTTAGAACTTCCGGGCAGACAGGAGATTCTTCTGACCGATACGGTCGGTTTTATAAGGAAGCTGCCGCACCATCTGATCGAGGCGTTTAAGAGTACGCTCGAGGAGGCAAAATATGCGGACTACATTCTGCATGTGGTGGATGCTTCCAACCCGCAGCACGAGAAGCAGATGCACATTGTCTATGACACGCTCTATCAGCTGGATATCCGGGAAAAGACGGTCATCACGCTCTTTAACAAGCAGGATGCGGTGACGGAGCGGGAGCCGCTGCATGATCTGAGGGCAGATCATACCCTGGCAGTCTCGGCAAGAGAGGGAACGGGGCTCGACGAGTTAAAAGAACTGCTTGCGGAACTTCTGCGCGAGAACAAAGTTCTGATTGAGCGAACCATCGCCTATGCGGATGCCGGAATCCTGCAGCAGATCAGAAAGCAGGGAGAGCTTTTAGAGGAGGATTACCGCCCGGAGGGGATCTATGTGAAGGCGTATGTGCCGCTGGAATTGTATGGAAAACTGTAGGCGGATATGATAAGATGAACTCATACAATGGAGGAAAAAAAGATGACCATATTGATCAAAAATGGACGCGTAATCAATCCTGCCACCGGAACGGATGAGACACTGGATGTGCTGGTGGAGAACGGGGTTGTGGCCAGAACCGAGAAGAGTATCAAGGAAAAATGCGACCGCGTGATCGATGCGAAGGGCTGCTTTGTCATGCCGGGGTTTATCGACATGCATGTGCATTTAAGAGATCCGGGATTTGAACAGAAGGAGACGATCGAGACAGGCGCAAGGGCAGCAGTGCACGGCGGATTTACGACGATTCTTGCCATGCCGAACACCAAGCCGGTCGTGGATAATCCGGATGTTGTGAACTATGTGCACAACAAAGCAAAGACCGTCGGCGCTGCCAACGTGCTGCAGGTCGGTGCGGTGACGAAGGGACAGCAGGGAAAGGAGCTTTCCGACATCGAGGGCATGGTGAAAGCTGGAATTCCTGCCATCAGTGAGGACGGCAAATCCGTCATGAATGCACAGCTTTACAGAGAGGCGATGGAACTTGCTGCGAAGTACAACATTGCGGTGCTTGCTCACTGCGAGGACATCAATCTCGTCAACGGCGGTGTCATGAATGAGGATGCCAACGCCAGAGAGCTTGGACTTGGCGGCATCACGAATTCCGTGGAGGACATCATCATTGCCAGGGACATCATGTTAAGCCGGGATACCGGGGCGAGACTGCACTTGTGCCACTGCTCCACGAAGGATTCTGTCAGCATGGTCAAGCATGCTAAGATGGAGGGAATCCATGTGACGGCAGAGGTGTGCCCGCATCATTTTACACTGACTTCCGATGACATCAGGAAGATCGAGCCGACCGTGGATACGGAGAAAAAAGTGGCGATCGAGGCGGATGCGGACACGAATTACAAGATGAATCCGCCGCTGCGCACGAAGGAGGATGTACAGGCGTTAAAAGAGGGACTGCGGGATGACGTGATGGATGTGATCGCAACCGACCATGCGCCGCACACGTTTGAGGACAAGAATACCTCCATGAAATCCGCACCGTTCGGTATTGTGGGTCTTGAGACCGCCGCATGCTTAACGTACACGGAGCTTGTACTCGGCGGGTATCTGACGCCGATGCAGATGGCGGAGAAGATGAGTTACAATCCGGCGAAGATTATCGGAATCGACAAGGGAGATATTGAGCCTGGAAAGGTCGCAGACATCGTTATTTTTGACCCGGACGAGACGTACGTGATTGACAAGAACACGTTTTTCAGCAAGGGCAGGAATACCCCGTTTGACGGCAGAAAAGTCACCGGTAAAGTGCGAATGACACTTGTGAACGGACAAGTGGTATATGAAGATAAGGAAAAATAAAAGATCATGCATACAACACAACAGAAATTTGAAGAGACGGCAATCATAATCAAACAGGAAGAGATTGCGGACGATATTTACAGCATGTGGCTGCACACCGAGCAGATCGCGGCGCATGCAAAGGCAGGGCAGTTTGTATCGGTCTACTGTAAGGAAGGCAGCAGGCTGCTCCCGAGACCGATCAGTATCTGTGAGATCGACAGAAAGGACGGCGCGCTCCGTCTGGTATACCGCGTGGCGGGAAAGGGAACCGAAGAGTTTTCTTCCATGCACACCGGTATGCAGCTTAAGGTGATAGGACCACTCGGCAACGGCTTTCCGAAGCAGGAGAAAAAGGCGTTTTTAATCGGCGGCGGCATTGGGATTCCGCCGATGTTAGAGCTCGCAAAAGAGTTAAACTGCGAGAAACAGATTGTGCTTGGATACCGGGATGAGCTGTTTCTGCTGGATGAGTTCCGCAAACAGGGAGAGGTCTATATCGCAACGGAGGACGGCAGTGTGGGAACGGAGGGCAATGTGCTCGACGCCATCCGCGAGAACGGGCTGACCGCGGATGTGATCTACGCCTGCGGACCGCTTCCGATGCTCCGCGCTTTAAAGGAGTATGCCGCAAAGGAAGGCATCGAATGTTGGATCTCCATGGAGGAGCGCATGGCGTGCGGCATCGGCGCCTGCCTTGCCTGCGTCTGCAAGTCCACAGAGAAGGATGCGCATTCCAATGTGAAGAACAAGAGAGTCTGTAAGGAAGGACCGGTATTTCGGGCAGAGGAGGTGGATTTCTGATGAATCTTGGCATTGATCTGTGCGGTGTCGCACTGAAGAATCCGGTTATGACGGCATCCGGCACGTTCGGTTCCGGGGAGGAGTATTCGGAGTTTGTCGATTTGAATAAGCTGGGAGCAGTTGTGACCAAGGGCGTTGCGAATGTGCCGTGGGAAGGAAATCCGACGCCGCGTGTGGCGGAGGTCTACGGCGGCATGCTCAATGCGATCGGTTTACAGAATCCGGGCATTGATCTGTTCATTGACAGAGACATTCCGTTCCTCAAAAAATATGACACGAAGATCATCGTCAATGTCTGCGGACATACGACGGAGGAATACATTGATGTGGTGGAACGCCTCTCCGACCAGCCGGTAGATCTGCTTGAGATCAATATTTCCTGCCCGAATGTAAAGGAGGGCGGTATTGCGTTCGGACAGAATCCGAAGATGGTCGAAGAAGTCACAAAAGAGATGAAACGCCATGCAAAGCAGCCGGTCATCATGAAGCTTTCCCCGAATGTCACCGACATCACGGAGATGGCGCGTGCAGCGGAAGCGGGTGGTGCGGATGCACTCTCCATGATCAATACGATCACAGGAATGAAGATTGATATTCACAGAAGATGCTTTGCGCTGGCAAACCGCACGGGCGGTATGTCTGGTCCGGCAGTGCATCCGGTCGCGGTGCGCATGGTCTACCAGAGTGCGCAGGCGGTAAAGATTCCGATTATCGGAATGGGCGGAATCCAGACGGCGGAGGATGCCATCGAGATGATTCTTGCCGGTGCGACCGCAGTCTCGGTCGGTACGGCGAACTTCTATCATCCGCATGCGACGGAGGAGATCGTTGACGGAATCCGCGCCTACATGGAGCGCTATCAGGTGGAGGATATCCGGGAACTGATCGGAGCCGTCCATGACCGGTAGGATCCGTCGGACACCGAAAATATCAGAGTTACGCTGGGAGATGGATTCATAAGGTGAGAGAAAAAATATTTAACATTATCCAGATTGGAGATAAGAGTAACCGGATCAGCCGTGCGTTCGATATTTTTATCACAATTACGATTGTCTCCAATATTCTGGTTACATTTTTACAGACGTTTGAGGAACTGGACTTTCTGTCCGGTTTCTTTTTCGTGGTGGAGGTCATCACGCTGTTTATTTTTTGTGTGGAGTATGTGCTCCGCATCTGGACGGCGGATCTTTTATATCCGGGAATGCGCAAATGCCGCGCCAGACTGCGCTTTATGGTGTCTTTTGACGGCGTGGTGGACATTCTGACCATTGTTCCGGTGTTCTTTTTGTCCGGATTTGTGATCTTTCGGATGCTCCGGGTGGCAAGAATCTTTCATCTCTTCCGCCTGAATGCAAGATATGATTCATTTAATGTCATCACGACGGTACTGTACGAGAAGCGGAATCAGATCATTTCCTCGGTGTTTATCGTGGTGATCCTGATGCTTGCGAGCAGTCTGTGCATGTACAGTGTGGAGCATGACGCGCAGCCGGAAGTGTTCCGCAATGCATTCAGCGGCGTCTGGTGGAGCATGTCAACGCTTCTTACGGTCGGATACGGCGATATTTATCCGATCACGACGCTGGGGCGTCTGATGGCGATCTGTATTGCGTATCTCGGCGTCGGCGTGGTAGCGATCCCGACCGGTATCATCAGCGCCGGATTCGTGGAGCAGTATCAGAGAAAGAGCAGCATCTCAAATATCCGAGATGCGGACATCAAGGAGATTGCGGAGATTTTTGTGGACAGAAGATATGCGGGAAAGACCGTGGGAGAAGTGCAGGATGAGCAGCAGCTGACGGTGTTTTTAATTCTGCGCGACGATTTATCCATCCTGCCGCAGAAGGACACGCTCTTAAAGTTAAATGACATTATTGTGATACGCGGGAGAAAAGGCGTATCGTAAAGGAGGCATTCGTATGTGGATTTTCTATGCGTTTGGTTCTGCGCTGTTTGCGGGACTTACGTCGATTCTGGCAAAATGCGGCATCCGCCATACAGACTCGGATGTGGCGACGGCGATCCGCACGATCGTGGTTCTCATTTTTTCGTGGATTATGGTGTTCGTCGTGGGGGCACAGGACGGCATTGCGGCTGTGGCCGGTAAGACATGGCTGTTTCTTATTCTCTCCGGGCTTGCGACGGGAGCATCCTGGCTGTGCTATTTTCATGCCTTGCAGGCAGGTGACGTGAATAAGGTGGTTCCGATTGATAAGTCCAGTACAATTCTGACCATTGTGCTGGCGTTTCTTTTTTTGGGAGAGGAAGTCAGCGCGCTTAAGATCGTGTGCGTCATCTTAATCGGCGCCGGTACCTTTCTTATGATCCAGAAGAAGGAGACGGAAAAGAGCGCGGAGCAGGAGAAAAAGAGCTGGCTTTTGTACGCCTGCCTATCAGCCGTTTTTGCAAGTCTCACTTCGATTCTCGGCAAGATCGGCATCGAGGGACTCAATTCCAATCTCGGAACGGCAATCCGGACGGCGGTGGTGCTCTTGATGGCATGGATCATGGTATTTGCGAAGGGCAAGCAGAAGGAGATTGGCAGGATTGACAGGAGGAACTTGGATTTATCTGTCTGTCGGGACTTGCAACAGGCGGTTCCTGGCTCTGCTATTACAAAGCGCTGCAGGACGGACTTGCGAGCGTGGTAGTGCCGATTGATAAATTGAGCATTCTTGTCACAATCGCTTTTTCCTATCTGGTATTCCATGAGAAGCTGACGAAAAAGGCGGCGTTTGGTCTTGTGCTGATTGTGGCGGGAACACTTCTCATGATTCTGTAACGGTTGTTTAGAAAATGTTTAACTTTTTTCGAGATGCTGTTTAGGCGTGGCTCCTAGAATAAACGTATCGCACCGGGATAGGTGCATGGTGCCGAAAGTTACGAGACGGCGCAGAAAAGAGGAAAACATGTTAGAACAGCTGATGGATCTGGACAGTGGATTTTTGATGTACATACAGGAGTTTATGAGAAATGATGCGGCAACCCGGACTTTCCGCGGAATCACAACGCTGGGAAATGCGGGGGCGGTCTGGATTGCAATTTCACTGCTCCTTCTGGTACCGAAGAAAACAAGGCGGATCGGCTGCATGGGGCTGCTGGCGCTTGTGCTGTCGCTGCTTTTCAACAATATGCTGTTGAAACATCTGATTGCCAGAAGCAGACCTTATGACTGCATCCGCGGTCTGATTCCGTTGATTACGCCTCCGACGGATTACTCGTTTCCGTCGGGGCACACGGCGGCATCGTTTGCCGTGGGAGTGCTTCTGTTCCGGAAACTGCCGAAGCGCTATGGAATACCGGCACTCGTACTTGCTGCACTGATCGGATTTTCCAGACTGTATCTGGGCGTGCATTATCCGAGTGATGTGCTTGCGGGAGCGCTGCTTGGCACCGGAATCAGCTATGCGGCGGAAGTATTCTGGCTTGCGGCAGAAGAGATTGTGAAAAAACACAGGTTTTGTAAGAAAAGGGAGACGGCACACGAATGACGATCAGGAAAAAACTGTTTTGGACAAACACATTTATGGTGCTTCTTGCCATGCTGGTGCTGCTTGGAATCGGCGGATCGATGATCTGCCTGTTCAAGGATGAATTTCTAAGATGGTACGGCAGCCACTCACAGCTTGCGGACAGATACACGGAAGTGTATGCCGGGTTCCCGGAGGTGTTAGAGAGTGACAGCTGGGATGGCATGGCGGAACAACTGACCGATTATGGCTTCCGCCTTATTGTGATCGATGAGGACAGGAATTTTGTCTACAATAACGCAAAGCACAGTGAGGAGGAGGGAACGGAGGCTCTTTTTTATACGCCGAACGATGCCGGAAAGATTACAACCTACCTTGTGGAGAGCACGACCGTGCTTGCAACCAGGGTGACAGTGGACGACAACTTTTATGACATCTACGCGGTCAACTGTCCGAGTGAACTGTCATTCCGGGGGATGGACCGCGGAATGTTTGAGATGTTTATTGTCGTCTTCCTGGTGGTGGGAATTCTGGCAATCGGCGGAATTCTGCTGCTCAGCCAGATTTTCTCGCGCAGACTTATCCGGCATATCCTCTCGCCGGCGGAAGCACTCGACGTCGCCGCAAAGCGAGTCATGGACGGAGAACTCACCACACCGATCGGCTATCCTTACGAGGATGAATTTAAGGGCGTGTGTGACAGTTTTGACCTGATGCAGGAGCATCTGAGGGAAGAGATGGAGAAAAATGCCGCCTACGAGAAGGCAAGGACGGAAATGGTAAGCGGGATTTCACATGACCTTCGGACACCGCTCACGTCAATCAAGGGTTACGTGAAGGGAATGCTTGACGGGATTGCCAACACCGAGGAAAAGAGGACGGAATATTTAAAGATTGCCTACCGGAAATCCTGCGATATGGATGTCCTGCTCTCAAAGCTTTTTTATTTTTCAAAGCTCGAGACCGGGAATATGCCGTTCTTCTTCCGCGAGTGTGATGTCGAGAGGTTCTTGCGGGACTATGTGGAGGAAAAAGAGCCGGAATTTACGGAGCGGCGGATTGCGGCGGAGGTTGTCAGTGACTTAAAGGCTCCAGTATACGGCAGCCTTGACACGGAGCAGATGATCCGGGTATTTGACAATCTGATGGAGAATGCCTGCAAATATGCCAACCGGCCCGATGATCTGCGGATTTCCATTCATATTGCGGAAAATGACGGATGGATTGTCGTGGATTTTGGCGATAATGGCGACGGTATGGAGCAGGAAAAACTGGGCGCGGTCTTTGACGAGTTTTACCGCGGGGATGAGTCCAGAAGCAGCGGGTGCGACGGAAACGGGCTGGGACTTTATGTATGCAGATATATCATAAAGGAGCACGGCGGAAAGATCCGTGCCTACACGAAAGACGGATTTCATGTGGAGATGTGTCTGCCGGAGGCGGCGGAGCACGAGAAGGAAAAGGCCATGCCGGAAGAGGGCAGGGAGTGAAAAGAAAAGGCCATGCCGGAAGAGGGCAGGGCGTGAGAAGAAAAGCCATGCCGGAAGAGGGCAGGGAGTGAAAAGAAAAGGCCATGCTGGAAGTTGGCAGGGCGTGAGAAGACAGATGGCGGATGACGCGGGGAGGAAACGATGATGGCACGCATTTTGCTGGCGGAAGATGACAGGGAAATCGCAAATCTGGAGCGGGATTATCTGGAGATGAGCGGGCATGAGGTGGTGATCGCACCGGACGGAGAAGAGGCAATGAAGCGGATCAATGAGGAGAAGTTTGACCTTCTGATTCTTGACATCATGATGCCGAAAAAGAGCGGATATGATATCTGCCGTGAGATCCGGGAGCAGATTGACATTCCGATTCTCATGGTGACGGCAAAGACGGAATCTGTGGACAAGATCCGGGGGCTCGGTCTGGGAGCGGACGACTATATTGTAAAGCCGTTTGACCCTATGGAACTGGTTGCGCGCGTAAAAAGCCATCTGCTCCGGTATGAGCGTTTGACCGGCAAGCATGAGATGGCACAGGAAGGAAAAGAGTACGATGCCGATGACTACTGCATTGAGGTCGGCGGTCTGAAGATTCTGACCAAAAGCTGGAAGGTCATTCGTGACGGTGAGGAGATCCATTTTCCGAACCGGGAATTTGAACTGCTCAAGTATCTGGCGATGAACCCCAACATTGTATTTTCCAAGGAGCACCTGTTTGAGCGGATCTGGGGGTATGATTATATGTCGGACAGTGCAACGGTGACCGTGCATATCAACCGTATCCGTGAGAAGATTGAGGAAGATCCCAAGAACCCGAAGATCATAGAGACCGTGTGGGGTGCAGGGTACCGCCTCAATATGAAATAGCACGCAAAGTTTCCGCAGATGCGAAAATGATAGAAATGAAATAATGAAAAGACCCCGACGGGGATGGCAGAGATGTACATCGCCGCCGGGGTTTTTGCGTTTCCCGATTTTGTGTTTCCCGATCGCCCGACCCGTTTAGAAATTGTTTAGAAATTGTGTGCGCTTCGTTTAAGGTTATCCCTTATGTTAAGAGAACAGAGAAAAACTTAAGGATTCTTTGGAAAAACTTTGGAAATTTCTGCACGAAATGTTTAACTGCAGGCAGTATCGTAGAGAGCAGATGATGAAGCGAAAGAGAAAGGACGGTTTGACAAAATGAAATATATTACATTTACGGTGCCGTGTTAC
>ERZ780218.2145-NODE-2145-length-9912-cov-3.510094_pt1 | contig 9912 bp, 9 predicted proteins | sample MGYA00510975_ERZ780218 | MGnify/ENA primary metagenome ERZ780218 (study PRJEB29588, sample SAMEA2152063) | human gut metagenome | biome: human gut; feature: human-associated habitat; material: faeces | place: Denmark | collected 2008/2010 ...
GAATGCGGCTGCTTTTTAAGCGAGGAAATCCTTCAGTTTTTTGCTGCGGCTGGGATGACGGAGCTTTCTCAGCGCCTTCGCCTCGATCTGGCGAATACGTTCTCTCGTTACGTTGAACTCTTTTCCGACTTCTTCAAGCGTTCTCGGGTGGCTGTCGTCGATGCCGTAACGAAGTCTTAACACCTTTTCTTCGCGCGGGGTAAGCGTGCTTAAAACGCTTATAAGCTGTTCGCGCAGCATATTCGCTTCCGCGACTTCCGCGGGGGCTGCGGCGTTGCTGTCTTCGATAAAGTCGCCGAGATGGCTGTCTTCTTCCTCACCGATAGGCGTTTCGAGCGACACGGGATCCTGCGCTATTTTTTGGATTTCGCGCACGCGCTCGGGCGTGGAGCCGATAAACTCCGCAATTTCTTCGGGGCTGGGTTCACGGCCGAGTTTTTGCAAAAGCTGACGCGTCGCGCGCACCTGCTTGTTTATGGTTTCGACCATATGCACGGGGATACGAATCGTCCTTGCCTGGTCGGCGATCGCGCGGGTAATGGATTGTCTTATCCACCACGTCGCGTAGGTCGAGAATTTGAACCCCTTTCTGTAATCGAATTTTTCGACGGCTTTCATAAGCCCGAGGTTGCCTTCCTGAATAAGATCAAGGAACTGCATACCCCTGCCGACGTAACGCTTTGCAATCGACACGACAAGACGAAGGTTGGCTTCGCTTAATATGCGTTTTGCTTCCTCGTCGCCTTCTTCCATGCGTTTTGCAAGTTCGACCTCGCGTTCGGCGGACAAAAGCGGCACGCGGCCGATGTCTTTCAGATACATTTTGACGGAGTCGTCAAGACTGCCTTCCGCCATAATCTTGTCAAAGTTATCTTCGGTTTCGCCAACCTGAACGACGGCTTCGATTGCCTTGAAGACGTCCTCCATTTCGTCTGCGGTTGCGTCAATCTTTTCAAGCCTTGACATTATTTCTTCCTGAGTTAAAGAGCCTTTCTTTTTGCCTTCTTCAATCAGTTTGTCGGTTTCGGCCTTTAATAAGGCTTCCCTGTTTTCCATTAAGACCTCCTTATGTATGCAAGTTCTTTTACGGTAAAAATATTTATCGCAAGCGAGTTGCGTTTTTTTCTTATTTAAGCGATTTCAGCATGTTCTGATAAACCGAAAGGTCGGTGAAAATCCGACGTCTTTCGGACGCGTCGGGGCATGCGTCGAAACTTTGCGAAAGCGTTTTGATGCGGTAGTTGACGTAGTTTAAGTTTAAGAGTTTCACGCTGTCGCGGTAATACTTTATGAGTTTGGTTTCGTCGTGGAATTCCTTCACGGAATTTAACACGTTTGCGACTTCCTCGTCCTGCGACAAAGAATACAGCATGTGCGCCTGCGGTTTTTCGCCGGCTTCCGTTTTTTCTTTGACGTAGTCGTACACGAGTTTATGAACTTCGTTGTCACCAAACACGTCGCGGGATACGACGTCCATGGGCTTTGCGTATTCTTCGCCCGACACCATTTTGTTCAGGACAAACCGCGCCGCTTCCAGGCTTACCGGCAGTTCGCTCTTTTGGATTTGCGGCTCCGAAAACACGACTTCGGAAATTTCGTTCACAAGTCCGTCGCGCAATATATTCATCGCAACACGGCTTTTATCGTGCACAATTTCAAGGTAAACGTCGCGTCCTGTCGTTTCGGGCAATGTCTTTATGAAAGCAAGAGCCTCGTTGACGTACTTTGCGCGCCCCGTATTCGTTGACAGATCGTTGTCCTTTTCAATGACGGAAAGCACGAACTCGACGTAAGGAACGGCGTTGTCCAGAAGTTTTTCAAAACCGGCGTGACCGTACTTTTTGACGTAATCGTCGGGGTCCATTCCGTTTTCGGGGATTGACACGACTTTAAGATTCAGCCCTTCCTTATTCAAAATTTCGAGGTTTCTGACGGTTGCGTGCTGTCCCGCAGCGTCGCCGTCGTAACACACGCATACGTTTTCGGACAACGTGCGAAGTGCGCGCGCCTGCTCGGGCGTGAACGCCGTACCCATTCCCGCAATGGCGTTGTTGAAGCCGTACTTTGCAAGGGAAATGACGTCCATATATCCTTCGACGACGATTACTCTGTCGATGGCAACCTTTTGTTTTTCCTTTTTCACAAAGTTCGCGGCGTACAGAACCTTGCCTTTTTCAAAGACTTTCGTGTTGCGGTAATTCACGTACTTTCCGCCCGAAAACTCTTTCGTGACGGCTCGTCCGCTGAATGCGACAACTCTGCCGCGCATATCGAAAATCGGCACGATCATTCTGCCTTGCAGCGCGTCGAAAACCCTTTTTGATTTGTCGCTTTGCCACGCAACGCCGCAGTCGAGCATTTCGGCTTCGGAAAACCCCTGTTCTTTCAGGTACTTTATTACGCCGTCGTAACTTGGCGAAAAGCCGAGCCCGAACCTTGTCATAAGGTTTTTATCGACGCCGCGTTTTTCAAGGTACGTCCGCGCGTCTTTCCCCTCGTCGCTCATAAGGGATTTGTAATAAAATTTGGCGGTGAGAGTCAGGATTTCATACAATCTGTCGCGTTTTTGTTTGGATTCCGCATTACTTTGAAAACCGACGGGCGTGGGGACTTGCATACCCGCGCGCTCCGCAAGAAAGGCAACCGCTTCCGGGAAAGTCATGCCTTCCATCTTCATGATAAAGGTGATGACGTCGCCCGATTCTCCGCAGCCGAAGCAATGATAAAACTGTCCGTCTTCGTTGACGCACATCGACGCGGTTTTTTCATGGTGAAACGGACAGCAACACCAGAATTTGCCGCCCTTTTGCTGCAACTGCACGTACCGCGAGATAACTTCGACTATGTTGTTTTTTTCCTTTAATTCCTGTAACCAGTCCAAAGGATAGCCTTCTTTCTGAAACATATAACCTCAAACGCTCAAAACGTTTACAATTTATTATTCGTCAAAAAATCGATAATTCCTAAAACTCGCGCGATTTTTCTTGCCAGCCTTTCGGAATATAGATGTCCGAGAAAACTTTGACGGCGTAGCGGTCGCTCATTGCGGCGATATAATCGCACACGACGGTCTGCACGCCGTATTCCGACAACAGATTTTTGTAAAGGTCGGGAAGTTCGTCGGGGTTTTTTACGAAATAATCGAAAAGGCTTTCGATAAGTCGTTTTGCTTTCACTTCTTCATACTTCGCTTCCGACTGAGTATAAAGGTTTGCGAACATATAAGAGCGCAGCCCGTCAAGCGCACGCTCGAACTCGTCCGACAGCGTGATATACGGTTTGCCCGCGCTGTTCTCGACGAGATTATATACAAGATTATTGATTCTGTCGCGGTGGGTGCGTCCGAGAACGCTTATACATTCTTCGGGCAGGCTTTCTTCCGCGATAAGCCCGGCGCGTATGCCGTCGTCGATATCGTGATTGACGTAGGCGATGCGGTCGGCGTATCCCACGACTTTCCCTTCCAGCGTTTTCGGATTGCCGTCGATGCGGTGTTCCCTGATTCCGTCCAGCACTTCCGCCGTGAGATTGAGTTTTTCCAATACTTCGCAGACGCGTACGCTTTGTTCGTTGTGCGAAAAACGACCGTTCGTCAATTCGTTCAGGGTGCGCTCACCTGCGTGTCCGAACGGGGTATGCCCGAGGTCGTGTCCCATTGCGATCGCTTCGATAAGGTCTTCGTTGAGCCTTATCGCGCGCCCGACCGTCCTTGCGATTTGCGACACTTCGAGGGTGTGCGTAAGGCGCGTTCTGTAATGATCGCCTTCGGGCGACAGGAAAACCTGCGTCTTGTGTTTCAGCCGCCTGAACGCTTTGCAGTGAATAATTCTGTCGCGGTCGCGCTGAAACTCCGTGCGGATTTTGCACTCTTCGACAGGAATAACCCTTCCCGCCGTGTCGCGACTTTTGAACGCGTAGGGGCTAAGGTATCTGTCCTCGATTTCGTACGTTACGTCCTTAATGCCGTTGCTCATTGTTTTTTCTTTGGTTGAACTTTGTGTTTTTCGCCGTTTTCGTCAACGATATAGGTGTTGTCGAGTTGCGCTTTCAACGACGCCTTTACGCTGTCGATATACTCGCGGCGAATTGCGGCTTGCTCGGCTTTTTCTTCGTCGGTAAGCCCTTCGATTTTGGATTTTTTTGCCAGATAATTCAGCCTTTCGATATCAATCATTTGTTGTACCTTTCAATGATTTCTGCATTTTGTTTAAGGAGTTTCGCCTTTTCCGCGACGCTTTCTGCGGCGTCGACGATAAGAAGAAATTCCTTGTCGTACTCTTCCTTGTCTTCCTTGACTTTTTCAAGCGAAAGAAGTTTTGCGTTGATGTCGGACAAGCATTCGTACAGTTCGTAATAACCTTGTATTTGCTTTTCGGTGTAAGTCGTCAGCGCGTGGTCGGCAACCGCCGTAACCTTAATCGAAAACTTCAAAACTTCTCTTTTCGACTTTTCCTTGTCGCGACTTTCGTAAAGCGCGCGCACCTGTTTTGCGACGTACTCGGTTTCTTCCGCAAGGCTGTTGACGTAGCCTTGTTTCTTCCTTCTGTTGACGGTTTTGATAAGCGGAATTCCGACGATAATCGACAGACCGAACGCGCAGTACGTTGCGATAAGCTTGATTAAATCGTCGTCAGAAAACTTGACTTCCGTATTCGTTTCGTTCGCCGCGCCGTCCGCCGCATACGCAACGCCCGACGTCGAAAACGCAATAAGCAACGTTAACAGTAAAAATATGATAATTAAAGTGCGTTTTTTCATTGTTTGTTATCTCCGACAACCTTTACGGCAAGTTTATTCGTCGTGACGGCAACGCCGTTTTCTTTCAAAGACTTGACAATTTCTTCGTTCAGAATGTAAAGCGCGTCCCAGTAATACTCGGTAGGTACCCAGCAGCGAAGAGTGATTAAAATCGCGCTGTCGGTGTAGTCTTCAACGACCACGCTCGGCCCGGGCGACGACAAAATCTCATTCCTGGCGCGAGCGACGTTAAGCATAATCTTTCTGACCTTTTCGACGTCCTCGTCGTATGAAAAGCGCAGTCTGCAAACAACCCTTCTCGTCGGATTCGTGCTGTAATTCACCACGCCGCTGCCGATAAGCGAGGAGTTGGGCAAAGTGATTATCTGATTGTCGTAGGTCACAAGTTTCGTGTTGAAAAACCCGATTGATTTCACCGTGCCTTCAACGCCGTTTACCGCAACGTAATCGCCCACGACGAAAGGCTTGCTTCCGAGAATAATAAATCCGTTTGCAAGGTTGCTTAAACTGTCTTTGAGCGCAAGGGATATCGCAAGCCCGGCAGCCGAAATAAGCGCGACGAAACTCGCCGTCGAAATCCCCGCCGATTTGCCCGTCAGCAGCAATAAGCCGAAATAAAGCAAAACGCCCACGACCGACAACACGAAACTTGAAATGGTTTTGTCGATGTGCGCGCGCACCGAAAGTTTGTTCACGATAAGCAGTATAAGCTTCACCGCAAGCAACCCGAAAATAAACACGGCGACGGTACGCGCAATCGTCATACCGTCCCCCGTAAAGAATTCGATTAAGATTTTTTCAAATTCAGCCATAGTACTTTCTCGTTACTTCCACATTTTCTGGAAAATGCCGAAGATAAGTTTATCCGTTTTCTTTTGCGACAAGTTACTTTGTCCCGTAACCGCCGCGTGTATCGACTTTTCGGTAAGCTGCGGCACAAGCGCGGTAAGAATATTGAACTCGATACTTTTTTCGTTTGAGGCAAGCGCGAAATATGCGTCGCCATCAAAGTTCGTATGCGAGGGGGAAATTGCCCGCGCAAGCCCGTCGTGTGCAAGGTCGGCAAGGCGGTTTGCCTGAACTTTCGTGATTTTCGCGTTCGTAAGGACGCACCCTATCGTGGTGTTTGCGCCGTGTTGTCCGACCGCGCCCGCCGTGAAAACTTTCAGGCTGTCCAGGAAACTTCCGTCGGGGGATTTAATGCCCGCAATGATTTTGCCATTGTCCACGACGTCACCCAATGCGTTCACGACCGATATAACCGCGACTTCCGCTCCGTTGATCGTCACGCTTGCAACGCCGAGCCCCGCCTTTGCGGCACATTCCATTCCGAGGAGTTTGCCGACAGTCGCGCCAGTCCCCGCACCGATATTACCGGAAGAAAAATCGTTTTCTTTGGCGTTTTTCGCGGCGTTGTATCCCGCCGCCTTATCGGGAAACGCAAAGTTCTTGTATTCAAGGTCAAAAATCGACGCACCGACGACAATGGGCACAACTTGTTTTCCGACCTTAAAGCCTTTGCCCTGTTCCGAAAGATACTGCATAACGCCGCATGACGCTTCCAGCCCGAACGCACTGCCTCCGGACAGCACGACCGCGTTTACCTTTTCGACGGTTTTTTCGGGCGAAAGCAGGTCGGTTTCGCGCGTTGCGGGCGCTGCGCCGCGGACGCTGACGCCGCCGACTGCGCCGTCTTCGCAAATAATCGCGGTAACCCCCGTTCCGTTTGTTTCGTCGGTGAAATGACCGATTTTGAACTTATCAAGCATACTTCTTATTTGATTTTCAAAGCGGTTTCAAACGCTTCCTTCGTTGCGCTTGCGATACGTCCCGTCTTATCGGCGTCGCCGATGACGTAAATCCTTTCAAACATATCTTTCGCGTCTTTGTAAAGTTTGTTGTCGCTTCTTACGCCCAGACTGATAACGACGTTGTCGCAAGGAATTTCGCTTCTGTTTTTGGTTTTCGTATCTTCGACGACCACGCCTTTTTCGTTGATTTCGACAAGCATCTTGCCGGTAACGAATCTGGTGTCGTACTTTGAAAGTTTTTGCATTGCGTCGTCAACGTGCTGGAACCACATACCGGGCGCGATTTGGTTTTTGCCCTCGACCACGGTAACGTGATTGCCGTCTTTGCACAGATATTCCGACGTTTCGAGCCCCGTCATACCGCTGCCGGCGACGACGACCTGTTTGTTTTCAAGCTTGACCGCGCCCGACAAAATCTCGGTTGACGTGCAAACGTTATTGTTGTCAATGCCTTTTATGGACTTCGGCTTAATCGCCACTCCGCCCGTTGCGATAACGACTGCGTAAGGATTCATCTCTTTCAGCATTTCGACGGTCGCTTCCGTATTGAATTTAATATTCACGCCGAGTTTTGTTACCGACGTCATAAGGTCTTCCGTTGCCCACGCGATTTTGTCTTTGCCGGGACCTTTGTCCGCAAGGTTGAGCTGTCCGCCCGCAACCGCTTCTTTTTCGACAATCGTGACGTTGAAGCCACGCTTTAACAAAACTTCCGCGCACATAAGCCCCGCTACGCCCGCGCCGACTATTACGACAAGCCTGCCGTTTCCGACCTTTTCGGTGATTTTGTCCATTTCGCCCTCGTGGCCGAGATACGGATTGAGCGAACACAACGTATGACTGCCGTGGAATGCCTGTTCTTCCATGCTCTGAATGCAGTATAAGCAGCAGATGCAACGGTGGATATCTTCGGGATGTCCCGACGCGCACTTGTTGACGAAATACGGATCGGCAATATGCGGACGACCGAGACTGATTAAGTCCTGCGTGCCTTCTTCAAGTTGCTGTTCCGCCTGTTCGGGAGTGCGGATAAGGTTTGCGGCAATCACGGGAATCTTGACGTTCTTCTTGACTTCCGCCGCCATATATTTTCTCCAACCAACGGGGAAAGACGTGGGTTCAAGCCAGTAGTTGAAAGTGTCGTAACTCGCCGACGATACGTCGATTGCGTCGACACCCGCCGCTTCAAGGCGTTTTGCCATTTCGACGCCTTCTTTCAGGTCGTATCCGACGCCGGGCTTTCCGATATAGGAATAGCACTCGTCCACGGTGAGCCTGACAAGAACGGGATAACCCGGGCAACGCTCCTTGATACCCTTCACGATATTCAGCAAAAAGCGCATGCGGTTCTCAAGGCTTCCGCCGTATTCGTCGGTGCGACGGTTGGTGTACGGGCTTAAAAATTGCTGGATAAGATAGCCGTGCGACGCGTGCAGTTCAACGGCGTCGACGCCCGCTTTTTGCAACCTTTCGGCAGCGTCGATAAAGTCCTTTTCAAGGTTGACGATTTGTTTATGCGAAAAAGCTTTCATCTTGCTGTCGGCAAACTTTGCGCGCTCCGTAACGGACGGGGCATAAACCTTCGGACACCAGTGCTTTTCCAGAAGTTTCGGCCCGACTTTCGGCACGACTTTGAAAATAAGCTTTTTGACGCATTTGATATTCTGGAACGGGATAAGAAGAGGAATCGTGCCGATGCAAAGCCCGAGATTCTGACGTCCGGGGTGATGAAGTTGCACCGCAAGTTTTCCGCCCGCCTCGTGTATGCGATCGGCGAATTTACGCATAGGTTCGATATGCGAATCCTTGCTCATCGAAAGTTGCGCGAACGCCGCCGCGCCGTGAAAATCGTTGACGCGCGTGATTTCCGTGATGATAAGAGCGGTGCCGCCCTTTGCGCGTTCAACGTAATAGTCCATAAGTTGCTCCGTGGGTTTACCGTCGAAGTCGCCCATACCGATAAGCATCGGCGCCATGACCACGCGGTTTTTGAGCTGCATGTTGCCGATTTTAATGGGGCTTAACAACATTTCGTATGCCATAATCTCTCCTAAATGTTTGAATAGATTTCAAAGTGAATATTATTATAGCACATATTAAGTAATATTACAAGGAAATTTTATCCGCATTAGTTTTTTTGCGCCGTCTTCTTCTTAAATGCTTTTCCCGCATTTGACAAAACGGCGGCAAAGTTGTATAATATATTTGATTTGATAATCGCAAAAACCCGCATTTATCATGTCATTTTCAAAACTAAACTTCTTTTTCGGTGATATCATGACAAAACGCGAACAAGCAATGCAAAACTTCAAAAACGGATACAACTGTGCGCAAGCGGTTCTTCTTGCGTTTTCCGACGAACTTGAAATCGACGAAAAAACGCTTGCTCTCATATCGTCGTCGTTCGGCGGCGGCATGGGAAGAATGCGCGAAGTCTGCGGCGCGGTCAGCGGTATGTTTATGGTCGCGGGGCTTAAATACGGTTACTCCGATCCTTCGGCAAAACAGGAAAAGGCGGAACTTTACGCGCTTGTCCAGAATCTTGCGGCAGGTTTCAAGGAAAAAAACGGAAGCATTATCTGCAAGGAACTTCTGGGCGTTTCGGACACTTCCCCCACGCCCGAACCGCGCACCGCCGCTTATTATAAAAAGCGCCCTTGTGTCGAACTTGTCGGCGACGCGGCGGAACTTCTTGAAAATTTGTCCGGAAAATAAATAATTTTCCCCCTTAAAACTGTTTACAAAATCAAAATTGTGTGGTAATATAATCTTCGCTATGGACGTTTAACTCAGCTGGTAGAGTGTCTTCTTGACGTGGAGAAAGTCAGCGGTTCGAGTCCGTTAACGTCCACCAAAATAACGCAATCAAACGATTGCGTTATTTTTTTGTCCGTCAACGTCCTCTGCGCCAATAAATTTGCGCGGGCTATCGCCCTAAACCGCTACGCGCTGACGCTCCACTTTGCGAGTAAACTCGCCCGTTCCGCTATTAAACGAGTCCGTTAACGTCCACCAAACAAAAAGCGCATCATAATCGATGCGCTTTTTGTTTGTGGATGTTATAAGGGGCAAGAACCCAACCATAAGGTTGGCGTTCGGCGGTTGCTTGCAAACGCTTGCGTTTTTCCGTGCTACGCACTATTTGTCATTGCGAGCGTAGCGTGGCAATCTCCCGGAAGGGTAACCGCATTATAAAACCCACGCAAGATACTTTCGTACTTGCGTGGAGAAAAAAGGCGCACACAAGCATAAGAGTGAGCATTGCCGCAAGCGACAATGCGATTTCAAAAGTGCAGTGTGCGCCGTGAGCAGCCCCGTTAACGTCACGCCCGTTAACGTCCTG
>ERZ780218.2150-NODE-2150-length-9880-cov-2.903613_pt1 | contig 9880 bp, 9 predicted proteins | sample MGYA00510975_ERZ780218 | MGnify/ENA primary metagenome ERZ780218 (study PRJEB29588, sample SAMEA2152063) | human gut metagenome | biome: human gut; feature: human-associated habitat; material: faeces | place: Denmark | collected 2008/2010 ...
GAGAGAACGATGTTAAGGGAATTGCACCTAGAAATTTATATAAGAAATTTGGCTTTGAAGAGGATGAGTTGATTGAAGAATTTGGGTATCCTAATCAAAGATTTGTGCTACATGCCAATATTGGTGCTAACAATGTGCCAATTGTGGTGGTAAGAGAATCAAAAGAAGAAGACACAGTTGTTGAATTTAAAAACGGTGTAAAAATCGGCGGGCTCGAAAGACCTGTTATGATGGTCGGCCCGTGTTCTGTAGAAAAAGATTTCAGCTGGCTTATGGAAGTTGCCACAGCTGCAAAAGAAATGGGCTGTGAATTTTTAAGAGGCGGTGCCTTCAAACCCAGAACCTCACCCTACGACTTTGACGGGCTGGGTGAAAAAGGGCTGCAATACCTCAAAGAAGCGGCAGAAAAAACTAATATGCTCGTTGTGTCAGAAGTCATGGACACAGCAGATGTTGATATGTTCTGTGATTATGTTGACTTAATCCAGATTGGCGCAAGAAACATGCAAAACTTTAAACTATTAAAAGCAGTGGGCAAAGCAGGCAAACCCGTACTCTTAAAAAGAGGCCCCGCGGCTACAATAAGAGAGTTTCTCCTTGCAGCAGAACACATCATGGCAAACGATAACGGCAACGTAATCCTTTGTGAAAGAGGGGTAAAAGGTTTTGACTCTACTTTTACAAGAAACACGCTTGATATTGCGGCAATACCCATTATCAAAAAATTCTCACATCTACCTGTCATAGCAGACCCCAGCCACGGAACAGGCAGAAGATACCTTATTGAACCTATGAGCAAGGCTGCCCTTATGGCAGGTGCGCACGGTCTGATGATAGAAATCCACAACGACCCTGACAACGCGTCTTCTGACGGAGCACAGAGCCTGAGTCTTCCGATGTTTAAAGAAGTACAAAGACACCTCAACAAACTAATAGGCAGAATAGACTACGACAACAAATTAGAAAAAGCAGAAAGAGAAAAGGCTGCACTGAAATAATGAAAAAATACGCGGATCGAACAGAAAATTTACAATATCAAAAATACGAAACAGTTAATGACATGCTAAAAGCCCGTTTTCTAAAAGCTTACAACTACGAACGCGCTTTAAAAGAAGAAAAAGAACATGCTTTAAACTAATTACAGCTCTTCTTTTCTTTTTTCCTGAAGGGTGCCCGTATTGTCGAGCTCTGTAACTATTTTAATAATCGCATGCACGATAATGAGCAGCTGCGGTGTAATTTTTGCTGATTTTGAAAACTCCACCTTAAGCTCTTTTGCATCTTCATCAGAGTTTAATTTCCTTGTAGTGTAAACAGGGTTTTCAGACAAGTGAATCGCATTTTCGCCTTTTATTGCTTCGTTAAAACGTTCCTTTGGAAAATCCTCACTGCACGTAATGTCCATGTTTACACCGTTTTGCGCCATGAACAAAAAGACTTTTATCTCACCATAATTCTTTGTTGTGATGATAATGGTAATAGACTCTTCGCCTGCACCTTTTTTGCCTTCTTCTGCAGAATCTGCACCAAAGTTAAACCCTGCACTCTCATTTAGAGGAAGCCACGGCAGATACATAACCATCAGGCTTTTTAAAATTTGTGCCTGAGAAGCGTCATTTGCGGGAATACAGGCGTTTATGAGCACAGACATTTCTTTGAGCTGACGGGTGTCGTAGATACCGGATTGATTCATTGTTGTAATCATTTTTTGAAGCTTTTCCAGAGCAGCTTTGCCGTTTGTTTGCAAAAGCACAAGGATTTTTGAAATATCAATATCCTGTTTCATCAACGCTGCAAGTTCCTGTGCTGTAACTGTTTTACCCTGTGTAACAATCTGTTCTATCAGCTGGCTCAAATTTTCAGGAAAATTAAACATGTTTTTCATAAGCCAGGAACGCTCAACATTGGACAACTCCTTTAACATCATCTGTGTATTTAAGATATCCTGCTGGCGTACAAAATTCTGGGTGATATTCTGTGCTGTCTGCTGGACCATTTTCATTGCTTCGTTTTGAGCACGCTGAAAATTCTCGTTGGCAACTTTACCGGGCTGCTGCTGGACGGGTTTTCCTGTACTGTAATCAAATACGTTTTTTATAAACTGGCCGAGGCTTAATTCGCTCATAATTTGCTTATAATTCGCTTTCTGCTTAATTGCTTATATTACAAGTATAATAGTTTTTCCAAAAAAACCAAGGCCGTTAAAACTTATTTACCTGACTTTTTTCAAATATTTCTCTGCTTTTAGCAAGTGCCTGGTTTTTAAAAGAGCACATGCCATGGTGTTTGTCATAGACGCCAACACTCGTCAGCCTGTTTGCAACAAGCTCGTTCAAATCATCAGGTGCAATAAACAAAGCACACTGCGGCGTACATTCGTCAAAATTAAAAGGGCATTTTTTTATCATGATTTTATCTCCCGTGTTATTACATTCTGGCACTTTCGGGGCTTGTATGCATACGCAGTTCGGGTGATTTTTAATAAAAATTACTTAACAAATTTTAATAATGTATTATAATAAACATGACAGATTCTGATTTATTCGTATATATAAATTGTTAGTAAGTAATCTAGAGTCGCTTTAGCCAACTCACCTGCGTGAGCAGGCAAAAGCTCACTTTTTCAAGTGAGACTCGCCTTATCCCATTATTGATAACGGCAAAGCACAAATAAAGTTCGGCTCAAACAGAATTAGGATTCGGTCAGGTCAAATAAGCCCCACCATCCGTTGAAAGGATTGCCATGATACAAAATCTTTTAGGATTGATTTCAAAAACATTAACCCCAACTCGCTCCACTGCAATTTCTGCTGTGCGACCTGCATCAGTCAACCCTTTTGCAGCCGGACAATCATCCAATCCGTTTATGGCTAACTCCTCCATAAGTTCAAACTTCTACGGAAAAAACAATCCGGTAAGAGGCGGCTACTTTGCAGGCTATTACAACGGAAAGCCAAATATTGTGGGAAGAAAGCTGTTTTTGGAAGTTTAAGCCTCGCTGCTTTTTAGCTCTTCCAGCTCTTTTAAAATCCCCTGATTAATTTCCAGCACGTCAACTCCGAGGTTTGATAAAACCTGCATTGCAACAGAATCAGGCGTTTGTGTAATTGCCCACAAAAGGTTCTCTGATGCAATTTTTGTGTTTTTGTGTTTTTTGGCTTTTTCCCACGCAATTTCGAGTATTTTTTTTGCACGGTCGGAGAAAACAACCTCGCCAAATGTGTAAGAGTTTCCATAGCCAAGGACTTTTTCCACTTCTATGCGTGCGTCTTTTATTGTGATACCAAGCTGCGAAAGCACTTTTGCACCAATTCCAGCGCCTTCTCCTATTATGCCCAGCAGTATAAACTCACTGCCTACAATGTTTCTGTTCATGCTCTGTGCTTCACGTTTTGCAAGACGCAGAATTGTAAGAGTTTCGGGCATTTGTTTTTCGATTGGTTTAATTATTTTGTGAGCCAGATCATCATCTTGAATATGCAGCTCTTTAAAAATGTTATACGCAATACCGCTTTTTGCTTTTAATACACCGAGTATAATGTGTTCGGGTTTTACGCTGGCAGAACCGAGCTCTTTGGCGGTTTCAAAAGCAAGAAGCATTGTCTTAAACGCATTGGGCGTAAAAATAATCTGTTTTTCTTCAAACTCGGCCTGACGCGAGGACACCTCCTGCAGTTTGCCCGTATACTTTTCAAGGTCAATGCCGGATTCATTTAAAAGCTTTGTCAAATCAGAATTTGTATCTTCCAGTATGGATTGCACAATCTGCTCTGTGCCTAGAATCTCGTAATGAGAAGCGGTAAGCTTTGCCACCGCACGCTCGAGAATGTCTTTTGCGTCCCCTTCTTTAAAAATAGACTGGACAGTAGAATACTCGCTTTTATCTTTTTTTCTTTCCAGCTCGGGGTGGGTTTCATTCTTTTTGTTATTTTTTTCAATAAGTTTTAAAAGTGTCTGTTTGAGTTTTTCAATATCAACGCCGTAGCGGTTAAAATCTTGGAGCAGCTCGGACTTTGCAGATTCCGCAGTAAGAATAAGTGCAAGCAGAATGTGCTCGGACATTATGTATGAATTTTTCTTTTTGGCAAGCTCTGACGCAAGCTTGATAAGCTTTTGCGAGCCTTCACTAAACGCAATATTTGTGTGCATAAACTCGTGAGAAACATCGCTGTACTTTTTGTAAACATACTCCCTAAAGTCATCTGCGTTCATACCGCCGTAGGCCAGAAGCCTTGAGCAGATATTTGATTTTGTCTCAAGCACGCCCAGAAGTATGTGCTCCGGATAGATTTTAAAAGTTTTTGAATCCGCAGCCTCTTTTTGAGCCATTGAGATTATATTTATTGCTTTTTCTGTAAAACGTTCGAACACAAATTTCTCCTTTTAGAGTAGCTAAGCCTTTACTTTATTGCTTTCAGGTGCGTATTTTTGTATAAAGAGTATTTTTTACCCTGTTTTATTATTTCATAATTATAAAGGTTATTAAAGTCTTTTGCATTTTTGTTGCGTACTATCACATAAGTGCCCTCATCAATAACTTTTGTATCAGGTGTGATATCTTTTATAAAATCCACATTGGCCTCACGGTAATAAATAAGGCTGTATCTGTTGCCTGTAGAGACCGCAGCCAGTTTTGCGCTGTTGATTTTTGCAAGCTTAGCGTATTCTATGAGCTCATTTTGGCCAAAACTGACAACGTAAGGAAAAATCATCTTTGCCGCAAACATTGACAACACAGCCATAAAGCCGACAAGTGCAATAAAATGCAGCTTCTTTTTATCTTTAAAAATAGCAAAACTGTTGAATAAAACAGAAGCCATAATAACAATTACCCCGGGAATCTGCATTGCCTCAAGCCCTGCTCTGTCAGCCTCTCTAATAAACTGCGGTACGACAGTCAGTCCTATTGCCGTTAAGATAAATGCAAAATTTAAAATAATGGTAGAAATATTTACAGCTCTTTCGTTTTCGTCTTTAAAAATATAATCAAACCAGAATTTGCCAAGAATCATTGCCGCAGGAAACATTGCCGGCAGAATATAAGTGGGCAGTTTTGTGCTTGCTGCTGAATAAAAACCGAATACAACAAGGAAAAACACTGTATTTAAAACCATAAACTTATGCAAGGGCTGAAGGTCGCAAAATTTGTCAAAATAACCCTGAATATTTTTGAAATGTTTTTTGAAAAAGACCGTAATTTGAGCCCCGAAGGAGAATATCCACGGCATAAACCCGAGGAAAAACACAGGAATGTAATAATAAAAAGGTTGTTTTCTACCAAGCTCATGCGAGTTTGCAAAACGTTCAAAATGATGTTTGTAAATGTATTCTCTAAAAAACACATAACCGTATTTTTGCAGCATAATAATATGCCATGGCAACGTCACTATAAAGAAAAGCACAAGCCCGGGGATTATGTATAAAGGTTTGAACATTTCTTTGAAGCGACCGGCAATAATATAAGAAATAAAAATTGTCAAAGCCGGTATTGCCAGCCCCGGAACGCCTTTTGCCATAACCGCAAAACCGGCCCAGATATAAGCAAGCCACCAAAAGTATTTTTTAAACCTCTGTGAGCAAAACAGAGTATAAATCCCTGAAAAAGCACTTGCTGCAATGCAAACAGACAAAAGCATATCCAGTATTGCCACACGTGCCAGCACAACATATTCAAAGCAAGATGCAAGGATTAAGGCACAAATGAGTCCATATTTTTTTGATGAGATTTTACTTCCCAGAAAATACGTTATACCCACCCCGAAAACCGCACAGAGAGACACGGGTATTCTTGCTGTAGCTTCTGTTATTTTGCCGAATATACTGAAAGACAAAACCTCAAGCCAAAAATAAAGAGGAGGTTTTTCAAAGAAAAAGTCACCGTTTAAATAAAGCGTCAACAAGTCATTTGCATGGAACAAGTCTCTTGACATGGCCACATAGCGTGTCTCGTCCACGTCAATAAGAGGGTACGCACCCATGGAAAAAAAGTATAAAAAATAACACACAAACAGTATCACAAAGATGGCAATAAGGTCTTTGTGCCTTTTAAAAAATTTTAATAAAGATGCTTTATTCATTTTTCCCCTTAGTCTTTTATTATCAGATTATTTTATAACAAATCTTTTATTCTTTGAACAGCTTCTTGTATCATTTGTTCTTTATCTTTTATATCCAGCCAGTAAATATCTTTGTTCTGCCTGAACCAAGTCAGCTGCCTTTTTGCGTAGCGTCTTGTATTTTGTTTTATTTTTTCAACGCATTCATCAAAGGTTATACTATTTTCAAAGTAATCAATAAACTCTTGATAGCCTATTGTTTTTTCAAGGCTGCGAATTTTTCCGTATTTTTCAAACAGATTTTTAGCCTCCTGCTCCAGCCCTTGCTCGAGCATAACATCAACACGTCTGTCTGTTCTGTTGTACAAAAACTGTCTGTCTTCTCCGTTTAAATGCCCAAGACCGAGCCAGATTACATTGTATTGAGGCTCTTTCTTTTTTTGCGCCTGTGACATCGGAGTGCCCAGTGTTTTACAAACCTCAAGCGCACGGATAATTTTTACGGTATTGTTCGGGTGCATATTTTTTGCCAGAACAGGATCTGCTTCGCAAAGCATTTGATAAAGAGCCTGTGCACCTTTTTCTTTTTCTATTTTATGAAGCTGTTCTCGTAATGCTTTATCGGGTGCAACTCTTGGCATATCATAATTTTCGAGCAAAATACGAAAATAAAGTCCTGTTCCTCCGGCAACCACAGGGATTTTATCATGTTCAAAAAGGCTTTGTATCACCTTTGAGGCTTCATCCGCAAAATCAGCCACAGTAAACTCTTCAACAGGTTCAACAACATCCATAAGATGATGTTTTATTCCCTTCATCTCTTCTTTAGAGGGTTTTGCCGTTGCGATATCAAACTCTTTATATATCTGCCTTGAATCAGCAGAAATAATTTCCGTATCAAAAATCTTTGCTATCTCAACAGCCAGAGCTGTTTTTCCGGAAGCGGTAGGCCCTGCAATTGCTATTATATTTTTTTTATTTGTTTTCGTCATAATACAAGAATATCAGCACAAGAGCGTATGTCATCACATAAAACGATAAAAGAAGCCCGAAAACAGTCAACACAATATTTAAGCTGAAAACAAGGCTCAATACAGACATGATTATATTCAAAAACAAAAGAAAAATTAAAAGCGAGACAGACCCAAGAAAATGCCTAAACACAAAAACAATATTTGTATTAAAAGCACTGAAAGGAGCCAGCACAAGCGATTTTAAATACGGATTTTTTTTATCATCACGTTTTGAAAGATTATTGTAAAGAGCAGGAAACAAAAACATAGTTAAAAGTGAAAACACACAAAATACCGCACCAAAGAAAAACATCCAGATATTCATTGCTTTTAGTTGATAAAAGCTCAATGATGCAACATACTTTTGCATTTGAGCAGGTGTAGAATTTGCTGCAGCCATAAACTCACCCCAGTTGATATGAGGATGCGGTAAATATTTCATTCCGAATTTGTAAGCCGCAACAAGCAAGAGCATATACACAACAACATAAGCAACAAGCGTAAAAGTAACGGGAAGAAAATATTCTCCAACCCCCGGGAAAAACTCTTTACCCAGAGCAAAAGACGCCTCTGCCTTTTCTCTATCGTCTCTATAAAAGTTCTTTTCAGCTTTTTTATTATGTTCCAGAGTTTTTTGTATCATGTTGAACCAGCCTGAGAAAAACGCAGTGCACAGCAGTATATTCGCCACAAAAAATACCATATAAGCAATTTTGTTTGTCTGCTGGTACAAAGCCCCTGTCGTAAGGCTTATTACAATCATAAAAATCACAATCGGCTGTGCAACAACAATGTTATCCCTTGTGATATCAAATGCTTTTTTTATACATAAACTCATAGCCCTGATTATAACATATTATATTAAATATTGTAGTATAATTTTTATTATAATATCAGTCCTAAGTAAACGGGGTAACAGAAGGGATAACAAAGAACATGAGAAGCGACAACGTAAAAAAAGGCATACACAAAGCAGCACACCGTTCATTGCTTTACGCAACCGGAGTTTCAAAAGAAGGGTTAAAAAGGCCTTTTATCGGTATAGCCAGCTCATTTTCCGACCTTGTACCGGGTCATGCCGGAATGCGCGACCTTGAAAGACAAATTGAAAAAGGAATCCACACAGGCGGCGGACAGGCATTTATCTTCGGTACACCTGCCGTATGCGACGGTATTGCAATGGGGCATTGCGGAATGAAATATTCACTTCCGTCTCGTGACTTGATAGCAGACTGCATAGAAACCGTTGCTGAAGCTCATCAGCTTGACGGACTCGTACTTTTGACAAACTGCGACAAAATAACACCCGGTATGTTAATAGCCGCGCTCAGACTCGATATCCCCTGTATAGTTGTAACAGCAGGCCCCATGATGGACGGATGTTCCAAAAACGAAGTTTTAACAATGATAAGAGGCTCTTTTGAAGCTGTGGGTAAACTATCAGCCGGAAAAATCACCCAACAACGTCTGCATGAAATGGAAGAAGAATGCTGTCCTTCAGCCGGTTCATGTCAGGGGCTTTACACCGCCAACACAATGGCCTGTCTGACAGAAGTAATGGGAATGAGCCTTCCGTTCTGCGCAACAGCTTCTGCCGTATCTTCAAAGAAAAAACAAATTGCGTTTGAATCAGGAATAAAAATCGTTGAGCTCGTTGAAAAAGGCATCAAACCCTCTGACATAATAACAAAAGACTCCATGCGAAACGCAATCGTCACAGACCTTGCACTGGGCGGCTCCACAAACTCTATTTTACATCTGCTTGCCATTGCAAATTCAGGCAACATAGATATCACGCTCAAAGACTTTGACGAGTTGAGCTATAAAATCCCTCAGATAATCAAACTCGACCCCTCTGCCCTTCCTACAATGACTGATTTGCACAACGCAGGAGGAATACCGGGGGTAATGAAAACGCTTTTCGGAAACACACCCGAACTCAAAGATACAAAAGGCGTATCAGGTTTAAAAATTTCACAAATAGTACAGGCTGCATGGGTTGATAACACAATCGTGCACACGCTCGACAACCCGATTACCTCAAACCCCGGGCTGGGAATTTTAAAAGGCAATCTTGCTCAAGACGGTGCCGTTATTAAAATTTCAGGGGTCGACCCCTCAGCACTGACTTTTGAGGGCACGGCCAAAGTCTTTAATTCTGAAGAAGAAACAATGGAAGCCATAGACAAAGACCGGATAAAAGAAGGCGATGTTGTGGTAATCTGCTACGAAGGCCCCAAAGGCGGCCCGGGTATGAGAGAAATGCTTTCTCCTACATCTGCCATCTGCGGTATGGGACTTGATAAGGACGTTGCTCTTATTACTGACGGACGTTTCAGCGGTGCTACAAGAGGTGCGGCAATCGGTCATGTTTCACCGGAGGCTGTAAGCGGCGGTACTATCGCATACGTTCAGGACGGTGATATTATTTCTATCGACATTCCTAATTATTCGATAAATCTTGAAATTTCAGACGAAGAACTTGAGATAAGAAAGAAAAATACAAAGCTTCTGAAAAAGGAAAATATCACAGGATATCTCAAGAGATATGCTTCAATGGTTTCCTCAGCGGATAAGGGAGCAATTATAAATAAATGATGAAGTTTAAAAAACTTCACTAAAATTATATTTTATTCATTTCTTGTTCCGTGACAAGAAACGAATCAAAGAAACACGTACCGCTTTCTTTTCATTTGAAAAGAAAGCTCGCAAAGAAAAAATTTTATCCGTCATACAGTTTCTGAACTAATAGGTCTCCCAATAAAAGGCAAGACGTAAAATAAAAAATTCACGCCAAAGTAAGATGGGCGA
>ERZ780218.2154-NODE-2154-length-9858-cov-26.438131_pt1 | contig 9858 bp, 12 predicted proteins | sample MGYA00510975_ERZ780218 | MGnify/ENA primary metagenome ERZ780218 (study PRJEB29588, sample SAMEA2152063) | human gut metagenome | biome: human gut; feature: human-associated habitat; material: faeces | place: Denmark | collected 2008/2010 ...
ATCCCTCATCGCTGCAAGCGGACATCCAGGTACAAACTAAGCTTAATGCCAGAATCAATGCTATTATTTTTTTCATGTTTGTTCCCCCCTAATCTTCGATCAGAGATTTAATATGCCGTCTTGGTGTGGTAAACTCAGGCAATAGTTTTATTACAACTCTAGCGATTTATTAGTACGAACGCCTATATGCTCTTTTATTTGTTTTATAAAATTACGCGACATGGCATAGCAGTCAGTTACGTCAAAAATCAGATATTTTAATTCGTTGCTGCTATTATATGTAATGGCTAAGAAATAAGTCGTTGCTGTATCTACTATCGTTTTTGTACCCCCGCATATCATAGCGCCTAAGAATCCAAACAGCATTCCTCCGGCAATGGCCTTGCTGGTATTATCAACATAGTGCTTTTGTACCTCTGTGCTTGAAACGCATTCAATATTAATAATTTTTGTGTAATCCAATGAAAAAGAAACAGAGGTATCGTAACATATTATTAATTTTTCATTGCACTCCCGTATACTGCATTTAGCCTTAGGCGGTATAGGAAGTCCTGAGAGCGCAGTAAATCCAGACCAGGTTTTTATGTGTCCATCGCTTAGCATCGCTTTATTCAGACTTGTTTTTTCTACTTGCCTGCGCTCCTTGTCCGATAGAGAATTGATATATTGATCTGTGCTCGCTGTTGTATGAGCTCTGGCTCCGCAATCGGGACAAAACGGTGCCGCATTGTATATCAGCCCGCACTGTGAACATTTATATCGCTTTGCTTTCAGATCCGTTGTTGAAGGCGGAGGGCAATTATTATTTTCAGGTTCAGAACTTTTTTTAAACAAAAAGGAATCCCCTACATTGCCATTATTAGCTTTTATATTGTGGTTTATGGTATGACATGTTATGCAGACATTGGTGTTATAGCTGTTATCGGTTTTGCATTTCGGGCATACCCAACAATTGCTTGTGCTATATTTGCGTTTCTTCTTAAAAAAACTCATAATACCCCTCATTTAACAGACTGTATCGTTAAGACATTAAAATATCAGTCCATCAGTAAATTAAATTTAATTGATATTTTTATTATACAGTGAAATTTTACAGTTTTCAATACAATTTGCAATAAATTTTATTATTGCAAAAAAGTCGTTATCGAATCACAAAGCGCTCATAAAATAAACCGCTTTTCCAAGACAACGCACTGTGTTAAGTTCCTCGTTAATGTAAACAAGCGGCGGATACTTAGGGTTTTCAGCAACAAGCATAAGCTTGTTTTCCTCCTTGTAATAGTACCAGCGTTTTAACGTGGCCTCGTCGTCGATTATTACAGCTGCGATCTCGCCGTTGTCTACTATAGGCATTTCTCGTATAAATACAATATCGCCGTTGTTTATCCGGGCATTCACCATGCTGTCGCCCTTTGCCGTCAAGCAGAAATCCGCCTTTATATCCATATCAGCCATTACGTAGCTAGCCCTGTCCTCGTCAGCCCATATCGGTTCACCACAGGCGATTTCGCCGAGCATAGGGAATTTTTTTAAACGGATAGGGGAGATGTTGTCAAAGTGATCTATAAGAATTTCAAGATTATCTTTTTCAGTATTTATGTATGAGGTGCGTATGTCAGTTTTATCTGAAAGCCATTCGGGATTTACGTCTAATACCTGAGCCATAGCGTCAATAACAGGCAATTTAATTTTTTCAATTTTAGCCGTTTCATACCTTTGAACAGTAGATTTATTCATCCCGAGAGCATTGCCGAGTTCTTCTTGTGTAAGACCTTTGTCCTCTCTTGCGGTCTTTATTCTTGTACCTATAACCTTATTATTAGGCATATTAACAATCCTCCTTTTACGGTATTATATCATATAAAATTGCGTATTGCAATAGTTTTTTAAGTTTTTTTAAAAAAAAGTTGCGTTTTGCTATTGACAAATCGAAGACGGTATGGTATTATATAAACAAGATGAGTTGCATAATGCAACAAAAAACAGGAGGTGAACATATTGATTAATTCTGATAAGCTGAAAGGTCTTATGCGTGAAAAACGAATAACCCAATCTGATTTGGCGGAGAAGCTCGGAATTAAGCCTTGTACAATGAATCAGAAGCTTAACAACAAGCGTGATATGTCGCTTGACGAGGCTGAAAAAATATCTGTTATTCTTAATATTGATGTCGGCGATTTCGGTAAATATTTTTTTAACCGCTCGGTTGCAAAATGCAACTTAGACCATGCCACCCCGAATTAAGAATCTACAACCAACAGTTCCAGAGAAAATGAAACATACAACTAAAGGAGGAAATTAAAATGCCCGCACAAAAAATAACCCCTCAGATCCGCGCGCAGCGGCTGCTGAAAGGCGCAATAACAGCGCAGGGTCTGACGATGGAGAAAATGGCTAAGAAAATGGGAAAGCGCACAGGTGCAACGATTTCAGAGTGGTGCGCTGATATTTACAATGTCAAGCTTGCCGATGTAATCAGGCTGTGCGCAGTTCTGAACATTGATGTCGAAAAGCTGCTTGAAATTCAAAAAGGAGCGTGAGAAATGAAAGTCTACATAATCGAGATCAGCGACCGCTACGGTTTTGAAAGAACGGCAACGGTCAGAGCGAGATCAATAACGGAAGCGATCGGCAGCGTTTACAAATCAAGCGAAGAGTTTGTACTGTCGTGCCGGGAGCTGGACGGCAAAATAAAGGAGGTGACAAACAATGAGTAACATACTTGAAAACGGAGTAATCGACACAGACGTAAGCGTAGCGCAGATACTTTATGTAAAGAAAAAGCGCGAAGAACGCAGAAAAGCGGAGCGTATCAGAAAACTTAACAGATTGAAGCTGCGTATCGGACAAGCTCTCGCAGTCGCGCTGTTCGTGATAATAAGCGTAATGCTCATCACTTGCGTCGTTACCGGAGCAATGTATTTAAGCGGCGGGATTAGATGAAAAAATTGAGGAGGACTGAAAGAAATGAAAAAATACGAGTTTACAGATGAAACGATAGATTTTTGCGGTCGCAAACTTACGCGAATAAGAGCGGTAATTGATTTCGGTAGTGTAAAAGCCGGAAGTCTGGGTGGATTTATTGAAAAAGAAAGTAATTTAAGTCATGACGGCGACGCTTGGGTATTCGGCAACGCTAAAGTATCCGGCAACGCTGAGGTATCCGGCAACGCTAAAGTATTCGGCAACGCTAAAGTATTCGGCGACGCTTGGGTATTCGGCGACGCTAAAGTATTCGGCAACGCTGAGGTATTAGGCAACGCTGAGGTATTCGGCAACGCTAAAGTATTCGGCGACGCTTGGGTATCCGGCAACGCTGAGGTATCCGGCAACGCTGAGGTATCCGGCAACGCTAAAGTATTCGGCGACGCTTGGGTATTCGGCGACGCTAAAGTATTCGGCAACGCTGAGGTATTAGGCAACGCTGAGGTATTAGGCAACGCTGAGGTATTAGGCAACGCTAAAGTATCCGGCAACGCTTGGGTATCCGGCAACGCTGAGGTATCCGGCAACGCTGAGGTATCCGGCAACGCTAAAGTATTCGGCGACGCTTGGGTATTAGGCAACGCTGATTACATATGTATAAAAGGCTTAGGTCGTTTTAATAGAAGCACAACATTTTTTAGAACAGAACAGGGAGTATCTGTAGTCTGTGGCTGTTTTACTGGAACTCTTGAAGATTTTGAAGCAAAAGTTTTTGAAACTCATGGGAACAGCATATACGCAAAAGAGTATCTTGCCGCAGTTGAGGTTGCAAAAATACATTTTTGCATTGCTGAGAAAAAATAAGGAGGACTGAAAGAAATGAAAAAAGAAGAAATTTTAAAAGCGGCAGAATACTGCCTTGAAGAAGAAGGAGACAGCTGCCAAGGCTGCACGCTGATAGAGCACGGAGGGGGCTGCACCGGAATATTCGCCAAGTACATCCTTGAAAAAGAAAAAGAGCCTGCGCCGCCTGAAAGCGACACAAGCTCAAAGGTATCCGAAGATACCGCCAATCTACATTTTAATAATAACGCAAAAACGAAGAAAAGTCAAGCATTTGATTTTTGCGATAGAGCAGTTGCAAACATTTTGAGAATATACGAAAACATGACAAAAACGGAGCAGACAGCGTTTGATCTCGGAGAGGTATACAGAGATATGCTCAGCGCAAGAAACGAGACGGAAGATATGAAGTTAAAGGAGGAGATTAAGCTATGAGCGTTAAGATTAATTCACTTGAATTTGAAAACGTCAAAAGAATAAAAGCCGTCCAGCTTGAACCGTCAAAGTCGGGGCTGACTATTATCGGCGGTAAGAACAGACAGGGCAAAACCTCAGTGTTGGACAGTATCGCCTGGGCATTGGGCGGCGATAAGTTTAAGCCCTCAAACCCAATGCGGCATGGCTCGGTGGTGGAACCCCACCTGAAAGTAACTCTGGACAACGGCATTACAGTGGAACGTTCCGGCAAGAACAGTTCGCTGAAAGTTATCGACAGTACCAGCAATAAAGGCGGTCAGCAGCTTCTGAACAGCTTTGTGGAGCAGTTTGCCCTGGACTTGCCGAAATTTATGAACCAGTCAAGCAAGGAAAAAGCGGCGACACTCCTTCGCATAATCGGCGTGGGGGACAAGCTCTACCAGTTGGAAGCAAATGAGCAGACCCTCTACAACCAGCGCACTGCTATCGGCAGAATCGCCGACCAGAAGGACAAATTCGCAAAGGAAATGCCCATCTATACAGGCGTCCCCGCAGAACCTGTGTCAGCGTCTGAGCTTATCAAACAGCAGCAGGATATCCTCGCCCGCAATGGCGAAAATCAGCGGAAGCGTGAGCAGAGGGATTACTACAAAAGTCAGCTGGAGCTTGCACAGACCGCCTACGAGCAGGCTAAATCACGGCTTGAAGCGGCGGAGAATAACTACAAACTGGCAAGTCTTGACGCCGAAAACCTCACCGATGAAAATACGTCGGAGCTGGAGCGGAACATCGCCGAAATTGAGGAGATAAACAAGAAAGTCAGGGCAAATCTTGACCGTGAAAAGGCTGAAATCGACGCCGACGACTACAAGGAGCAGTACAAGCACCTCACCAATGAGATTGAAAATATCCGTCAAGCAAAAAAGGACCTGCTTAACGGCGCAGACCTGCCCCTTCCGGGGCTTTCGGTGGAAGGAGGAGAGCTGCTGTATAACGGCAGTAAATGGGACTGCATGAGCGGCTCTGAACAGCTGATTGTGGCGACCTCAATCGTCAGAAAGCTTAATCCCGACTGCGGATTTGTGCTGCTTGATAAGCTTGAACAGCTTGACGGCGACACCCTCACCGAGTTCGGCAGCTGGCTTGAATCTCAGGGACTGCAAGCCATAGCTACCCGAGTTTCCACCGGCGACGAGTGCAGCATTATAATAGAGGACGGAATGTCAAGAGAGCCTGAAAAAGAAGCCGAAAAGACAGGCTTCGGCGCATGGAACGGAGGTAAATTTTAATGTTTGAAATATCACAGGGCGTCGTAAACTGCGCCCAGAAAGTTGTTGTATACGGCCCTGAGGGCATAGGCAAATCAACCTTTGCCGCTCAGTTCCCCGACCCCCTCTTTATCGACACCGAGGGCAGCACAAAGCGAATGAACGTCAGACGCTTCCCAAAGCCTACTAGCTGGGAAATGCTCCTCAGCATGGTAAAGGAAGCGGCTGAAAAGAAGCTTTGCAAAACCCTTGTGATCGACACGATAGACTGGGCGGAGCAGCTGTGCATTAAGTCAGTCTGCGACCGCCACCAGAAAAGCGGCATTGAGGACTTTGGCTACGGCAAAGGATACGTCTACGAGCGTGAGGAGTTCGGCAGGCTGCTTAATATTCTGGGCGACGTGGCAGAGGGCGGCATTAATGTGGTGCTCACCGCTCACGCCCAGTTAAAGAAGTTTGAACAGCCCGACGACTTCGGCTCATACGACCGCTACGAATTAAAGCTTGGACAGAAAACAAGCTCGCAGATATCACCTCTTGTAAAAGAATGGGCTGATATGCTGCTGTTTGCAAATTACAAAGTGTTCAGCGTGGCGGTGGACAAGGAGGGCAAAAAGTACCGTCCACAGGGAGGGCAAAGGGTAATGTACACTACCCACCACCCCTGCTGGGACGCTAAAAACCGTGACGGACTGCCGGAGGAAATGCCCTTTGAATATGCTTCGGTGGCACATCTTTTTACATCAGATGTAGCCCCCGAACCTGCCGCTCAGACAGTGCAAACTCCAGATGTCACACCGCCGTCTGTTGAAAGAGTACAGCAGCCTGCACCCCCACAGCCTGAGTTTGAACCCATTGAACCGCTTAAAAAGCTTGTTATCCCAAACGACATACCAAAGGAATTGCAAGACCTTATGAAAGCGGACAACGTCAGCGAGGAGGAAATCCGGGAGGTTGTGGCTCAGCAAGGCTACTGCCCCGTTGATATGCCCATATCAGCATATCCGCCCGATTTCATCAGCGGATGTCTTATCGCCGACTGGCAGACGGTGCTTAAGCTGATAAAAGAGATGGACTTAAATGGGGTCCCCTTCTAGAGGCTAGAGGTTAGAAGCAAGAAGCAAGAAGATTAGACTCTGGTTTTTGAAAACTTGTACTAACAAGAATGCAGCTTTCTAACCTCTCGATATCGAACCTGAGTGCAAAACAAAACGAAGCGAGCCCGCGAGCGGTACGAAATTGCCCCGTCCGGGCTAGGACAGGAGGAAATATAAATGAACGATTTTATTGAATACGGATGGGAAGATGAAATATCGGAAGAGGGCGGAGAATATACTCTGCTGCCCGAAGGAGATTACGATTTTACGGTGCTTAAAATAGAAAGAGGTCGACACGAGGGGTCGGCGAAAATTCCGCCATGCAACAAGGCGGTTGTAACCTTTGAAATTCAAGGCGAGGAAGGCAAGGTTGAGGTAGTGGAAAATTATCTGCTGTGCAATAAATTAGAGTGGAAGCTGTCGGAGTTTTTCTTAGCTGTAGGGCTTAAAAAGCACGGCGAGCCGCTGAAAATGAACTGGACAAAGGCGGTAGGCGCAAAAGGCAAGTGCCGCGTTTTCATAAACAAATACACCAAAAAAGACGGCTCGGAAGGGCAGTCAAACAAAATCAAAAAGCTTTACGCCTACGACGAACAGATTGACACAGCAATCAAGCCCGAAAGCAAGCCGGCAGCAGGAGGTTTCGGCAACTTCGGCGGCGGCTTCTCAGGCGGCTTCGGGGGCGGTGCAAAGTGGAATTAAGACCATATCAAAACGAGGCAAAGCAGGCTATCTTGAAAGAATGGTCGGAGGGCAACAAGCGAACTCTTGCGGTGCTCCCCACCGGGACGGGAAAAACCATACTTTTCTCAGCGGTGACTGAGGAATGCGTCCGGCAGGGGAAGCGTGTGCTTATCCTTGCCCACAGAGGGGAGCTGCTGGAACAGGCGGCAGACAAGCTTAAAAAAGCTACGGGGCTTGGCAGCGCAGTTGAGAAAGCGGAACAAAGCTGCTTAGGCTCTTGGTACAGAGTGACGGTAGGCTCGGTGCAGACGTTAATGCGTGAAAAGCGCCTTGCAAAATTCCCCACAGACTATTTCGGCACTATCATTGTGGACGAAGCGCACCATGCGATATCCGACAGCTATCAGAATGTGCTTCGCCACTTCCCCGACGCCGATGTGCTAGGTGTTACCGCCACCCCCGACAGAGGTGACATGAAAAACTTAGGCTCAGTATTTGAAAGCCTTGCCTACGAATACACCCTGCCCCAGGCGATAAAAGAGGGCTATCTCTCCCCCATAAAGGCGGTGACGATTCCTTTAACCCTTGACCTTTCGGGAGTGTCCACTCAGGCGGGGGATTTCAAAGCAAGCGACATCGACACCGCTTTAGACCCCTATCTTTATCAGATCGCCGACGAGATGAAAAAGTACTGCCAAAGCCGCAAGACGGTGGTGTTTCTGCCGCTGGTTAAGACCTCACAAAAATTTCGGGACATTCTTATCTCAAAGGGCTTTAATGCGGCGGAGGTCAACGGCGAAAGTCCCGACAGAGCCGAGATTCTCAAGGCGTTTGATGAGGGAGAATACAACGTGCTGTGCAACTCAATGCTCTTAACTGAGGGCTGGGACTGTCCGTCGGTGGACTGTGTTGTGGTGCTTCGTCCCACAAAGGTGCGAGGGCTTTACTGCCAGATGGTTGGCAGGGGTACAAGGCTGTGTCAGGGCAAGGAAGAGCTTTTACTCCTTGATTTCCTGTGGCACACCGAACGGCATGAACTTTGCAGACCGGCAAGCCTTATCTGTCAGAACGCAGAGGTAGCAAAGAAAATGACCGAGAACCTTGCCAACGAGGCTGGCTGTATCATTGATATAGAAGAGGCTGAAAGGCAGGCAAGCGAGGACGTGGTGGCGCAGAGAGAAGAAGCTCTGGCTAAGCAGCTTAAAGAGATGAGGAAGCGAAAGCGAAGCCTTGTAGATCCTCTGCAATACGAGATGTCAATTCAGGCGGAGGACCTGTCCTCATACGTGCCGGCGTTCGGCTGGGAATGTGCGCCGCCAACCGACAAGCAGAAAGCAAGGCTTGAAAAGCTGGGCATTTACCCCGATGAAATAGGCAACGCAGGCAAGGCGAAGCTTATTCTTGACCGCCTTGAAAAGCGAAGAAACGCCGGGCTTACCACGCCGAAACAGATTAGACTGCTGGAAAGCAAGGGCTTCAAGCACGTGGGACAATGGAGCTTTGAAAGCGCAAGCAAGCTTATCTCAAGGATACACGCCAACGGCTGGATTATGCCCAGAGGGATCAATCCCGAAACTTACCGCCCGGATTAAGGAGAAGGACAAATGGAAAGTTTAAATCTACTGAAAACACTTGAATATATAGACCCTGCCACCTGTGACTATCAGGAGTGGGTCAACGTGGGAATGGCTCTTAAACAGGAGGGCTGTTCCGTGTCAGACTGGGAGGACTGGTCACGTCGTGACAGCCGCCGCTATCACCCAGGGGAGTGCCGTTCAAAGTGGGAAAGCTTTAACGGCTCTTCCTCCCCCGTTACAGGGGGAACAATAGTGCAGCTGGCAAAGGACAGAGGTTACAGCTTTCCCACAACAGAGGAGTTTAAAGAACTTGACTGGGACAGCGAGATTTTCTACGAGGGTGAGGGAAGCATCACAAGCTATCAAGAGGGTATTCCTTTCAGCGAACCGAAAGAATGGGACCCGGTTAAAGAAATTACAAAATTTCTTGAACTGCTGTTTGACAGCTCGGAAAACGTGGGTTATGTTACATCGACGTATAAAATCACTGAGAAAGACGGTTCTGTAAGCTACAGACCGACCAAAGGCAACAGTGACAGAACGGCAGGGGAGCTTACCTCTCTGCTGAATAACTGCAAGGGAGATATTGGCGCAGTCCTCGGCGATTACAAGCCGGAAGCGGGGGCGTGGGTCAGAATAAATCCCCTTGACGGAAACGGTGTTGCGGACATAAACGTTACAGATTACAGATACGTGCTTGTTGAATCTGATTCTCTCCCTCTTGAGAGGCAGAACGCCCTTATCAGAGAGCTTGAATTGCCTGTTGTAACCCTTACATACACCGGCGGCAAGTCGCTTCACGCAGTAGTGAGAATTGAAGCTTCAAGCAGAGAAGAATACAAAAAACGTGTTGCTTATCTTTTTGAAATCTGTAGAAAAAACGGGCTTGAGGTTGATAAATCCTGCAAAAATCCATCAAGGCTTTCACGACTTCCGGGGGTCATGAGGAACGGAAAAAAGCAATTTCTCATTGACACCAACATAGGAAAGAAAAGCTTTGAAGAATGGAAGGACTACATAGAATCCATTAACGACGACCTGCCCGAC
>ERZ780218.2159-NODE-2159-length-9842-cov-5.097476_pt1 | contig 9842 bp, 10 predicted proteins | sample MGYA00510975_ERZ780218 | MGnify/ENA primary metagenome ERZ780218 (study PRJEB29588, sample SAMEA2152063) | human gut metagenome | biome: human gut; feature: human-associated habitat; material: faeces | place: Denmark | collected 2008/2010 ...
GAATCACAATTTTCATAAACATAAACCGCCGTACTTCCCAGAGACGTTTCAACCCTGATTTCCACCTCTTTTGCCGGGTAACGCTCCAACTCCAGATCCGTCACCTCACCCATCTTACCCCGGGCAATCATTTCCCTGAGCGCAGCGCGCTGTTCCTCTGTCATCATGTGCTGAATGCTGGGTGGTACAGGAATCTGCGAAAGGGACGATATTGACCAGATAATTTTCGACCATGAGCTTACTGCGACTCAGATCCGCAATATCGAGGAAGTCTGCAAGGTTCATACCATTGACAGAACGATGCTTATTCTGGATATTTTCGCACAGCGGGCGACTACCCGGGAGGGCAGGCTTCAGGTTGAGATAGCTCAGCACCGCTATCGACTGCCCAGACTTGCCGGAATGGGCGTTAAGCTTTCGCGTCTGGGAGCGGGAATAGGTACCAGAGGTCCGGGAGAATCAAAGCTTGAAACCGATAAGCGGCATATAAGGACCAGGATTGCGGCGCTCAGCGGAGAACTCAAGGAAATAGAAAAACGCCGCACCCATCAGCGTGCAAGGCGCAAAAAGGACGGCGTGCTGGTATGCGCTATAGTAGGATATACAAACGTGGGAAAATCCACGCTGCTCAATACTCTGACCGAGGCGGGAGTGCTGGCGGAAAACAAGCTGTTTGCAACGCTTGAAACCACATCCAGGGCTATCGAGCTGCCAGACGGCAGGAGCGTTATGCTTGTGGATACGGTAGGGCTTATAAGACGGCTGCCGCACCATCTTGTGGAAGCGTTCAAGTCTACTCTTGAGGAGGCGGCGAACGCCGACGTTATATTGCACATCTGCGACGCCTCCGCCGATGACTGCATGGAGCAGGCAAAGGTAACTCTGGAGCTGCTTAAAGATCTGGGCTGCGAGGGGATACCTGTAGTTACGGTATTGAATAAATGTGACAAGGTTCCTTATATTGACGATATCGGAAGTCTGGAGGGCGCAGTAAAAATATCTGCGAAAACAGGCGAGGGTATAGACCGTCTGCTGGACGCTGTCGCAAAGGCGCTTCCGCAGTCGGCGGTAAGGGCAAAGCTTCTGATCCCGTTTTCTGAGGGCGGACTGCTGAATGAGATACGGACAGACGGAAAGATTTTGTCAGAGGAATACACACCTGACGGTATACTGTGCGACGCTCTAGTAGACGTTAAGATCTATCCCAGAGCCGCCGAATATAAGGTGTCTGCGCCGCAATAACAGTGAGAGAAGTGTGCCGCAGGGCATATGAATAAAATGTAAAAAAACATTATGACCCTTGACAACCATACGCCGAGGGTTTATAATGTTTGTGTTAATAAAATTACGAAAGGAAAAGCTTTGATATGTACTCTGTAGTTTCAAATGCAGTCTTTACATACTTCTTTTTTACCTTTAGCTTCTTTTTTAGCTTTGGGTTTTTTTGGCGTGTGAAGAAAGCTGCATTGAGATCAGGCGAGTAAACAGGCAAAAGCTTTATACTTGTAATATTTCAGTCGTGGCTTGATATGTTCGGGCCGCGGCTTTTTTATTAATTCAGATTCATTATCAAACTTTTTGGGAGGAAATTAAAATGGTAATCGTATTGAAAAATTCAGCTACTGAAAAGCAGATTGACGAGCTTATGAACTGGCTTCAGGGCTTTGACGTAAAAACAAATCTGGTTCACGGAATCCATTCCAACATCATCGGACTTATCGGCGATACGACAAGGATCGATATGGAGTCGGTGCAGGCAAAGGAAATAGTCGAAGCGGTAAAGCGTGTTCAGGAGCCGTATAAGAACGCCAACAGACGCTTTCATCCCGACGACACCGTTATAGAGGTAGCAGGAAGAAAAATCGGAGGCGGAACTCTTAACGTCATCGCAGGTCCCTGCTCGGTAGAGTGCGAGGAACAGATCATTACTACCGCGATCGCAGTAAAAGAGGCCGGAGCCACAATGCTCAGAGGAGGAGCCTTCAAGCCCAGAACCTCGCCGTATGCCTTCCAGGGGCTTGGCAAGGAGGGCATAGACCTGCTTATCCAGGCAAGAAAGGTAACCGGACTTCCTATCGTAACCGAGATCATGGATCTGTCGGATATCGATCTTTTTGCCGACGTGGACATCGTTCAGGTCGGAGCAAGAAATATGCAGAACTTTACTTTGCTTAAGGCGCTGGGCCGCTGCGACAAGCCGGTTCTGCTTAAAAGAGGGCTTTCAAGCACTCTTCAGGAGCTGCTTATGTCAGCGGAGTACATTATGTCCGAGGGCAACAGCAAGGTAATTCTCTGCGAGAGAGGTATCAGAACCTTTGAACCTGCTACCAGAAATACTCTTGATATTTCTGCTGTTCCTCTGCTCAAGCAGAAAACTCACCTGCCGATAGTTATCGACCCCAGCCATGCAACAGGAATAGCTTCTCTGGTAGAGCCTATGTCGCTGTGTGCCGTTGCTGCCGGCTGCGACGCACTGGAGATCGAAGTGCACAACGATCCTAAGAATGCATGGAGCGACGGAGCACAGTCCCTTACGCCTGCACAGTTTGCCGAAACAATGAAAAAGGTTAAAGCAATGGCGGAATTCTGCGGCAAGCCTCTCGATATCAATTGATGAATTTTCAGGGCGGAGTTATCTGCCCTGTTTTTGTCTGTAAGTGAGAGATTCTGTCTTGTGCCGACTACAGTTGATTACTCATGCCTGAAATTTATCGTGGATTCTTACCCGGTAAAACCATATAAATGTAGCGTTTATGACTAAGTCGGTTAAAACCATGGGCAATTTATGCAAAGATGTTTACATTTAAGCTGTCTTATGGTATAATTACTTCAGTTTAAAACGGTAAAGCATTTTTAAGCGCTGATGCGCAGGAATATACGGCAGTATTTCACAGCTTGCCGATATATTTACCAGAGGTGAAAGGCAATGAAACTGATATTTAAACAAAGACTGTTTTCATGGTTTGACAGCTACGATATTTACGACGGAAACGGTAATATAGTGTTTACCGTAAAGGGGAAGCTGGCATGGGGGCATTGTTTCAGAGTTTTTGACAGCTACGGAAACGAGGCGGCAATGCTTAAGGAAAAAGCGCTTAGCTTTCTTCCCGTATTTGAAATATACATAAACGGAAAACTTGAAGGAACGATTAAAAAGCAGTTTACCTTTTTCAGGCCTAAATTTACTCTTGATTACAAGGGCTGGAGCGTGGACGGAGATTGGCTTCAATGGAATTATTCGGTTTATGGCGGAGGTATGAAAATCATGACGGTTTCAAAAGACGTGATGAATTTCTCGGATACCTATGTTATTGATGTATTTGACGACAGCAATGTTCTTTCGGGACTTATGATCGCTCTTGCCATCGACGCTGAAAAATGTTCACGGTCGTCGTAGATTTTGCTTTTGTTTACGGAGCAAAGCTATTACGGCAGGTTATTATGGAGGTTTTATAATGAAATTTTACTGCGAGCTAAAAAAGGTAGTGGACGATTCTTATGATATAGAGATCGGTCGCAGCCTTGAAAACACGCTTATAGATGATATAAAAAACGGTCTGGTGGGGGGAATAAGCAAATTTGCTGTAGTTACAGATTCGATAGTGGTAGAGCTGTACGGCAGAGAGATTTGCGATAAGCTGATCTCGTCAGGCTGTAAGGCGGAGCTGTTTGTGATACCCGAGGGCGAAAAATCCAAGACCAGACAGATGAAAGAGTTTGTGGAGGATTCCATGCTGGAAAAGGGATTCCGTCGGGATTGCTGCGTAATAGCGGTAGGAGGAGGAGTGGTTTCCGATCTGGCAGGCTTTGCAGCCGGAACTTACGGCAGGGGAGTGCCTTTTATCAACTATGCCACAACTCTTCTGTCTGCGGCGGACGCCTCCGTCGGCGGAAAAACTGCGGTGGATACTCCTCTTGCCACAAATCTTATAGGAATGTTCAATCAGCCTGAAAAGGTGTACATCGATATCGATACATGGAAAACGCTGCCGAAGCGTCAGCTTTCAAGCGGTCTTGCGGAAACGATAAAGCACGGCTGTCTTGGGGATAGGGAGTTGTTTGAGTATCTTGAAAAGAACATTGAAAAGGTGTTTGAAAACGACAGGAACGTCTGCGAATACATTGCAGAGCGCAACTGTGCCGTAAAATACAAGGTCGTAATGCAGGACGAGCGTGAAAGCGGACTGAGGGAAATACTTAATCTCGGTCATACCGTAGGGAGAGCCATTGAAACCGTTTCCGATTACAGATTGCTGCACGGCGAGGCGGTTTCTATCGGTATTGCGGCTCAGGCGAGGCTGGGAGAAAAGCTGGGCTTTATTTCTCATGAAAACGTATCGAGAGTGGAAAGCCTTTTGCAGCGTGCCGGCCTGCCCACGGCTATCCCCGAATATATCGACCGGACGGCGCTTGTCAAGAAGCTTTACACCGACAAAAAGGTGCGGGACGGAAAGCTGAGGTTTGTATTTCAGCATGAAATAGGCGAAATGGAGCAGTTCGGAGAAAACCAGTACGGTAAGGAGATTGCCGAAAATGAAATAGCCGAGATAATTAAGGAGATGTAAAAGGTTAAAGGAGAGCAAAAAAATGCTGAGATTTGATAACCACGACAGCCGGATAAAATATTATGAAATATTGCTTTATAACGATAATCCGCAGAAAATAAAAGAGTATCCGCTTCCGAATGGGTACAGGTTCGTTTATTACAAGGACGGCGACAGGGATAGCTGGATCGAAATTGAGAAATCGGCAAAGGAATTTGAAACATATGAGGAAGGGTTGAGAGCCTGGGAAAAATATTACGGCGGACATGAAAGCGAGCTTGGCGAGCGTATGTTTTTTATTGAAACGGAAAACGGCGAAAAAGCAGCGACAGCTACGGCATATTACGAACCGAGAGATGCGTCGGGTGCCGGGTGGCTTCACTGGGTTGCGGTAAGACGGGATTTTCAGGGAAAAGGTCTTGCCCGTCCGCTTATTTCCCATACTCTGCTGAGGTTGGCAGAGCTGGGATATAAAACGTTTAAGATTCCTACACAAACGACCACATGGGTCGCGGCCAGGCTGTATTTGGATTTCGGGTTTAAGCCGATACCGGAAAATGCCGTCAGCAGCTATGAGGGTTACAGAATACTGCGTACCCTGACCGGGCATCCTGCGCTTGCGGAATTTCCGCCCTGCAAGTTTGAAGATATTCTTACGGAGCAGGCAAAGAAAAGTGAAAGTTTATAATGGTTACACACGGAGGACTGAAATGAATATAAAAATTACCCCGTCCAAGCTTACGGGCACGGTAAAAATCCCGCCGTCCAAGAGTGCTGCGCACAGGCTTATTATCTGCGCCGCTCTTGCAGAGGGATGTTGTGAAATAGAAAACGTTTATCCCTCAAAGGATATTATCGCTACAATGGAGGCTATGAAGACTCTAGGTGCGAAGATAGATTTTTCTGACGGAAAAGCCGTTGTCTGCGGTATTGAGAAGCCCTCCGCAAATGCAGTTATCGATTGCTGCGAAAGCGGTTCTACCCTCAGATTTATTATCCCCGTTGCGGCGGCTCTGGGAGTTTCTGCGCAGTTTCACGGCAAGGGAAAGCTGCCCGAGCGGCCCATAACGCCATATCTTGAGGAATTTCCAAAGCACGGCGTTTTGTTTGATTACAAGGGCACTATGCCTTTCTCGGTAAACGGAAAGCTGACGGCAGGTGAATACAGAATAAGCGGAGACATATCCTCCCAGTTTATTACGGGGTTAATACTGGCTCTTGCCATAGCCGACGGCGACAGCGAGATAGTGCTCACATCGCACCTTGAATCAAAGCCATATGTGGATATAACCATCGACTGCGTGAAAAAATTCGGCTGTAAGATAGCCGAGACAGACAGAGGATATTCAATAAAAGGCGGTCAGAGGCTTAAAGCCTGCAATTGCACCGTAGAAGGGGATTATTCCCAGGCGGCGTTCTTTGAGGTTGCGAACGCCCTTGGAGGTTCAGTAAAAATAGACGGATTGAATGTAAATTCGTATCAGGGTGACAAAAAAATCGTTGAAATCTGCAGAGAAATAGTGTATAATAAAAACGGTACACTTTTGCCGTTTGAACTTGACTGCTCGGATATTCCCGACCTTGTGCCGATACTTGCGGTGCTGGGAACATTCTGCAAGGGCAGGTCGTTTATCACAAACGCCGCACGGCTGAGAATAAAGGAGTGCGACCGTCTTGCGGCTATTGCGCATAATCTTAACGCTGTGGGCGCAAGAGTAACCGAGCTTGCCGACGGTCTTGTTATTGATGGCGTGGACTCCCTTGAGGGGGGAGAGGTCGATTCGTTCAACGACCATAGGATAGCAATGGCAATGGCTGTTGCTTCGACGCGCTGTACGAAGCCTCTTATTATTACCGGAGCAGAGTGCGTTTCAAAGTCGTATCCGAATTTCTGGGATGATTTCAGAGCACTGGGCGGAATTGCGGAGGAAATATAGCATATTAATGCAAGAGCCGACAGAAGGGCGTCGCAATATATTATGTGCAAAGAAAAATTCAAGGATTAGCATAATTAGGAGCGATGGTAATGAAAAAGGCATTATTTTTAGTTGATGATTATTGGCATAGGGCAGATACCATAAGTCCGCTGGCAGATATACTTTTTGATAAAAGCCAGTGGAATGTGGTTTTTACAAAGAATCCCGATGATTTGTATGCAAACCTAGATATTGATTTGTTTATGTCATTTAAAGACCCGATAGAAAACGATCAGATTCCGACACCGATCTGGTGTGATGATAGGTGGACAAAGACCTTCATGGATATTATCGCATCTGGTACGGGATTTATTGCCGTTCATGCGGCGGTGACCGACCTTGAAAAGGATCATCCTATTGTAACAGATATGCTTCATTCGGTTTTTATTACTCATCCTGAACAGTGCGAGCTGTCGGTAAAAATAATCAAAAATCATCCTGTAACCGAGGGAGTGGCGGATTTTACCCTGCCTGAAAATGATGAGCATTATCAGATGGAAATGCTTGAAACCGGCGATGTTGAAATTCTGGCGAATACTGTTTCCAAAAACGGCGTACAGCCGGGACTGTGGGTAAGCAGCTACGGCAGCGGAAAAATCTGCTGTTTTACCCCTGGTCATACGACTGTAAATATGACCTGCGATGGATACACGCAGATACTGAAAAATGCAATAGAGTGGTGTAAACGGTAATTTTCGCTGTATTGTGGTGCAAAATTTATTCTAATATATAATATAACAGGAGTTTTTTATATGACCACACTATATACAAACAGGCTTACTCTTCGTCCGTTTCGAGAGGGAGACGCAGTGGCTATGTACAAAAACTGGACTTATGATGAACGTGTTGCAAGATATTGTTGCTGGCACCCTCATAATAGTATTGCAGAAACAGAGGATTATCTGAAAATGTGCCTCAAATCAGAATACAGTTGGGCAATCACATTGAATAATATTGACGAGCCGATAGGCAGCATTGATGTGGTAGGTGTTAATAGTGCTGGCATACCGGAAATAGGATATGTGCTGGCATATGACTATTGGGGAAAAGGCATAATGACCGAATCGGTAAGTGCAGTGCTTAATGAGTTGTTTCGTTGCGGTTTTGAAAAAGTAGGTGCGTGTCACCGTGTCGATAATCCCGCTTCTGGCAGGGTCATGGAGAAATGTGGTATGATCTATGTTAGAAATTGTATGACACAGCGAAAATTTGGTTCTAACGAACAATTCGAAGTAAGATGCTATGAAATAAGCCTAAATTCTGATATATAGCAGTAATATAAAATTAAACTCAAAAATATCCGCCGTCGGGCGGCGCAATAATTTTCGATTGTCATCCGAAAATGTCAATTGATAAATGGGAGGAAATAAAATGTCGTCAACATGGAGTAACAATATTACCTTTTCGGTTTTCGGAGAAAGCCACGGTCCTGCAATAGGCGTGGTTATGGATAACGTTCCGCCGGGAGAAAGCATTGATATGGACAAGCTTATGCAGTTTATGGCAAGGCGAGCTCCGAAGAAGGACAAAACCTCGACTCAGCGGAGAGAAAAGGATATGCCGCAGATAATGTCCGGATTTTTCAACGGAAAAACTACCGGCACCCCCCTTTGTGCATTTATTCAGAATACCGACCAGCATTCCCAGGATTACGGCAATATATCAAAGCTTGCCCGTCCCGGTCATGCCGATTATACGGGAGCTTTGAGGTACAGGGGCTTTAACGACCAAAGAGGCGGCGGACATTTTTCCGGCAGACTTACTGCGCCCCTTTGCTTTGCGGGAGCGGTAGCAGGTCAGATTCTCGAAAAGAGAGGGATATATGTAGGCGCCCATATCTCCGAGATTCACAAGATAAAGGACGACAGCTTCGACCATATCAGAACTTCGAGAGACGATATCATAACTCTGAGGGAAAAGGAATTTCCTACTCTTTCAGACCGCAAGGGCAAGCTTATGATAAAGGACATCGAAAAGGCGAGGGAGTGCCAGGACAGCGTAGGCGGAGTTGTGGAATGTATTGCCATAAACGTGCCTGCCGGAATAGGCTCGCCTATATTTGACGGACTTGAAAATTCAATTGCTCAGCTTATTTTTGGAATTCCGGCTGTAAAGGGGCTGGAGTTCGGAGCCGGATTTAATGCGGCTAAAATGCTGGGCAGCGAGAACAACGATGAATTTTACGTCAACGAGCAGGGTCATGTTGTTACAAGAACAAATTTTCACGGCGGAATTTTAGGCGGAATATCCTCGGGAATGCCTATAACGCTGAAAGTGGCGTTCAAGCCTACGCCGTCGATCTCACAGCCTCAGCAGACAGTGGATTATTCCGCTATGAAAAACGAAACTATTGCTATAAAAGGAAGACACGACCCGTGCGTTGTTCCGAGAGCGGTACCCTGCGTAGAGGCGGCGGTTAATATTGCGCTGCTTAATCATATGCTTGAATACCCAAATTTTTGATTGGTGACGTCGCTGAAGACGACGAGGGCAAGACGTAAATGACAGCGGCGTCACCTTAATAAACACATACAGGAGTGATATTTTGGAACAGGATTATTCCAATTTGAATATAACGCCGGACATTTTTAACCCCACTGACGTTTATGAGGTCAAGATACTGTTGGCGTATTTTCTGTTTCAGATGGACAGACCGGTTACGCCAAATCAGCTTACCGAAATTGCTACAGGCGATGGAATAGTGAATTATTTTCTGTATTCCGAAGCTGTAAGCGAGATGCTGGAGAACGAAACTTTAAGCCTTTCAGAGCAGGAAGGGACGTCATATTATATCCTTACGGAAAAGGGCAGAGAGGGTGCGCAAAGCTTTAAAAAGCTTGTAAGTAAAAGCGTACGCGACAGGATCTACGCTGCCGGACTGAGATTTTTTGCAAAGCTTAAGGCAGAGCATGATGTCAGGTTTAAAATCTCTCCTGTACCGAAGGGCTACTCGGTTCATTGTATATGTGAAGACAATGGTCTTGTTCTTATGGATCTGACTTTGTACGCCCCTGATAAGGAGCAGGCAGAGTATATCAAATCAAAGATAATGATGAATCCGACGGATTTTTACTGCCAGGTCATGGATTATGTTATAGAAAACGAGGAATATGTTCCAAGCGTTTCGGATGTTTAGCGATTTTACAAAATTATAATGAAGCGAAATGGCATATAAATCCTGTTTGTCTGTTTGTTGGTGAATATAATATTGAATTTTGTCAATAATGTAGGCATAAGTCATTAAAATGTATAAAAAATGTGAATGTTTTTATGCACATCTACAAAACGAAAAAAACGGTATTGACAAAGAGAAAAAGATATG
>ERZ780218.2169-NODE-2169-length-9790-cov-4.014484_pt1 | contig 9790 bp, 9 predicted proteins | sample MGYA00510975_ERZ780218 | MGnify/ENA primary metagenome ERZ780218 (study PRJEB29588, sample SAMEA2152063) | human gut metagenome | biome: human gut; feature: human-associated habitat; material: faeces | place: Denmark | collected 2008/2010 ...
GAGGTCGGCCAGGATCAGCTCCAAGTCGATGGCATCAATGTCGCGGATGGGGTCAACGCTCTCGGGCTTGTTGACGTCCTCGACCACATGGATGATGTTGTCATCGTCGAAGCAGCGCACAACATGGACGATGGCGTCGCACTCGCGGATGTGGCCCAGAAACTTGTTGCCGAGACCCGCGCCCTGGCTGGCACCCTTGACCAGACCTGCAATGTCAACAAACTCAACGATAGCAGGCGTTTTCTTGTCGGTCTGCCAGATCTCGGCCAGCTTGTCCAGCCGCGGGTCGGGCACGGGCACGATGCCGGAGTTCGGCTCAATCGTGCAGAAGGGGTAGTTGGCCGCCTGCGCGTTCTGGGTGCTGGTCAGCGCATTGAACAGGGTAGACTTGCCCACGTTGGGCAGACCCACAATACCTAATTTCATATATACTCATTCTCCTTCGATTTTTCCTTGATTTGCAAGGGTTTTCGGGTTTTGGCTTTTCGGCTACTACGCCATTTTTACGCCATTTTCGCATTGAGTTTTATGTCAGAAAACCCTTTTGACTCAAACTGCCGTACAGCTTGGTCGAGCGAATCGGTAGTTACATGAACATACCTATCCATCGTTGTCTTGATACTGGCATGACCCAATAGCTTTTGCAGCACTTTCGGCTGCATACCACTTTCGATGGCTCTTGTGGCGTAAGTATGGCGTAGAGCGTGCATACAAAAGCGATTTATCCCTGCTTCGTCGCAGAGCTTGTAAAGGTGGGTATCATAGGAGCTGTTCTTCGCTGGCTCTCCTGTACGCCAGTTGATAAAAACAAGGTCACGCATAACAAGCTGTGAGGTTGTGCCTGTGCGCCTGTCTATGTATTCAAGCGTCTGTGAAAGCAAGGGAGACTCTTTCCTGTTATCCCGGCTATCCCAAATGCTTTTCAGAATATCGTAGGCTCTGTTCGTCAAGGGAATTGTGCGATAACTCTGTTGAGTCTTTGGAGGACCTGCACGCCAGTATTTTTGAGCGTGCCTAAACTCCAAAGTCTTGTTGACCGTAAGTGTTCGTTTTTCAAAGTCAATCGCATCCCAAGTTAATCCAATCATTTCGCCAGTACGCAAGCCTGTTTCGAGGATAAGGGCGTATTGGTTATAGTTGTGGGAACGCTGGGCAACTTCAAGAAAACGTTGTTGGTCATCGCAAGTAAGAAACTTTATATCATCCACAGCACGAACTGGCTTTGTAAACCGCACACCATCCATTGGGTGTCTGGCAATCAAGTCATTCATTTTCGCCGCCTTGAACAATGTGCCCATAGCAATATAGGCTTGTCGGATAGTAGAACCAGCATAATCAGCGTCCATCCGAATCAAGACTTGCTTACAGTGCATGGGCTTGACATTGGCAATCGCCATTCTACCGATAACGGGCTGAATGTTTTTGGAATATCGCTCCCGATAATTGCGGAGCGTATTAGGGGCTAAGTCACCTACTATATTTTCAATCCAGAAACTAAACCATTGGTCAACCGTTGTTTCGGTGGCAACAAAAACTTCTTCGTGCTTGTCGGCATATTTCGCTTCTTCCATCCAATTCCTTGCTTCGGGAATAGTCTGAAAATATTTCTCATGCCTTTTTCCTGTTTTATCAACAAATCGTGCGCTGTATAAACCGTCCTTTCTTTGGTAGATACCCTTACCGCAGTCTTTTCCTTTGAGATTTTTTCCCATGAAATGCTCCTTTCCCTTGAAGGGAAATGGACGCACTGCTACACGATAAGTATAGCAGATTTTGTCCATTCCCTCAAGTAGTTATTGTGAAAAACTCTCCGGCAATTTGTAAATTTTTCGGAACTTCTTATATCACCAGTTTCTCACTGATGAATTGCTCAAATTCCTTTCGTTTGACCAGCTTCTTTGTGCCGACAAACAAAACGAAGGGGCAGTTGGGCGAGCGGAGCATACTGTCGATCTTGTTGATGCCGATGTTGCTGTATTCTGCCGCCTCCTTGGTGGTCAGTGTCATTTTCAGATGGATCGGAACGGTGCCGATGCAATTCTCCATGTAAAAGCTCCTTTCTTGGGTTTATCAGCCGAGCAGACGAGCCGCCGTTTTCAGATTGTCGGCAGCGGTGCTTTTGCGGAAGCTGTCTCCATCGAACATGATCGGGACGCAGACCTCCAAGATGCGGTCATAAATTCGGCGGTCATCCAGATCGACAGCTTGCTTCATAACGGAAAGCGGGATATTCGTGGTGACGATCATGGGCTTGCCGGTCAGCAGCCGTTTGTCAACCACATCGAACACTCGCTCCTTACCGAAGCTGGTGTTACGTTCTGCCCCCAAATCATCCAGAATGAGGAGGTCGGGGCGCATAAGCGATTTCATGTAATTGTCGCGGTCCGAACCGAAGTTACCCTGCATACGGTTGACTACATCAGACATTCCCACAAAGAGGACGGACTCCAGACGGTCAATCAGAGCGTTGGCAATGCATCCAGCGGCATAGGATTTTCCCGTGCCGACATTCCCGAACAGGAGCAGCCCGATTCCTGCTTTTTTGAACTCGTCCCAGTTCTGCGCGTAACCCCTCGCCTTTGCAAGCTGGGGCGTTGTAACTGCGGCTGACTCAAACCGCCAGCCAGCGGCGGGCATATCGCGGAACGCCTCGCTGCGGAGCATCGTCATGTAAGACATTCTCTCATATTCCCGACGCTCCGCTTCTTCCCGTTCTCGGCGTTCGGCGACGCACTTGCACATAACCGGGTGCTTGGTAAAGCCCTGTGCCTGAAGGTCTGCGGGGTAAAAGGCTTCTTTCGGCGTATGGCACTTGCCGCAGTATTTCAGCCCATCAGCGGAATTGATGTAATCGTCAGGTGCGGCATTAGCCGCTTCAACGGCATCAACCATTTTTGTAAAAATCGGATTCATAGACACTCTCCCTCGTTATCGTCGTAAGTGTAGTTTTTCGCTCTCCTGCCCTTGCTGTCCTCGTCCAACCACTTCTTGATGGTGGCGTAATGATTGGCATAGTGCCTGTCATTGGAAGCCATGTACCGGGACAGCCGCTCAATGTATTCGGCAGCTTTGCCGGGATAAGCCGTCTCCAGCCGGGAATATTCCTCTCCTGACAGAAAAACATTTTGATACTCTCCATATCGGCGGCGCGTACTCTCTACTCTTTCGGTCTTACTCTGTTCTTTATATTCTGTATTAGTATTACTTGTGGGCAATTTCTGCCCATCAAGAGGGGCGGTTTTCTGCACTTCTGAAAGGCAGCCTTTACCCATCAGAGGGGAAGAAAGCTGCACCCCATCGGGTATTTGCAGAAACAGCCTGTTAGCCTTGGTCAAGCCCTGTCGGACGCGAGTCAGCAGCCCGGCATTTTCCAGTTCGCACAAGGCGGTTTTTACCGTTCTTTCGCTCCGATTCAGGTCATTCGCCATCTGCTTGATTGTGTAGATGACATACACATTCCCGTCCTCTGATACCCACCCCGATTTTTGCGAAAGCATCGTGCGATTCAGCAGGAGGGCATACAGCAGTTTAGCGTTGATGGAATGTTCGCTGACTACCATAAATTGTGGCAAAGGAATGAACGGTGGGAGCGAGGTATCAATCTTGATATAGATGGCGTATCACTTCCTTTCGGTGTCTGCGGTATTCATGGTGGCGTTCCATCGGGTCCGCGAGGGGAGTACGCAGATGTACCACCCTTTTTTGCCCTCTTGGATTGATAATGCGGGCAAATAACGACAACCGCCCGGAAACTCTGCTTGCAATCGTGGACGCAGCGGCGGCAGAGCGTGTTGTACGCCTTGCGTCCCCGGTCATTCAGGAAGAACGACCATTCCAGCTTTTTTGATTTGCTCATGCGCGGCATATCTGTACTCCTTTCCCGAATTACAATTCGTTTCTCTGCTGTACTTTCAGCAGCTCCCATACGTCAGCCATCCGTTCTTTCAGCTCGGCAACGTCGGCATCGTAGAAATGCCCGGTGCTGTTGATGCGGCGGCAGACGTGGTTGATGTTTGTGGCAATCCTGCTGACAGCGGCAGCTAACTTTTTCTGCTCGGTGTAATCGACCTTGATGATGTACCCGTCAATCAGCATTTTCCGGGCATACGCGCCGAAGTTGCGGGTGCCGAGTTGATTCATCTTGTGGCGAACTACGCTCAATTCCTGCTCATTTAGGCAGATTTCCTTGCGGATGGGTCGTGTGCGGTCTGGCATATCAAAGAACTCCTTTCACTTTACAACGGACATTTTTAAGTCAAAACGCAGGTATCGAAATGAGAAATTTTCAAAAAATATGCGCCCCTGCTTTTGCGAAAGCGGGAGCGCGTTGTATCTGCGGATATGAGATTTGGGAGAGTAGCAAGCACATCCGGTGTCCGTACACACCGGAAAAATGAGCGTTTCAGCCTTGCAGCCGATACGCTCTTTCCTCTTTTGGGAAAGTCCCAAACCCTTGATTTCTGAATTGGAAATTCTTTCTGAACTTTGCGGGAAACCTATTGATTTTATTCGCTAATCGGACTATAATATATAATGATTTATTGTAACTACGATCAGGCTAACAAGCTGAGAGGACAGACCGGGAGGGCTGCAACCATGAAGTATCTTTCTGTCCCACAGACCGCCGAGAGATGGGGTATCTCGTCACGGCGCATACAGGTATTATGCAACGAGGAACGCATACCGGGTGCGGTGAAAATCGGCAACAGATGGGCAATCCCCGATGATGAGCCAAAGCCCGCAGACGCGAGAATCAAAAGCGGAAAGTACGTTAAGAAGCCCGCTAAAAATTAAAAATGAGCCGCAGACAATAGCGACTCTAACTCGAAATAATGGGGTCTATTCCACCTCGCGGGTGCGAATGGGCGCACTGATCCCTTGTCACGAATCTACCTAAATCGTCGATTCGACAAACGATGACAGTGTTTGACAAAGATTTAGTCCTTCCGAGACAGGATAGGTCTTTCACCACAATAACCACTGCACAGGCATAGACAGGAGTGACCCTCATTACTGCTGAGGGTCAGGGTAGAAAAACCCTCATTTGAAATGAGGATAACACGATTATGGAGGAAATCAGCCATGCCAGCACTTGAATGGATTGGAAAGAGCAAGGTTATCAATCATCATCAGGAAGTTCCGTTCCGGGTGTTGGAGCGCAAGTATAGCTTTGACGAAAACGGGGAGCATAGCGAGGACAACGGCAGCGACAACATGATTATCCGGGGTGACAACCTTGAAGCCCTGAAAGCCCTGCTGCCCCGGTACGAGGGGCGCGTCAAGTGCATCTACATCGATCCGCCCTACAACACTGGCAACGAGGGCTGGGTTTATAACGACAACGTCAACGATCCGAAAATCAAAAAGTGGCTGGGTGAGGTTGTCGGCAAAGAGGGCGAGGACTTGACCCGCCATGACAAGTGGCTGTGCATGATGTACCCGCGCTTGAAGCTGCTGCAAAAGCTGCTGGCGGACGATGGTGTTATTTTCATCAGCATTGATGACAGAGAGCAAGTATTACTACGGATGATATGTAACGAAATTTTTGGTGAAAATAATTTCTTGGCACAATTTGTTTGGCAAAAACGCACCTCTCCCGATATGCGTAAATTGGTAAGTACCGCCCACGAATATGTATGCGCGTATTGTAAAGACATCTCTTATCTCCCTAACGCAATAAGCAAAGTTGCATTAAGCGAAGAAGATGCCGAGAATTATAAAAATCCAGATAATGACCCCCGTGGTCCGTGGGCATCGAGCGATTTTACAGCGCAGGGTTTTCGTCCGAACCAGATGTATGAAATTATTACACCAGGCGGAGCGAGATATACTCCCCCAGAAGGTCGTTGTTGGAAAAACGTGGAGAGTGAGTTTATCAAGCAACGTGATGAAGGACGAATGTGGTTTGGAGCTGACGGAAAGGGCATACCGCGTCGAAAGACCTACTTATCTGAACGGGAGGGTAAAAACGTTTGGACTTGGTGGGATAACAAGGGCGTCGGGCATTCGCAGGAAGCTACAAAAGAGATTGGAAAAATCTTCGGTACGCCAACAGCTTTTGACTATCCAAAACCTGTTCGATTGATACAGCGTATAATTCAAATTGCTACAAGAAAAGACTCGATTGTACTTGATTCTTTCGCTGGGTCTGGTACAACAGCGCAAGCGGTTCTTAACATGAATAAGCATGATGGTGGATGCAGAAGAATCATCCTTGTTGAAATGGGAGACTATGCTGACAGCATCACCGCCGAACGCGTCAAGCGTGTTATCAATGGCTACGGCGAGGGCAAGAATGCCGTGGCGGGTACGGGCGGCAATTTCAGCTTTTATGACTTGGGCGAACCGCTGCTTGTGGGCGATTGCCTGAATGAAGCCGTTACCCCGGAGAAAATCCGGGAATACATCTGGTTCATGGAAACCAAGCAGCCCTACGCCCCACCTATCGGCGACAATCCGTATTACCTCGGCAAGCACAACAGCACAGGCTATTACTTCTACTACGAGCCGCAGCGCGTGACGGTACTGGATTATGCGTTTCTCTCCACCATTACGGAAAAAGCTGATGGGACGGTGATCTACGCCGACCGCTGCTCTATCAGCGAGGATAAGCTGGCAAAAATGGGCATCACATTTAAGAAAATTCCGCGCGATATTAGCAGACTGTAAGGGGGTGTTCGCTGTATGGAACTGAAATCATATCAGAAAAAGGTTATAGCGGACCTGACCCGCTATCTGGAACTGCTGAACGAAACAAAGAGTGACGCAGCGGCGTTTCGCCTGTTTTGGCAGGAAAAATCAGCCCCGACTTTAGGGCTATACCAAAACGTTATACCCGGTGTTCCAAACCTCTGCTTCAAGGTGCCGACAGGCGGCGGCAAGACCTTTATTGCCTGCAACGCCGTTCGCCCCATCTTTGACGCGCTCCCCGCTACCAAGACAAAGGCGGTCGTGTGGCTTGTTCCGTCGGACGCGATTTTGACGCAAACGGCAAAATCACTGAAGAACCCGCAGCACCCCTACCGTCAAAAAATCGACGTGGATTTCGGCGGGCGTGTGGAGGTCTACACCAAGCAGGAGCTTTTGAACGGTCAGAACTTCAACCCCACCGCCGTAACGGAGCAGTTGTCGGTTATGGTGCTGTCCTACGATTCGTTCCGTGGGCGCGGCAAGGAGGTCTTGAAAGCCTATCAGGAGAACAGCAACCTTGCCGAGTTTGCAAAGGTGCTGGGTAAGCCCGACAGCCCCATTGAAAAAGCGGATGAAACCGCACTGTTCCAGATCATCAACCAGCTTAACCCGCTTGTCATCGTGGACGAGAGCCACCATGCCCGGTCGGAATTGAGCCTTGAAATGCTGGAAAACTTCAATCCCTGCTTTGTGCTGGATTTGACCGCCACGCCGAAAAAGGAGAGCAATATCATCTCCTATGTGGACGCGGTGCAGCTGAAAAACGAACACATGGTAAAGCTGCCCGTGATCGTCTATAACCGGGACAGCCAAGCTGAGGTGCTGATTGACGCGATCGACCTGCGGAGCAAGCTGGAAGAAATCGCAGATGCGGAGTACACCAAGACGGGCAAATATATCCGTCCTATCGCGCTGTTTCAGGCACAGCCGAAAGGCAAGGAGGACGCGACCACCTTTGAAAAACTGCGGGACAAACTGGTGGACGCCGGGATTCCCGCCGAACAGATCGCCATTCGTACCGCCGATGTGAACGAACTGAAAAACACCGATTTGATGTCCCCAAACTGCCCGATTCGCTATATTATCACGGTCAATGCGCTGAAAGAGGGATGGGATTGCCCCTTTGCCTATATCCTTGCGTCCCTTGCCAATAAGACAAGTCAGGTTGACGTGGAGCAGATTTTAGGACGGATTCTCCGTCTGCCCCATACGAGCCAGCACACACAGAGCGCACTCAATATGTCCTATGTGCTGACTTCTTCCAACGACTTCAACAATACTGTGGCGCATATCGTCAAGGGCTTGAACAGCGCAGGATTCAGCGATAAGGACTATCGGATCGGTGAGTCCGCAAAACCGCAGGTTCCCGAACAGCCAGCAGAACAAATCACGCTGCCTGATCAACAAGGGTGTCCTGAAATGGAACCCCCTTTGGAAACCGCCGAGGACGATTTTTCGGGGCTGGATGGGAAATCTATCGGGGCAGAGTTGGAGCGGCGCAGAGAACAGGCACAAACGCCTGAAACTGCCCCGAAAGCCGACACCATGCTGGACGCTGCCGCAGAGGTCGAAAAGGCATATGCAGACGTAATTCAGCAGACCGGCAATGATCCGGTGATGGACAATCTTCCAAGAGAGGTGCGGGATAAAGTGAAATCATTCCAAGTAAATCCGCAGTTCAGGGAGGATATTGAAACGCTGCAAATCCCGCAGTTTTTCCTGAAAGTTGAGCAATCTTTGTTTACGGACGGTTCTTTTGAACTGCTGGACAAGGAAATGCTGGCAGAGGGCTTTACCCTCAAGGGCAAGGCATACGATATTGACTTTGCCGCCGCAGACGATGAAATCCGCGAAATCGACGTGCGGGAGCAGGACGGCGGTTTGCCAAAGGTGTTCAAGATGGAGAGCGCCGAACAGCGGTACTTCAAAGAGTGGTTCAACAATCTGCCGCCGGAAAGCCGGGTACGTCAATGCAAGGAAATGATGTTCAATCAGCTTAACAAGCTGAACATGGTGGACGCCGCCGAACTGAAAGCCTACATAGACCGCATTGTGAGCGATATGGATAAGGCGCAGCTTGCCGCTATGGAGAAAGCCCCGCTGGGCTATGCGGCAAAGATCCGCGCCAAAATTGAAACGCTACTGGAATCCCATTATCGAGAAAACTTTGAAAGGTGGCTGGAAACGGAGCGCATCGTCTGCAAGCCCTATTTCCGTCTGCGCCCCTCTATCCATCCTGCCACATATACCGACATATATGCCCGTTCTCTGTATGCAGCAGAGGACGGTGACATGAACAAACTGGAACAGAAGTTGATTGTAGAGTTGACCGCCCTGCCGAATGTCCGCTGGTGGCACAGAAATATTGCACGTCAAGACTTTGCAATTAACGGCTTTATCAAGCACTACCCCGATATTCTGATTATGACCCAGAGCGGCAAGCTCATCTGTGCGGAAACCAAGGGCGAACACCTGAAAAACGATGATAGCCGGGAGAAAATCGCACTCGGTCAAGCATGGCGCACAGCGGCGGGCAAGGACTATCGCTATTACATGGTGTTTGAGAATGACGAAAACCTCTTGCCTGGTGCGGTGGGCATGAGTCAGTTTATCGACACGGTTAAGGCGCTGTAAGGGAGGTGCGTGTTTTGAAACTGCCGTATGAAAACGAACTGTATGAGCTGCGAAAGTGGATAGACTTTACAAACGCAAACTTGCAGATGCAGTTTCTCCACGCACCTCAGGAAATTCAGCGCGTCCACCAATGGATCAATGCAATTACGAGAGGAATACAAGCGGACTATCCTTTTTATGCGACTACGCTCCCCTGTGTTGCAAATATACTCTTTCAGCAAAACGAGATGGGTGCTATTTTCCTGAATCCTGCGGCATTTGGCGAGTTGGTAGTAATTGTTCGCCATATCGAAGCAGAACCCGTTGTTGTCCAGTTCTGGTCCGATATTCACCCGCGAATTGTGAATGTCTCCCATGAGTTATATGTAGATGGTCACTACTCAACCGCAGCAGAAAAGGCGGTCAAAGAAGTAGAATCTCGTCTGCGTGAAAAGTTTTTGGAGTTAAAAACCGGCGCAGCAGTTCC
>ERZ780218.2172-NODE-2172-length-9773-cov-2.863964_pt1 | contig 9773 bp, 14 predicted proteins | sample MGYA00510975_ERZ780218 | MGnify/ENA primary metagenome ERZ780218 (study PRJEB29588, sample SAMEA2152063) | human gut metagenome | biome: human gut; feature: human-associated habitat; material: faeces | place: Denmark | collected 2008/2010 ...
GGTATCGCCTGCGGCGATGTTTATTTCTTGTTTTTTCGCATTTGTATTATATATAAATTTAGATTTTTTGAGGTGATTTTATGAGTGATGAAAAATTTGCGAAAGAGGTCGGCAGAAGATTAAAAAGAAGGCGGGAAGAACTCGGATATAAACAATCTCAATTGGTGGAAATTCTAAATAAACATTATTCGAATAGTGAAGGGGACTTTTTATCCGATAAGCAAATTTCAAGGGTTGAAAGCGGCAAGAGCAATACAAAAATTCATAAATTTGTAAAATGGGCTCTCGCCCTTGGCAAAACTCCAGATTATTTCCTTTTGGGAATTGACAACTTAGACGATGGAACCGAGAGTAAGATAGACCAAATTTGCGGATATTTAAAACTTTGCAATAAAGAAGATGTAGATAATACACTGATTTTTGTAAAAGCTATGTATGATAAAAACAACAAATAAATTTTACAAATTCTTTTTTCTGTGTTATATTAGGCATATCTTAAACAGATATGTCTATTTTATTTGGCGGTGATTTTATGAATATTGCAATTTGCGATGACGACAGGTCTTTTAGAGAATCCTTGGAAAAGCATTTGCGCCATTATTTTGACGAAAGAAGTATTCCTCTGAATTTTCTGCACTTTTCCTGCGGGGAAGATTTGCTTAAAGAAACATTGCTTTTTGATCTCGTATTTCTTGATGTTGAAATGGGAAAAATAAACGGCATTGACACCGGCAAGGAACTAAAACGAAAAAATCCGCATAATATAATTTTTGTTATAACTTCTCATGAAGGCTATCTTGATGACGCTTTTAAAATCCACGCTTTTCGTTTTTTGCAAAAGCCGCTAAATGTTGTCAGGTTATACAAGGCGCTTGACGATGCTGCTGAACTCATAAATAACGATATAATTGTTTTTTATGATGTGCAGTCGGCTTCTGATGTAAGAATATATACAAACGATATCATTTATCTTGAAATCGCCAGAAAGAAAACAAAAGTAGTAACCGTTAAAGGTACATATTATTCAAAAGAAAAAATATCCGCTTGGAAAAACAAGTTGAATGGCATCTCCTTTGTATGCCCTCATTCCAGTTATATTGCGAATTTGGATTACTCCATAAAACATACAAGAACTTTGCTTGTTTTGGCAAAAAAAGATTTGGATGGGAATATTATTGAAAAATACGATATAAGCATTGCACCCAAAAGGCAGGCAGAAATAAAAAATAAATTTTTTTATGTTTTGGAGAGGAGATAACCTATTGCCCAGTATACTGTTTCTCGTTTTTATGTATCTATCAGAATGGCTTATAGTATATTCATATGCTAAATCTATATTTAAAAAAAGAAATAGATTTTCTATGATGATTACCATTGTACTATACGCCGTCCTAATGCTCATATATAAATTTATTACCAATATTGAAGCTTTCAATTTAATTTTCACATTGATCTGTAATATATTGTGTGTTTATATTGGCTTTAAAAGCAACTTTAAATCAGCTTTTTTTCATGGTACAACCTTAGTAATTACACAATTTGTTTCTGAAGTAGTTGCTATATATATTGTTTCATTAATATCCAGTTCACCCAATGACTCTTATACAGAAAACAGCGTAATTTATATGACCGATGTCATTATCAGTAAGATGCTCTATTTTGCCGTTAGCAGATTTTTACTGAAGTTTTCTAATAAAGAAAACTCCACCAAATTCTGGGGAAGATGGGTTGCTCTTTCCATTCTTCCATTAAGCAGTTTGTTTATAATACTTGCTTCCAGACTTTTAACGAATGGCTTAACTTTTTCTTTTTCAAACAGCATAATATTTATTTCATCTTTAGTATTTCTGCTGATTGCAAATGTTATTGTTTACTTAATTTACGAACAAGCCGAAAAAAGCAATCAAAAACTGATTGAACTTGAATTGGTTAATCAAAAAAATGATATTGATATGCAATATCTGGAACTTCTTGAAAAGAAAAACGAAACAATGAATATTATGGCTCATGACTACAAAAATAATCTTTTGACAATCGCAGGTATGACAGATTCAAGCGAAGTAAAAGATTATATTGATAATATGATGGGAGAAATTACAAAATATAATCAAATCGCAAAAACAAAAAACCGGTTGCTTGATGTAATTTTAAGCAAATACACCGATATATGTAATAATAAGGGCATAACATTTGAAACCGATATTATGACTGATAATTTAGGCTTTATCAACAGTTATGACATTTCAACACTTTTCAATAACATTTTGGACAATGCCGTTGAGGCTGCGTCCAGTTCGAGTGAAAAAAACATTCGACTTGAAATCACAAACAGTCTGAATGCCTATCACAAAATTATCGCAATAAACAGTTGTGACACAGCACCCCATACGGAACATGGCAAACTGCTCACCTCTAAGAAAAACAAGGACGCACATGGTTTTGGCACAAAAAGCATCAAAAAAATCGTTCAAAAATACAACGGAGAAATGCAATGGGAATATGATAACGAGCAAAAGCAATTTAAACTTGTAATTTTATTCCCTGAAAACTAACAAATGTTTATAATGACGACAGATATGCATTTGATATCTGTCGTTTATTTTTTTATAATTTCGCCCTGATTTTTGATAATTTGGGCTTTTATATTGATTTTGTTTTTAAAAGTTTTTATTTATAAGATAAATGATTTTCTTTTCTTTCTTTGAAATATTAAAAAAGGAGATTGATAAATTTTGATGTAGATATATAAAATTGATGAGTAGATTTAAAAATAAAGGAGAATAAAATGAAAAAGATTGATACGAGTAAACTTATGGAAGTAAAGCTTAGAATTTACAGTTATGGAACAATTGAAAGATTAAGTAAATGTTTTGAAAAGCACAGGGCTGATTTTAGAAACAAAAACGAATTTCTTGTTTATGTTATTACAAACGGTTTAGATATTTTAGAATTGCAAGATGAAAATTTTAAAGATTACTATCAAAAAATGGAGAGTATATCAGAAAAGATAACTCACTTTGAAAATCACTTATCAGTTAAAGAGAATATGTATATTCAAGATTTGAAAATGATAAATGTTCAACAAATATTTATAGAAAAATTATTGTCAAGAATATATAATTTGGTTCTTGCTCATGATGATGAAAGAACATTGCAGGCAAGATATGTTGAAGCTGGAATGTATGACAGATTGCCCGAAGGTTTGCAGGAACTAAAAAATGAATATTTGAAGGCAATTGGGATAGAAGAAGATAAAAATGGGGACTGATATAGAGAAATTTATTAGAAGCAGGATAAGGAATGGGGATATTTTGAAAAAATATGCTAGTTTTTGCTAGTAAAATAAAGCATTTTACTGGGGCAAAATAAAAATTCGCAGAATCAAAATTGACCCATTCCCCTTATGCGACAAACGTGATGCCCGTTTTCGTTATTTATTGAGAATTTAACAAACAAAAGGAGTAAAAATGAAGAAAATAAAATATGCAAAAAATATACAGAGTATAAATCTAAAAACGAACAAAGAAAGAAAAGGACAAGCAAGATTTTATCCATCAGTAACCAAAGGTGTTGGCGAAACTTTAAGTAATTATTTAATTGATTACATTAAAAAAGGTGGAGATATAAATAATCTCACACCCGATAATGTTTTTAAGAAATAATCATTATACATTTTCAAATGTATAAGCAAATCTATTTGCTTTCCATTCATGTTTTTTTACAATGTAAGGGAAATTTTTGGAAAATACTTTTTCCCAAAATAAATGTGCAGAATTGCTCATGGGAACGGGTCTTATCTCCCAATTTGCTTTATGCAAATCAAAAACCTTTAACACAACATTTTTGGCAAGACCTTTCCCTTTAAAGTTGTTTAAAACAAAAATTTCAGATAAATTAAAATTTTCTGGTTTATTTTCTAAAACTTTAAATTCTTTATCAATAATAACAAATCCAGCAATATTATTCTCAACATAAATAATATATCCAAAATTATTTTTATCTTTAAACCAATCGTCTAAAGAGTATGCTTCGAATAAACCATTCTTGTTGACATTCCATGAAAGTTCTTTTGATATATCATGAATGTATAATTGGAATAAATTTTTTAAGATATTTAAATTATCATTATTTATTTTTATTAAACTAAATTCCATACTTAATCCTCCAAGCCTATTAAATAATCAGCAGAACAATTTAAGAACTTGCAAAGAATTATAATGCTGTCAATGTTTGGAATTCTTAAATTTTTCTCCCAACGATTGATACAAGCAGTGCTTATTCCTATTTGTTTTGATAATTCATATTGAGTAAGATTTTTCTCTTCTCGTAATTCTTTTAATCTTTCTGCAAACTTATTCATACAAAAACTCCTTATATATAGGAGTATATACCAAATGGTAATAAAATACTTGACTTTTACCAAATGGTAAATATATAATATATATACCAAATGGTAAAAAGGAGATGGTATGAAAAATACAATTAAAACTGAATTGATAGAAAACTTTATAAATGATAACAACTTGTCTAAAAGCAAGTTTTGTAAGATGTGCAAAATTAGTCAAAGCACATTAAATAAAATAATGATTAATAGTGAGAATTTTAGATTAATTGCACTTTTTAAAATTGCAAGAGTTTTAAAAATTCAAGTTTATCAAATGTTTAATTAAAAGGAGTAATATTTTGAGTAAAAAACGAGCTGTAATATATGCGAGATTTAGTTCGCATAATCAAACTGAACAATCTATTGAAGGTCAACTTCGCGAATGTTATGCTTATGCAAAAAGGAATGGTCTTATCATTCTTAATGAATATATTGACCGAGCACTTTCTGGAACAACGGATAACCGACCACAATTTAAACAAATGATTGAAGACAGTAAGAAAGGTGATTTTGATTTTGTTTTAGTTTATCAATTAGATAGATTTGCAAGAAATAGATATGATAGTGCTACATATAAATCAAAGTTAAAAAAGAATGGTGTTAGAGTTCTATCTGCAAAAGAAAATATAAGTGATGATGCTAGTGGTGTTTTAATGGAAAGCGTTTTGGAAGGTATGGCAGAATATTACTCTGCTGAACTTTCTCAAAAAGTTAAACGTGGAATCAAAGAAAGTTTAATAAAAGCTAACTATATTGGTGGATATATTTTATATGGTTTTGATGTTGTAAACAAAAAGTATGTTATCAATGAAGTTGAAAGTAAAATTGTAAAAAAATATTTAGAGATTATGCAAATGGCAAAAAAGCAATTGAAATTGTAAATGAATTAAACAACAAAGGTCTTAAAACAAAATATGGAAACAAGTTTAGTTTAAATATTATTGCTAAAATGATAAGAAATGAAAAGTATATTGGAATATGCAAAATTGACGATGAAATATATACAAATATATTTCCACCAATAATTGAAGAAAGTATATTTAAAAGGTGTAATTTAATTATGGATAATCATAAACATAGACAAAGAAAAGATAGTTTAAATGAAGATGTGTATATTTTAAGTGGCAAACTCTTTTGTGGCTATTGTGGATACCCAATGGTTGCAGAAACAGGAACAAGCAAAACTGGCGCAGTTCATAGATATTACAAATGTTCAGGCAAGAAAAAGAAAATCACAAAATGCGATAAACATAATGTTAGAAAAGATACAATAGAAGATTTTGTTTTTGAAAAGACAAAAAAATATGTTCTTGAGCTAAATGTTATTAATAGTATTGCCGAAGTTGTTGTGAATAGATTTAATAGTGAATTATCTAACAATGCAGTTTTGACAAAACTACAAGAAGAATTAAAAGAAAAGAATAGAGCAATAGACTCTATTCTAAATGCAATGGAAAAAGGAATAATAACAAATTCAACACAAGAACGACTTATGAAACTTGAAAACGAAAAAGCAATACTAGAAGATAAAGTTGAGTATGAACAAAATCATCAAATAAAACCACTTGAAAAAGAGCAAATAGTAAATTTTTTAAAAGTATATGCAAGAAAACAATTTGATAACAAAACAGATAAAAACGAGTTCTTTAACAATTTTATTTTGAAAGTATTACTTTATGATGATAAAATTACAATAGTTTACAACACAAGTTTAAACCCAGCAGAAGAAATATATAGTCGCCCAAATGACAATGATGATGACAATAATAATAGCAATAATGGAACAACAATTTACAAGAAAGAAATTGAAATTTCGGATGATGAGAATAAAAAATTGCCGTTTGAGTTCAAACGACAATTGTTTGGCGGAGAGTGAGAGATTCGAACTCTCGCGGCCTGTTACAACCCTACTCCCTTAGCAGGGGAGCCTCTTCGACCTCTTGAGTAACTCTCCACAAGACATAAATAACTTATGTGACTATATTTTATCACAATTATTTCTGTCTTGTCAATATTTTAAACGATTAAAATTAAATTTGTTATATAAAGCTTATTTATTGTATTTTAGTTATACAAAAATAACTTTTTAGAATTCTTCATTAAACAATTGGAAATAAGCTTTTGGATGATTGCAAACCGGGCAAACTTCTGGAGCTTGGTCGCCAACATAGACATGTCCGCAGTTTCTGCATATCCACATTTTCTTTTCAGATTTTTTGAATACTTTTCCTCCTTTTACTAAATCTGCAAGTTTTTTATATCTTTCTTCGTGTCTTTTTTCAATGGCTGCAACTCCCTCAAACTTCTTTGCTAAAACATCAAATCCTTCAGCTTTAGCTTCTTCTGCCATTCTTTTATACATATCTGTCCATTCGCCATGTTCACCTGCGGCCGCATCTAATAAATTTTCCAATGTCTTAGGAACAGCTCCGCCATGCAACTCTTTAAACCAAAGTTTAGCATGTTCTTTTTCATTATCTGCAGTTTCTGTAAAAATTGCAGCAATTTGTTCATAACCATCCTTTTTTGCTTGAGAAGCATAGAAAGTATATTTGTTTCTAGCTTGACTTTCGCCAGCGAAAGCCTCCATAAGATTTTTTTCTGTTTTTGTACCTTTTAAACTTTTCATTTTTTACCTCCAATAATTTTTATTAAGTACTTCTATAGTATATCTATAAATGACTTAAAAGTCAAATCTTTTCTAGAATTGTCAAATTATCAGAATGTTTCACGTGAAACATTTTGCTGAAAAATCAGTGTAATAAAAAAATGTTTCACGTGAAACATTTTTTATTTTCCATTTCTTCTATTATAATTTTGAAGGTCCTGCAATGTCATTTCTTTTTTATTTAACAATTCAAGCAGCTCTGCAATTCTGTCAAGGTCGTCTCTGGTATAATAATCTATATAAATTCTCCCCTTGTTATCGTTTCCTATAGCAGACACCTTTGTTGCAAATGTTTTTTGCATTTGATTTATCAATTCCTTAAGTTCCAAAGACTGTTCTTCTTTGATGACAACTTTTTTTGTAGGATTTGTATATGATTTTACAGCTTTTTCAAGATCGCGCACACTTAAATTTTTTGAAACTACCATTTGTGCAAGTTTAATTTGCTCTTTCGGGTCATCAATCACAACCAAACATCTAGCATGGCCAGAAGACAACTTTCCTTGTTCTACCATGTTTATTACGTCTGGATACAAGGTAAGTAAACGTAATGTATTTGCCACATTAGAACGGCTTTTTCCAATTCTTTCAGAAACAGTATCTTGCGTAAGTCCATATTCTTCCATCAACTCTTTAATAGCTCTTGCGGCTTCAATTGGGTTCAAGTCCTCTCTTTGCAAATTTTCGATGATACTTATTTCTTTTATTTGCTTGTCGGTATAATTTTTTATGATAGCTGGAACGGTTTTTAAACCGCAAAGTTTTGCGGCCCTGTATCTTCTTTCGCCTGCAATAATAAGATATGTTCCATCATTTTGCTCGTTTAAAACAATAGGTTGAACAATGCCATGAACCTTGATAGAAGCCGCCAATTCCTTCAACGCATCCTCATCAAAATTTTTACGAGGCTGATTTGGATTAGGCTTTATTTTGTCGATATCAACTTCTAAAACACCATTGCCCCCAGTCTTTTTTGTAGTTATGTTTTTATAACTTTCATCTTCATCATAAACACCAAAAAGTGCGTTTAAACCTCTTCCTAAACCTTTATTATTCATCGCTTTCTCCTTTAAATTTTATTTTTTTTAATTTTGAAATTTTGTTGAAAGGCGTGTTGCTTCGTTTCATAATTTCTTCTGCCAAACTCAAATATGCTTCAGCTCCTTTTGAGTTTGCATCATACAAGGCAACAGGCAATCCATGACTTGGCGCTTCTGCCAATCTGATATTTCTAGGAATAGTTGTCAAATAAACTTTTTTGTTGAAAAATTTGATGATTTCATTGCTCACTTGGTTGGTAAGGTTATATCTCTTATCTTTCATTGTCATAACAACGCCTTCAATATCTAAGTCTGGATTAAGATGATATCTTATCAATCTGATAGTGTTCATAAGCTGCGTCAAACCTTCCAACGCAAAAAATTCGCATTGAATAGGAATGATAACACTGTCGGCAGCAGTTAAAGCGTTGACCGTAATAAGACCAAGTGACGGCGGACAGTCAATCAAAATAAAGTCATAACTGTTTTTAATTTCATCCAAAATCCTTTTTATCACCTTTTCGCGCTGCGGAATTTGAATTAATTCCACTTCTGCTCCTGCCAAATCAACGGTTGAAGGAATGATATAAAGATTTTCAACAATCGTCTGTTGAATGACATCTTCATAAGCACTCTCACCATCAATCAAATCATAAATGGTTTTGAGTTCTTTGGTTTTGTTTATTCCAACAGCGCTTGTGGCATTGCCTTGAGGGTCCATATCCAAAATCAACACTTTCTTTCCCATAAGCGCCATATATGTGGCCACATTGATGCAAGTTGTTGTTTTCCCAACTCCACCTTTTTGATTTGCAAATGCAATAATTTTTCCCATATAATGTTTCCTTTGTTAAATTATACATAAAATTTTAAAAAAAATAAAGAAAATTTGATATTTTCTTTAAATTTTTGGCAAAAAACTGCAAATTTTATTTTATTGGATTTGTTTTCGGTTTGTTTTTGTCTCTAGGATATTTGTTTGGTGTTGGCTTAACTTTTTTAAGAAATAAAATTTTCCTTTCCATATTTTCTTCAGAACAATCATATTCAAGAACTTTTTCAATCTTTCCACCCAAAATTTTGATGGCATTTTCAGCTTCCACAATTTCTTCATCAAGTTTGGCAGATTTGTAAATCACCGCACATCCGTCCAACTTTATCAGCGGAAGCAAATATTCCACCAAGGTGTTAAGTGGCGCAACAGCTCTGGCAACAGCATAGTCAAATTTTTCACGATTGAGTTTTGCAAAATCTTCTGCACGAGAATGAACAGCAATAATATCTTTCATTTCCAACAAATTTATCGTTTCGTTCAAAAAATTTACTCTTTTGTTCAAACTGTCAACTAAAACAATTTTTAAATCAGGGCGTATAATTTTTAAAGGAATGCCTGGAAAACCAGCGCCACTTCCAATGTCTATTACAGTGGCATTTTTTGAAAATTCGCTATAAGGCAGCACGCTGTCTAAAAAATGTTTGATTTCAACATCTTTTTCTTCAGTAATTGCTGTTAAATTCAATTTTTCGTTGGTTTTTATTAAAAAATTAAAATATTTTTCAAACATTTTTTCCTGTTTATCTGAAAGAGAAATATTATACTTGTTAAATAATTTTTTTAAATTCATTTTTTGTTTTTATTTAGAAGCAATATTAATAATGTGTATTATATAGATTTAGTGCT
>ERZ780218.2180-NODE-2180-length-9736-cov-4.242434_pt1 | contig 9736 bp, 6 predicted proteins | sample MGYA00510975_ERZ780218 | MGnify/ENA primary metagenome ERZ780218 (study PRJEB29588, sample SAMEA2152063) | human gut metagenome | biome: human gut; feature: human-associated habitat; material: faeces | place: Denmark | collected 2008/2010 ...
TTTTATTTTTGATTTAAAGAAAAAAGAAGCGGAGTTTTTTATGTTTAAAATTGAAAAATTGATTGATGCGGCAAAGAAAAGACAAAAGACGATTGTCTTTCCTGAAGTCAGCTTTTCTGACCGAACTGTTGAAGCGGTCAAAATTTTGCAGAAGAAAAAAATTGTCAAGGTTTTGCTTGTTGGCGACGCAAGCGCACTTATTTTGAGAGACAAGATTTTTGAAAAATTTGACATCGTCAATCCAGTCACTTTTCCTGACAGAGCAAAATTGGTCAAAACGCTCTATGAAAAACGCAAAGAAAAGGGCATGACGCTGGAAGAAGCTGACGAGATTGAAAAAGACCCATATTATTTTGCCACGCTTCTTGTCGAGTGCGGCTATGCTGACGGAATGGTCGCTGGGGCAGAAGCTTCCACAGCCACAACAGTCAGACCTGCACTTCAAATTATCAAATCGAAAAACAAAAAAGACCCAGTTTCGTCTTGCTTTTTGATGTATGGCAAAAACAAATTTTTGAAAGACGAAGCGCTCATTCTTTCTGACTGTGGCGTTTTGGAAAAACCTGACGCTGACACACTCGCTGTGATTGCCAGTCAAAGCGTGAAAAGTGCAAAAGCGCTCGGTTTGGAACCTCGTGTGGCGTTTTTGTCTTATTCCAGCAAGGGAAGCGCAAAGAGCGAAGATGTGGAAAAAGTTAGAAGCGCTTTTGAAAAGTTTAAAAAGAAAGAAAAAGAAGTTTTGTGTGACGGCGAACTTCAATTTGATGCTGCAATGGTGCCAAGAGTTGCCGAAAACAAATGCCCAACAAGTTCGCTCAAGGGCAGAGCAAACGTTTTGATTTTCCCAGATCTTGAAGCAGGGAACATCTGTTACAAAGCCATGCAATATGTCGGCGGTCTCCATGCGATTGGTCCAATTTTGCAGGGGCTTAAAAAACCAGTGAATGATTTGTCACGTGGTTGCACCGTGGATGACATTGTGCTGGTCAGCGTTATCACAGCGCTTCAGTGTGAAGACAAAAAAGACAAAAAGGAGAACAAAGAATGAAAATTTTGGTTATCAATGCAGGCAGTTCGTCTTTAAAATATCAGTTGCTTGACATGGAAACAGAAAAAGTTGTTGCAAAAGGAAACTGCGAAAGAGTGGGGCTGGACAGACCTTTCATCACTTACAAACACGATGGTCAAGAACAAAAATTTGATGGCGCCAAAAATCATGAAGATGCCATCGAAAAAGTTTTGAAAATTTTGACTGACAAAGAATATGGCGTTATCAAAAGCTTTGACGAAATTGAAGCTGTTGGCCACAGAGTTTTGCATGGCGGAGAAATTTACAAAAATTCTGTGCTTGTGACAGACGAAGTTATCAAAAATCTGGAAAGTTTAATTCCACTCGGTCCACTTCATATGCCAGCAAACATCGCCGGCATCAAAGCTTGCCAGGTCGCTATGCCATCACTGCCTCAAGTGGCAATTTTTGACACCGCTTTCCATGCAACCATGCCAGAAAAAGCATATCGCTATGCCATCAAATATGAAGACGCTGAAAAGTTCCACATCAGAAAATATGGTTTTCATGGTTCAAGCCATAGATTTATCACGCTTGAAATGGCAAAAATTTTAAACAAACCACTCGACCAGGTCAACATCATTGTCGCTCACATCGGAAACGGTTCCAGTGTGACCGCAGTCAAAAATGGCAAGAGTGTTGACACGACAATGGGGCTCACTCCGCTTCAAGGAATGGTTATGGGCACTCGCTCGGGCGACGTTGACCCAACAGTTGTGCAATATCTTTGCAAAAACAAAAACATGACTGTTGACGAAGTTGTCAACTATCTCAACAAACAAAGTGGCGTTTTGGGAATTTCTGGTGTCGACAGCGACATGAGAACAGTCGAAAACGAAGCTGCAAAAGGCAACAAACGTTGCAAACTGGCGCTCGACATGGTGGCTTATTCGGCAAGAAAGTTTATTGGAAGCTATCTGGCTGTGCTCAACGGCGCTGATGCGATTGTGTTCACAGGTGGCGTGGGCGAAAACGGCGCAGAAACGCGTGAAGACATTGTCAGCAACATGGAAAACTTGGGCGTTGTGCTTGACAAAGAGAAAAACAAAAACTTTAAACGCGGGCAAGTTGAACTTATTTCTGCAAAAAATTCGAAAGTCAAAATCTATGTTGTCCCAACAAACGAAGAGTTGATGATGGCAAGAGATACGCAAGAAATTGTGCAAAATTTGAAGAAAAAATCAAAAAAGACCAAATAAAACTTGACAAAAAGCTTTGTTTGCGTTAGAATAAACACGCATTAATAAGATTTTGAGCGCTTTAAAACGCTTTGTCTTAAATTTTAGTTAGAAAAAGGAGAAATTGAAATGGCTGTTCCAAAGGGTAAGGTTTCGAAAGAAAGAAAACATACAAGAAATTCTGCAAATTTCAAGGCAGAAGCTCCAACGCTCGTTGAATGCCCAAAATGTCACGAACTCAAAGCTCCACACGCTGTTTGCAAAAAATGTGGCACTTACAAAGGGAAAACTGTTGTTGAAGACAAAAAGAAAACAAACAAATAAGATGAAAACTCAATCAGAAATGGTTGAGTTTTTTCTTTTTTCGTCCATATTCTTTTGACTTTTGGCTCTTGATTTTGTTATATTAGAAGTGAGTTTATATATCAAAATTTTAGGAGTGATTATGAAAGTTGTTGTGGACGCTTTTGGTGGCGACAACGCACCTTTGGAAGTTGTTGAAGGCGCTGTGCTCGCAGTTAATGAAAGAAAAGATTTGACGGTTGTTTTGACCGGAAAAGAAGACAAAATCAAAGAAATTTTAAATGGCAGAACGGAACGAATTGAAATCGTCAATGCCGAAGATGTCATCACAAATGATGATGTTCCGACTGTGGCAATAAGACAAAAGAAAGATTCTTCTTTGGTAAAAGCTTTTGACCTTTTGAAAGAAGATGAAAATGTTGTTGGCTTGGTGTCAGCAGGAAGCACTGGCGCAATTTTGTCTGGTGCAATCATGAAGATTGGGCGAATTAAAGGCATTTCTCGACCAGCGCTCGCTCCAATTCTTCCGACCAAAAAAGACGGAAATGTTATCATCATCGACAGCGGTGCAAATGTCGACTGCAAAAGTGAACATCTGTTGCATTTTGCCATCATGGGCTCGGCTTATTTTTCGATTGTTCAGGGCGTGGAAAGCCCAAGAGTGGCACTTTTGAACAATGGCGCTGAAGAACACAAAGGCAACGAACTTGTCAAAGAAACTTATCCGCTCATGAAAAAATTGCCGATAAATTTTGTTGGAAACGCCGAAGCTCGAGAAGTTATGTCGGGCGATATCGATGTTTTCGTGACAGACGGCTTTGCAGGGAACGTGCTTTTGAAAGGCGTTGAAGGTGCTGCAAGCGGAATTTTGTCCACTTTGAAAAAAGAAATCAAGGCAAGTTTCAGTGCGAAAATCGGTTATTTGTTTATGAAAAAAGCTTTCAAAAAATTGAAGGCAAAACTTGACATAAACAAACACGGCGGAGCACCATTTCTTGGCTGCAAAAAACTGGTTGTCAAAAATCACGGCTCATGCGGGCGTCAAAACATCTGCGCTTCAATTTTGCAAGTGGTCAAACTTCATGAAAACAAATTGAACGAAAAAATCGAAAAAATGGTGGGCGAAATGACGCAAAAAATGGAGAGCTTGAATGATTGATGACAAATTGAATTACAATTTCAAAAACAGAGAGCTTGTCAAAAGAGCGCTGACACATCCTTCAAAGTCAAAAGAAAATTATCAACGTCTGGAGTTTTTGGGCGACAGCATTTTAAACTTTTTGGTCGGCGAATATCTTTTCAAACACAGCAAAAAGCAAGAAGGCGAGCTGACAGTTTTGCGTTCTCACTTTGTGTCAGAAGATTATCTTTCAAATTGCTTTGACGAAATGGAACTTTCAGAAGATGTCATCGCGGGGAAAAGTTTAAATCACGAGATTACGCCAGCAATCAAAGGCGACATCATCGAAGCAATCATTGCCGCAATCTATCTTGACAGCAACATGGAAACGACTCGAGAGTTTATTGTGGAAAAGTTGCATCTTGAAAGTTTTGAACAAACCAAAAACGACAACTATAAATCTCAACTTCAAGAACTTGTTCAGGCAAACTTCAAATGCACAATGAAATATGAAACCGAAAAAGTGGGAGATTATTTTGAAGCGAAGTTTTTTATGGATGAAGACTTGATTGCAACAGGCTATGGCAAAGACAAGACTAAGGCAGAACAAAACTGCGCTTATGTTGCGCTCAACAAACTTTTTGTGGACTAAAAACTAAAGGTGGAAGAATATGTATTTTAAAAAAATTGAGATGATTGGATTTAAATCGTTTGCTGACCGAACTGTCATTGAATTTAACGGCGGATTTACTGCCATTGTCGGCCCAAACGGTTGCGGAAAAAGCAACGTTTCAGACGCCATTCGTTGGGTGCTTGGAGAACAAAGCGCCAAGTCTTTGCGTGGCGACAACATGCAAGACGTCATTTTCAAGGGCACAGAGAAGCGAAAGAGCTTGTCTTACTGTGAAGTTACGCTCACTTTTGACAACACTGACCGTTTTTTCAACATCGCTTATGACGAACTTTCCATAACCAGAAAGCTTTATCGTTCGGGCGAAAGTGAATATCTTATCAACAAAAACACTTGCCGTTTGCGTGACATCACTGACCTTTTGTTTGACAGCGGAATTGGAAAGAATGGCTATTCTGTTATCGGTCAGGGCAAGGTCAGTGAAATTGTCGATGAAAAGCCGGAAGAACGCCGAACCATGTTTGAAGAAGCTGCCGGCGTGGCTAAATTTAAGTCGCGAAAAGACGAAGCTGAAAGAAAGTTGGAGCGAACTCGCGACAACTTGGTCAGAATTGATGACATTCGCGCGGAAATTGACAGACAAATGGGGCCGCTTCGCAAACAGGCAGAAGATGCAAAAAAATATTTGGAATATAAAGGGCAGCTCAAAGATTTGGAAGTGAATGCTTACATTTTTCAATACGAAAATGCCAACGTTTTGAAAGACCAAATCAAAGCCAAAATGCAAGCGATTGATGAAGAACTTTTTGCTCGTCAAACCGACCTTGAAAACATCGCCAAAGAATACGCCGAAGAAATGGACAGGTTGACGGCTTATGACAAGCAAATCGCTGACATGAACGACGAAATTTTGAGAATTACGGTCGATTTGGAAAAACAAGAAGGCGAAACAAAGGTCATCAGAGAAAAAATCAACTACACTCAAAAAGAAAATGACCGATTTAATTTGGATATAACCAACGCTCAGACCATGGTTGAGACTTGCCAGGAGCAAGAACAAGCCAAAACCGAAGAATATGAAGCGCTTAAACAGCGTTTAGACATTTTGAACACCACTTATGAAAACTTGTCGAACGAGCATCTTAAAATTGTGGATGAAATGTCTTTGAGCGAAACAGAAGCTGGACAATCTCAACAAAAAATCATCGAAACTTTGGGCTCGCTTTCTGACATCAAGAGCAATGTTTCTCGTTTGGAAACCGAGAAAAGTTTGCTTTTGCAAAATCGCCAAAATTTAGAGAAAAATTTGGCAGAAGTTGAAGAGAAAATCAAAAACATTGAAGCGCTTTTGACCACTTCAAAACGAAATATTGACGAAACAAACAAAGTTTATCAATCAATCAAAGCTGAACACGAAGAAGTGTCTGGTCGAATTTTTGTCGGCACAAGAGATGTTTCAGAACTTGAAACCGAAAAGGCAAACTTGACAACTCAAGTCAAGGTCTATGAAAACAGAAAGAAACTTTTGACCGAAATGCAGGCTGAATATGAAGGTTATGCCAACAGCGTCAGAAAAATTTTGAAAGAAAGCGAAAGAAATGCGTCCATAAAAAACAAAATGGTGGGCGTTTTGGCTTCGCTTATCACTGTTCCAGCGCAATATGAAACGGCGATTGAAGTTGCACTTGGAAACGCTGTGCAAAACATTGTCACATTCAACGAAGATAACGCCAAAGATTTGATTTCATTTTTGAAAGAAAACAAATTTGGCCGTGCGACTTTCTTGCCAATTTCAAGCATGCGCAGACGTGACATGGACGAACGAATGATTGCTGGAAAGCGTGGCGTTTTTGGTGTTGCAAGCAAATTGATTTCTTATGACAAAAAAATCGATAACGTCATCAGCAATCTTTTGGGTGGAACGGTCATTGTTGACACTTTGGCGACAGCGGTTGACCTTGCAAGAGACAACAAATTTTCGTTTAAGATTGTCACACTCGACGGCGATGTTGTCAGCACACAAGGCTCACTCACTGGTGGAAGCAAAAAGAGCGAAGCTGTCAATCTTATCTCTCGCCAAAGGGAGATTGAAACTTTGACCACCGAAATTGAAGAGCTGAACGTTAAAGAATATCAAATTAAAAACAAAATTGACTATCTGAAAGTCGATTTGGAAGCTTCCAAAAAGAAAGAAAAACAACTTTCTGAAAAGAAGAACGAACTTGAAATCAACTTGGCTAAAGAGCAAGAAAAACTGGAGGCTTTAAACAAAGACCTGTCAGAACTTCAGGATGAACAGAAAGTTTATGACATGGAAAAGACATCTGTTTCAAACAAATTGAAACTCATTGACCAAGATTTGTCGCAAACCAACGTTGTTCAAAATGCTTTGAGCGGAAACAAAGAAGATGCCGACCTTTTGGTTAAGCAAAAACAAGAACGTTACAACCAAATTCGCAAGCAGAGAGACGAAATTGTGGCAAACATGACCACAGTTAAGGTCGATGTCGCTTCTTGTGAAGCAAAAATCAAGGCTTTGGATGATGAGATAAATCGAATTTTGCTCGAAAAAGACAGACAACTTTCAAACATCGAAAACTTGAAATCTCATTTGGCTGAAAATGAAAAATTTATTGCCAGCGCTGAAGAGATGATAAGACAAAAAATCGAAAATTCTGGTCCTTCACTTGCAAAAGACAACTTGATGAAAATCAGAAGAGACCGAGAAAATTTGGAAAACAGCAAAGTCGCCATTTCGTCAAATATCAAAAATCTTGACGAGAAAAAGACCACAACCATGGAAGAAATTGCCAGAGTTAACGACAAAAAATATAAAGAAGAAGCAAATCTCACAAAAGTTGACACCGAACTTGAAGCAATGCAAGAGCGCATTTATGAAGAATATAGCTTGACTTACAATGGTTGCCTTGAATTTAGACGACCAGATTTTGAAATCAAAGAAGCGCTCATCAGCATCAACAAACTCAAAAAAGATATTTCAGCTTTGGGTTATGTCAATGTTCATGCAATTGAAGATTGCTCGACTTTGCTTGAAAGATACAACGAGATGACCACACAATCTGATGACCTTAAAAAAGCGGAAGAAGATTTGGTGAAGATTATCAAAGACCTTTCAAACGAAATGTTGACCAAGTTTAATGATGAATTTAACAAAATCAACGACAGCTTTAAAGTTGTGTTTAGAGAACTGTTCGGCGGTGGAAATGCCAGATTGGAACTCACTGAAGCCGAAGACCCACTTGAAGCTGGTGTGGAAATCATGGTTCAACTGCCAGGAAAAGCGGCAAACAAGCTTTCGCTTTTAAGTGGTGGCGAAAAAACCTTGACAGCCATTGCGCTTCTGTTCTCAATTTTGAGATTGAAACCACTTCCATTCTCGCTTTTGGACGAAATTGAAGCCGCTTTGGACGATGCAAACATCGAAAGATTTGCGCAATATCTCAAACGACTTTCGCAGACAACGCAGTTTATTGTTATCACTCACAGAAAGCCGACAATGGAGCTTGCTGACAGTTTGTATGGCGTGACAATGGAAGAAAAAGGTGTTTCTAAGATTGTTTCTGTCAAACTTGCAGATGCTATCAAACAGGCAGAAACCGCAAATTAAGGGGAGAGTATGGGACTTTTTAAAAAGATAGGCAATGCGCTCAAAAAAACGCGAGAAGCTTGGGCAAGAAAAATTGACGCACTTTTGAGCCACGGTGAAATCAATGACGAACTTTTTGATGACCTTACTGACATTTTGATTTCTTGCGACATTGGTGTCAAGGCTTCACTTGAAATTGTTGAAGAGCTGAGACAAGAGTGTCGAAAACAAAAGGTTCGAAAGGCAGAAGCTGTCAAAGGAACGCTCAAACAGATTTTGATAAGTTATTTTGAGGATGCTCCAAAAATCGAAATTGAATATCCAGCCATAATCACAATCATCGGCGTGAACGGAGTTGGAAAAACCACCACAATCGGAAAACTTGCCAACTATTTCAAAAATCAAAAAAAGACGGTCACTCTTGTGGCTGGCGACACATTCAGAGCCGCGGCATCTTCTCAGCTCAACGAATGGGCGACAAGAACCAAAACGAGAATAATCAAACACGCTGAAGGTGCAGATGCCGGTGCGGTTGTTTTTGACGGAATTGCCAGTGCAAAAGCAAATAACACAGATGTTTTGCTGGTGGACACTGCAGGCAGGCTTCACACAAAAACAAATCTTATGGCAGAGCTGAAAAAAATTGAAAAAATCATCGACAGAGAATATCCACAGGCGCATAAATATAACTTCATTGTTTTGGATGCAACCACTGGGCAAAACGCTCTTTCGCAAATCAATGCTTTTGATGAATATTGCAAGATTGATGGAATAATTTTGACAAAGCTGGACGGAACAGCAAAGGGCGGCGTGATTATTTCAATTGAAAAGGAATATAAACTTCCGGTTGTGTTTGTCGGAACAGGCGAAACAATGGACGATTTGGAAAAGTTTAATCCAAAAGAATTTGTGGAAGAATTGTATTAGTTATGCAAAAAATCATTGCATAATACACAATATATGGTGTAGTATGCAAAAACAAACAACACAAAATCACAACAAGACACATCAATTTGATGTGTTTTTTCTTTGTCCGTTTTTTCTTTTTTTAAGCAAAATTTGACAAAATCCGACATACATATCTTTATAGGAGTTTTTATGATTTTTGAAAGTTTTGCATATTTTATCAGCCGAATTTGTTTGTTTTCCAATTTTATTGACACGGTGCAAGGTTTTCCAAAGCCTTATTCTTTGGAAGAAGAACGCGAACAATTTAGAAAGATGAAAATGGGAGATAAAAAAGCAAGAGAAAACCTTATCAGTCACAACTTGAGACTGGTGGCACACATTGTCAAAAAATATACCAATTCGCTTGAAGCTGACGATTTGCTCTCTGTTGGAACGATTGGGCTTATCAAAGCGATTGACACTTTTGATTACAAGAAAAATGTTCAACTTTCGACTTATGCCGCTCGTTGCATTAACAACGAAATTTTGATGCTTATTCGTGCCAACAAAAAACACAAAAATGTGGTTTCTTTGAGCAGCTTGACCACAAACAGTGACGACGACAAAGATTTGGAACTGAAAGATGTTTTGGCGTCTGACGACGAGGAGATTTTTGACCAAGTGGAAAACAGTTTGATGTTGCAGAAAATCAAAAAAATCATTGAACAAAAATTTGACGAGCGAGAGAAAAAGGTCATCAAGCTTCGCTATGGCATCGACTGCGAAAAAGCAATGACGCAAAAAGAAGTTGCTGAAGTTTTGGGCATTTCGCGCTCTTACATTTCTCGAATTGAAAACAAAACATTGAAAATTATCAAAGAAGAAATCACAAATCAAGAAGAAAAGGCACTTGCGATTGAACAAAAATTTTTAAAAGACG
>ERZ780218.2182-NODE-2182-length-9734-cov-7.902883_pt1 | contig 9734 bp, 7 predicted proteins | sample MGYA00510975_ERZ780218 | MGnify/ENA primary metagenome ERZ780218 (study PRJEB29588, sample SAMEA2152063) | human gut metagenome | biome: human gut; feature: human-associated habitat; material: faeces | place: Denmark | collected 2008/2010 ...
TATCGCTGGTGCTGATTCCGGGCGGCGCGACGCTTGCGCAGGTGCTTATCAGCGTGGCGTTTCTATTGCTGACGGCGCTGGCGGCGCTCAGCGTGGGGCTGGTGTGCTCGTCGCTGTTTCAGCGCACGGTCACGTCCACGGTGGTGAGCTACCTGTCGGTGTTTGCGCTGGGATTGGTCACGCTTCTGCCCCTGTGGTACGATGTCAAGCGCATCGGCGACCTCTATGATGCCATGAACATCGTAGGACAGCAGCTGCACATGATCGAATACACGCCGGTCTCCTTCACCCTCAACCCCGGCCTGGGCCTGTTTTCACTGCTGGCATCGCAGACACAGATGTTTTCCAGCATCCTCTGGCAGTTCAGCTACAGCCTGGCCAATACCTACTCCTACCTTCCCTTCGACCATTTTCTGTACTGCAATATGGCGTTTCTGGCGGCAGCGTCCATGCTGCTGACCGCGCTTGCCGCGCTGAACGGATTGTTCCGTTTCCTCGGCTGGGAGGACTGCCGCGCGCGGTTTCTCAAGGTCCAGCGCCGCATTTTTCGTGAGCCGGAACGCGAGCTGACGCGCGCGGAGTATGACCGTCTGCTCGCCGCCGCGGAGAGCACCGGCGATGCCCGTCTTGCGCTGCTGATGGAGAGCATCTGTGCGACCGGCATCCGCGTGGGCGAGGTCAAATACCTTACCGTCGAGGCCGCCAGTCAAGGCCGTGCCGAGGTTTCGTTGAAAGGGAAAATTCGGACGATCCTGCTGCCCGCGAAGCTCTGCCGCAAGCTGCTGAAATATGCCAGGAAGCAAAAAATCGCCCACGGCGAGATCTTTCTCACCACGGGCGGGAGGAGTATGGACCGGCGGCAGATATGGAGTGCAATGAAGCGCCTATGCCAAAAGGCGGGCGTCGCGCCCTCGAGGGTGTTTCCGCACAATCTGCGCCACCTGTTTGCTACAGCGTACTATCGTGTGTATCACGATATTGTGAAGCTCGCGGATATGCTCGGCCACAGCTCCATCGAGACGACGCGCATCTATCTCATTGAGAGCGGCGCGGAGCACCAGCGGCAGCTGGAGCGGCTGGGATTGGTCAGTTAGGACAGAATCCGTATTCCGTCTAAATTATATCTCGGTGTACATCGTATTTGTGTCGTTTTCTGCTGAAAATATAACATAATCGTCGCTCAAAATCAATAGGTAACGGCTCGAGCGCATAGAAAAGTCAGTCTCAAAACGATGTGTTTTTGAGACTCGAGCTTTTATACGCAAATTTTCCGCTTTCTCGGCTCTTCCAGCTGTTTTTGAGGTAGCTCCTATCTGCTTTTTCCGCTTTTGGCAGCAAAGCGAAGAACGGAATACGGATTCCGTCCTATACGGGATGTGAAAGAATGGGGAAGAGCCTGCGCGAGTTCTGTACCGAAAACGGCCACGACACGCTGCTGCATGAGTGGGATGCCGCGAGGAACGGCGGCCTGACGCCGTCCGACGTTTCCTTCGGAAGTCATCAAAAGGTATGGTGGCAGTGCTCCAAGGGTCACAGTTGGCAGGCGAAGGTCTACTCCCGTTCGGCGGGCAGTGGCTGTCCGTACTGTACCGGACGCAAAGAAGTGCCTGAAAACTCGCTGGCGGTGCAAGTCCCCTCGCTTGAAGCCGAGTGGGACACGGAAAAAAACGCCCCGCTGAAATTTGCCGACCTGACCATCGGCAGCCACAAAAAGGTCTGGTGGCGGTGCCCTGCGGGACATTCCTACGATTCGGTCGTCAAGAGCCGTGTGCTGGGCACCGGCTGTCCCGTCTGTGCGGGACGTGTTGTTCTGCCGGACGAAAACTCCCTCGCGGCAAGGTATCCCGCACTTGTTGCCGAATGGGATACCGAGAAGAACGCTCCTCTATTGCCGACGCTGGTCGCCCCGGGAACGGTGAGAAAGGCCTGGTGGCGCTGTCCCAAGGGGCACAGCTACCGTGCCGCCATCTCATCCCGCGCGGGTGGTGGAACAGGCTGCCCATTCTGCGCAGGGCAAAAGGTCATACAGGGCGAAAACGACCTCGCTACCCAATACCCGCAGCTTGCCGCGCAATGGGACGCTGCGAAAAACGGCACTCTGACGCCGGAGGCAGTGACTTCCGGCTCCAACCGCCGCGTGTGGTGGCGCTGCGAAAAGGGACATTCCTATCCGGCTGTTATAGCTCACCGCGTGCGGAGTGGAAGCGATTGTCCGTATTGATCCAACCACAAGGTTCTGCCCGGCTTCAACGACCTCGCGACGATAGAGCCGGTCGTTGCCTCGCAATGGCACCCGACGCGCAACGGCAGCCTTACACCGCAGCAGGCGACGCCCGGCAGCCGCCGCAAGGTCTGGTGGCTCTGCGATAAGGGTCATGCGTGGCGGGCGGTCGTCAACAGCCGCACGGGAAAACAGCGCTGCGGCTGTCCGATCTGCGCAGGCCGGCCGCTGAGTCAATGCACAGCGATTGTGAACGAAGCGCCAGCAAAATAAGTATCCCAACCGCGGGGAGCCGTGGAAAAAATACATTAGGAGGACCAAAATGAAACGCAAAATCTTATCCCTCATTCTTGTGTTCGCCATGACAGTTAGTCTGCTCACGGTCGGCACAGGAGCGGTCGAACCGACCTACGGCGACACCGCAGGCCATTGGGCCGAGAGCTCCATCGAACGCTGGAGCGGCCATGGCATCATCCAGGGCAGCAATGGTCTGTTTGACCCCAACGGTCAGCTCACCTGCGCGCAGCTCGCGACCATCCTCGCGAAGCTCCTCAAGCTGCCCGCCGCGAAGGACGCGGGCTTCACCGACAACACGGCGGATGCCTGGTACTATGATGCCATCAACCGCTGCGCGGCTGCCGGCATCCTCAACGGCAACGGCGACGGCACCGTGACGCCCGAAGCGCCCATCACCCGCGAGCGTGCCATGGTCATGCTGGCCCGCGCGCTCGGCATTGAGCCGATCCGCAAGCCCGACCTGACGAAGTACACCGATGCCGCGCAGGTCTCCGCCTACGCGCGTGGTTACGTTGCCGCGCTCATTGAGGCCGGCATCGTGGGCGGCGTGACGGCTGACGAGCTTGCCCCGCAGGACAACATCAACCGCGCGTCCACCGTTACCATTCTCGACCGCGCCATCAGCACCTATGCCGATAAGGCGGGCGAGACCGTCAAGGTCGACGGCAAAGGCCTCGTGCTCGTCGTCGCCAAGAACGTCAAAATCACCGGCGCGCCCGAGGGCACCAAAATCGTGGTCGCGGACGGCGCGACCGGCCTGACCGTCAACGGTAAGTCCGTCTCCGACGACCAGACCTACATCGTCCCCAAGACCACTACCGGCTCCGGCAGTTCCTCCGGCGGCGGTCATAGCCACAGCTATACGAGCACCGTTACCAAAGAGCCCACCTGTACAGAGAAGGGCGTGAAAACCTACACCTGCTCTTATGATGGCAGCACTTACACGGAAGAGATTCCCGCACTCGGCCACGCTCTGGGCGGCTGGGTGAAAGACAACAATCATCTCTCGCATACTCGCACTTGTACTCGTTCCAACTGCAGCTACTCCGAGACCGAAAACTGCAAGTATACCGTGACGACTGCAAACGATAAGGATACCTATACCTGCCCTGTCTGCGGCGATACATACGAAGTTGGAAAAAATTCCGCTGTTCGTATCGGCGAGACCGGTTATGCTAACTTGGATACTGCACTTGCAGCTGAGGGCGAGAACAATACCATCGTTCTGCTCAAGGACCTTGATGTCACCGCTCAAATCAACGTCACCAAGAGCGTGACCATCGAGGGTGCAGGCCATACCATCACGGCCAAAAACACAGGCGGTTGGGCGGCCGGTAATCCCAACAAGCATCTGCTGAACATCACGGCTTCCAACGTTACCATCAAGAACCTTACACTGGACAGCAACAACCAGGCTTGCGGCAATCAGGCTTTTAACGCCAAGCGCGTCACATTTGACAACGTGACGATGCTTGATAGCACGAGCATCGGCCTTACCGTCAACCGCTCCTCCGTTATCGCGAAGGATTTGAATACCTCTGGCAATAAGTGGGGCGTCAATGTGGATAAAAAGGCCGATGACGGCACACTGAGCTTTACCTTGACCGGCAGCAAGTCCAGCATCGGTGAGGACCTGAAGATTTGGGCGGAAAAGGCCAATGGCCCCGCTGTCGTCGACGCCGCTGGGTATTACTGCCACCTTATCAAAGATGAGATTAAGAATGAAGAGTTCTATGCGTGGAGCACCTCTGTCAGCGCAGATGCTGTGGCAAAGGCGAAGGTTGAAGAGGTCGATGTCTATTACACCTCTCTGGAGAAGGCGCTAAGCGAAAACGCCATCACAGCAGATGTCAGTATTACGCTCCTGAAGGATGCTACGATTGACGTGGGCGCCAATGAAGAAAAGCTTATTGGTAGCGACACTACAGCAAGTATTACTATCGACGGTAATAATCATAAATTAGTATTCAATAGTACAAACAGCGATTGGAACTATATTCGCTTAAAAAACGACGAAGCAAAGCTGACCCTGCAAAATATGACCATTGACAACAGCGGCTATGGCGAGGAAACCGGTCCTTGGAATCATCACGATATTGTTTTTGACTGCAAAGTCGAGTTGCAGAACGTTATCGCGCTGAACTCTATCGCTCTCGAAAAGGACGCTAAGCTGACAAAGGTCAGCATTGAAGACCCGACGTGTGAGCAGGATACATATGTTCTCTGGATTGTTGCGAACGGCCAGACGGTCGAACTGGACGATTGCGTCATCAACGGCGAGAGCAGTATCGAGGGCAAGAGCAATCGCGCCATCACTATTAAGGATGAGTATGTGGATAACCCCCAGTCTGTCACGCTGAAGATGATGAGCTTTACCATCTCATCGGATAAGTATGCGGCAGTCTATGTCGGCAGCAAGGGCGGCGCGAATATCACGTATGAGGCCCCGTATAACATCACCAATGTAAAAAGCGGGAAGATGGTTGCCATTGACAACAGTTATGCAACGACGAGCGGTCCCGTGTATGTCAACGGCACGAGGCTGATACCCGCGGGTACGCAGGAGCAAGTCAACGAAGCTGTCAAGACAGCCATTACCAGTAGTGAAGCGAAAGACGTCAAGCTCGCGCTGCCGACGAATTCGACCTTCACGCTGGATAATGGTCTTGTGAACGAGAGCAATAATGATGGAAAAGGTCGCAATGTCACCTTTGTCGGTGACGGTACGCAGACGATGGATGTCATCACCAAAGCAATAAGTGCCGAGGGCGGTATGCTGAACTATCAGCGCGGCTCTACTTTCACCTTTGAGAACGTGACTGTTCAGGCAGGCGAGGGTAACTTTGACGGCATCGTCTGCGACAAACTGGTCTACAATAATTGCACCATTAAAGGCAAGCTGACTCTGTATGGCAAGGCGACCTTCATTAACTGCACCTTTGAAAACACCATGGCCAACCAGTATTCCATCTGGACCTGGGGCGGCACGGACGTGGAGTTTAAGAAGTGCACCTTCAACACCAACGGCAAGGCTATTCTGCTTTACGGTCAGGCGACTGCGGAAAAGCCCACCAACCTGACGGTGAGCGATTGCACCTTTGATGACCGCAACAACGGCACTGCCGGTAAGGCTGCTATTGAAATCGGCAACGATTATAATGCGACCTACAGCCTGACCGTCACCAACGCTACGGTCAACGGCTTTGCCAACGGTAAGAATACCGGCTCCAAGCTGTGGGCCAATAAGAACAGCATGGATGCCAAGCATCTGTCTGTCACGATTGACGGCACACAGGTCTTCTAATCCAAGCACGTTAGAATCACCCGCAAGCGCCTGAGCACTGCTCGGGCGCTTGCCCTTTTTACAGCTCCATACCAGCCGCAGGCACGAAAGGGCGTAGCGCTCCCGCTTCGCTTTCCCGTGCCTGCGTTTTCTCTGCCCCTGTATCGCGGTGTACTTTCGCCTGAATGTAATCTGCTGAAAAAGTTGCAAAATTCGACTGTTATCGTGTGAAATCAATTCATTTCAGTCGCCCATTGTAGATGAGGAGGGCAACACAAAATGGCTTTTATCGTGTATGATTGTCTTGCGGAGAACAAGAAAGGCACACGTCGATCCATGAGCTCCGGGGACTTGATGTAAAAGCTCTGAAATGAGAACGTTCATTACAGAGCGCGTGCGCCCCCCTGTTGATGCCGCTGTTTTTCCCAAATTTCATTTCTGAAAGGAGCGGTATCTATGCCGTTGTTCTACTATGTTTCCGACCACGAAAAGGATGCGATGCACAAGCCCTTGGATGCCGAGCGCCTGCTGCGGATGCTCGGTGCCTCCGGCAAGCTGGCTGGCTTTCGCCAAGCGGCGTACATGATCGAGCGGGTGCGGGAGAATCCCAAATATGTGCAGCTCATTACCAAGCGCCTTTATCGTGAGACCGCGCAAAAGTTTGATACGTCGAGCAGCTGCGTGGAACGCAATTTGCGAACATTGATCCAGACTTGCTGGAAGTATCCGGACCATAGCTTTCTTGACCTCATCACAGGCGCTCCGTTGATGCAGGCGCCGACCAATACGCAGTTTATTGATATGCTGGCAGCATATCTCCGCGACTGAGGTATAGGAGGGAGAAAGGCGGCATCCTGCCGCCTTTCCCGATAGGACCTTTCGATGTTGCCGCCGGTTGGCATGGGCGCGCTGTGAGCAATGCGCTCATGCGAGCTGGCGACAGCCGAGAACTGAATAGGTCAACCGGATACGTTTGATGTGCAGCCCGAAAGGGAAAAGCCGTGCGAAAGGGACAGGCCATAATCCCGCCGAGAGAGGAGGAAAAGGGGGAGCGGTCCTTTGACGCACAGCAGGCCGTGGCGGGCCTGTGGCGATGATCTGTACGTCAGGATAATGATACATTCGCCCAGCCACAGTCCGAGCGTGAAGCGGTCCTGACGGACCGTGAGCCGTCGCAGGCAATGGGGGCGATCTGCGAGAACCGCAGGGGGTGAGAGTCCCATGCAGGTGGTGCCAGCCGCCGTCCGGTTTGTTCCTGAAACCATGTCAGAACTTTACAAACAATATTTCAGAACCGCGTCCGCATGAGGGCGCGGTTTTTGTCGAAAATTGCGTCCCACCATGAGACGCAATCCAATACCTAATCAGGAGGTTTTTTGATGGATAAAAACGAAACCGCTCCGCGCGTTGAAACGACACACAAGCTCGGCAATACCACCTATGTTGTAAATGGTATTTACGCTTCCAAGGGAGCTACTGCGACCGAAAAAATCAAGCGTTTACTTGACAGAGAAACGAAGAAGTAGACGCGCGAAAATTTGACGCTTATTTTGCCCCATCGTATAATATAAGTGTCAGTTAGGTCACATGGTAGCTGCCGGAATGGAGGCTTCAAATGAATAGGCAGCAGGAAAAAATCACCGCACTTTATTGCCGCATCGACAGCGGCAAGCAGAACGAACTCGACTCTCAATATGGGCAAATACAGTCCCTTTTGGACTATGCCCGCCAGCACGGACTTCCCAACCCTCATTTCTTCTGTGACTGGGGGTATAGCGGCACGACAGCCGACCGACCGGAATACTGCCGTATGCTTCAGGCTGTCACAAGCGGTCATGTAGCAAACCTTGTTGTTGCGAAGCTCGACCGCCTGATCCGCGGCAATGTGCTGGATTGTGGGAGAGCCGTTAAAATGGTGCTGGATAGCAATGTGACATTGTATTCCATCGAAGAGGGCGCAGAAGCAGCACACCAAGCTATATCCCTCGCAAATGCCATAGAAGCGGCATATCAAGAGAGGGGGAGAATGTGATGGCAGGCTATGCGAAATCCCTCATTGAGAAATGGACCGCCCTATATGTCCGTCTTTCCCGTGATGATGACAACGAGGGCGACAGCAACAGCATTTCCCATCAGGTCGAGATACTGACGAAGTACGCCAAGGAGCATGACATTGAGAACTTCAAGATATACAAGGACGACGGCTTTTCAGGAACGGACTTCAATCGCCCCGGCTTTCAGGAAATGATGAGCGATATTGAAAGCGGCCTTGTAAGTATGGTCGTGGTCAAGGATATGTCACGCTTTGGCCGCAATTACCTTGAAGTCGGAATGTACACGGAGATACGCTTTCCCGAAATGGGTGTGCGCTTCATCGCCGTCAACGACGGCGTGGACAGCGAGCGCGAGGACAACGATTTCACTCCTTTCCGGAATATCATCAACGAATGGTATGCCAAGGACACGAGCAAGAAGATTCGCGCTGTATTCCGCAACAAGGGTATGTCTGGTCAGCGCATTTCCACGCAAACTCCCTACGGCTATCTCCGCAATGAGGATGGAAACCTGTATGTGGACGAGGAAACCGCGCCGAATGTCAGGTTGATCTTTCAACTCTGTGCCGAGGGAAACGGCCCCGGTAAAATCGCCCGTATGCTCAAGGAACAAGTGATACCTACGCCGGGGACACTCGAATTTCAGCGCACCGGACGAACAAGATGGTATCGTCCAGACGATCCCTGCCGATGGACTCCTGATACCGTTGCGGGCATTTTGGAGCAGGATAGTTATTTAGGCCGCACAAGTAATTTTAAGTTCAGCAGGGTTTCCTATAAGAGTAAGAAAAAAGTGGAGAACCCTCCGGAAAAATGGGTGACATTTGAGAACACACACGAAGCCATCATTGATGTTGAGTTGTGGAACGCCGTGCAAAAGATACGCTCCCAGCGCCGTCGGCCGACCAAGATGGGCGAGATGGGGATGTTCTCAGGCCTCACCTACTGCGCCGACTGTGGCGCAAAGCTATACCATTGCAGGACCGGCTCGTGGACCTATGAGCAGGAATGTTATAATTGCTCTACCCAAAAGTCTCATAAGGGGTGCTTCGGGCATTACATCCGCGCCGTGGTATTGGAACAGCTTGTGCTTCAAAACCTCCAGCGCGTCATTGCCTACGTTCAGGAGGACGAGAATGAGTTTGCGCAGCTTGTCATGCGAAACCAAACCGCAGCGCAAGAGGCAGAGCAGATGCAGACCAGACGCCTTTTAGAAAAGAATATGCGGCGCATGAACGAATTGGATTCTATCATCCAACGGCTCTATGAGGATAACATCAGTGGAAAGCTGACGGATGAGCGTTTCAAGAAGCTATCCGAAGCCTACGAACAGGAGCAGGCGACTTTGCGGGAAAATGTTCCTTTGCTGGCTGCTCAACTACAAGACGCGGACGACAAAATGATGAACGTGCAGCATTTCTTAAAGGCGGTACGCAAATACACACAGCCGGAGAAGCTGACGGCCGCTATGCTGCGCGAGCTTGTAGAAAAAGTGGTGGTCTATGCGCCGGATAAATCCAGCGGGCATCGTGTCCAACGCATTGACGTGTACTATACATTCATCGGTAAAATAGATTTCTCACCGGAATATAGCAAAAAAGGAACAGCATGATACTTTCATACCATGCTGTTCCAACCGAAGAAGAAATGTTCTTTATCAGTAGACCGCTTCGGCGTCTCTTTATTTTTGCCCGATCGCCCCTCAAGGTCGGGAAGCCGGCACATGAAACGGCGCGGCGGCTCATAAGATGCAGGGAAAGGGAGGCGTCGTTATGCCGAAAATCTATCTCAGCCCCTCCACGCAGGAGTCCAATCCCTACATCACCGGAAGCGGCAGCGAGGAGTACAATATGAACCGGCTCGCCGACGCGCTGGAGCC
>ERZ780218.2189-NODE-2189-length-9692-cov-4.181488_pt1 | contig 9692 bp, 12 predicted proteins | sample MGYA00510975_ERZ780218 | MGnify/ENA primary metagenome ERZ780218 (study PRJEB29588, sample SAMEA2152063) | human gut metagenome | biome: human gut; feature: human-associated habitat; material: faeces | place: Denmark | collected 2008/2010 ...
CCAGCCAGCAAATACTTCTCGTAGATTGCAAAGTTCAGCTCGAATCAATGGAGATGAAGAAGAACAAGAACAAGGTAATAACTTACCAGCTACTCAACCAAAATGGTATCAATTTATAAAACGTTTCAAAAATTGGGTAAATAGAAGAAGAACCGAAAGAGAATCTATGGAACAAGAGCCAGAAGAGGAAAATAGCAATCCATCTACTACTTCTTCAAAAGCATCTGATAAGAAAACATCATTTAGAGATTCTATGAAATATGAAGTAATTAGAGATTATGAAAAACAATTTGAAGAAAATTTACTACGTAATGCTAAACAACAAAATAAGGCAGCTCAAAGAGATAATGATAATCAAAGATAATAAAAATAAAAGATATCTAGATAATCTAGATATCTTTTATTTTTATGCTATTTTTTAAATCAATAATAGCTCTATCTGCTAATTTCGAATATTTTAATTTTTTATCTTTTATATTTCTTTTCAATCAGGCTGACAATATAATACATTCCATATGCCAAAATGCATAAAATTGTTGTGGCTGCCATCCCCAAATCAATCTTAAAAATTTGGCCGCCGTAAACTATCAAATAGCCAAGGCCGGCTTTGCTTGAAAGATATTCTCCCATGATGCTTCCGACCCAACTCATGCCAACATTTATCTTCAAAACCGAAATGAATTCTGGCATGGCATTTGGCAAAACCAACTTAAACAAAATTTGAAATTTGTTTGCGTGCATTGATTTCAAAAGCAAAATTTTGTCTTCTTCAACCGACAAAAATGCCGACAACATGCTCATGGTGGTGATGACAATGCAGATAAGCACGCACATCAAGATGATGGCACTTGTTCCGGCGCCGACCCAAAGAATGATGACTGGTCCAAGTGCGATTTTTGGCAGAGAATTGAGCACAACTATATATGGCTCAAAAATTTTTCGCACCTTTTCGTTCCACCACAAAATTATGGCAATCAAATATCCCAAAACGGTGGCAATGGCAAAGCCAATGAGTGTTTCATAGAGCGTTATCCAGCTGTGCGAAAGCAGCGTGCCATTTTGCGCCAAGTCGATGATTTGATTGACAATTCGAGACGGCGAACTGACAAAAAATGGGTCCAAAATTCGATAGTTGGCAAGAAGTTCCCACAAGCCAATGAATGCGACAAGCACAAAAATTCGAAAGAAAATTATCAAAAATTTGTCTTTTTTCAGTCGTTTGACATAGTCTTTATGTGATTTTGAAAAATTGGTTATCTTTTTAGTTTTTTTCATTTGTAAGTTCACTCCAAATCTTGTCGAAAAGTCCGGCAAACTGCGGTGCTTCTCGTTTTTTTAACGGTGTTTTCCCTTCTAAATTTAAATAAATTTCATCTTTGACGGTGGCAGGGCGCGATGAGAGAACGATGATTTTGTCTGACATTGAAATGGCTTCTGAAATGTCGTGCGTGACAAGAATTGCTGTTTTTTTCTCGCTTTTTATGATGTCATAAACATCGTCGCAAACAGACAATCGCGTCTGAAAATCTAACGCCGAAAATGGTTCGTCCAGAAGCAAAAGTTTTGGTTCCAGTGCCAAAGTTCTTATCAGCGCCACTCTTTGTCGCATTCCGCCGCTGAGTGAGCGTGGTTTTTGGTTTTTGAAAGAATATAAATCATATTTTTTGAGCAATTCTTCCGCAAAAGCAAGCTTTTCGTCTATGTTTTTTGGCTTTTGAATTTCCAAGCCTAAGGTTATGTTTTTCCAAACTGTTCGCCATTCAAAAAGGTGGTCTCTTTGAAACATGTAACCTATTTTTTTTGTGTCAATTTTGCTAGTTCCGTCCAAAATTATCTCTCCAGATGACGGCGACAAAAGCCCAGCAGTCAGTGAAAGCATGGTCGTTTTTCCGCAACCACTTGGACCGACAAGCGAAACAAAATTTTCTTCTTCTACTTCAAAATTTATATCGTTTAAAGCGAATATTTCATCATCTTTTGTCTGATAAAAATATTTTACATTTTTAAATTCTAATATCTTGTTCATTTTTGTCCTTAAGTAAAATCCCTTACAATAACATTCTATTTTTTGTCGTGAAATTTGTTAATAAAAAAATTTTGGCATACTTTCTTGAATTCGAAAATTTGCAACTTTAAAATTGTGGCAAAGGTTGCAAAAAGATATGAACGAAGACGAAATAAAACAGGCATTACTTAAAAAAGCATTGGGCTATGAAAGCGATGAAGTTGTGGAAGAATATTCCACTGACGAAAACGGCAAGCCCGTGCTTAGCAAAAGAAAGATAACAAAAAAATTCAATCCGCCAGACATAAATGCCCTTCGCTTTTTGTTTGAACAAAGTGAGCTTTCTGATGACGAAATTGAAAAAATGACCGACAAACAGCTTTTGCAAGAAAAAGAACGCCTTTTGCAACTTTTAAAAGAAAAGGAGAAAGAAGAAGATGAAGATGGAAATCTGTAAACATCAGCTGAAATGTGACTTTTATGGTTGCAAAAACATGGCAAAGTATAGTTTCAGCACCAAGGGCTTCATTCGACGCGACCTTGTTTTTTGCGAAGACTGCATGAAAAAAATGTTTGAATGCTTTTCAAAAATTTGCGTGCCTAAACCAATTGAAGCACCGTTCAAATCGAAGAAAAAGGAGAAAAAATTATGATTAAAAACAAAATCAATGAAGTTGTCAAAGAGACGCTTGAAGACTTTTCAAACCGCGTAAAAGAACGCAAAAGCTTTGACAATCAATGGCAACTCAACATGAATTTTTATATGGGCAATCAATATTGCGATGTCGGCTATGGCGGAACGGTCAGAGAACTTGACAAACAATATTTTTGGCAAGAACGTGAAGTTTTCAATCACATTGCACCACTTATTGACGTAAGGCTTTCTAAACTTTCAAAAATTAAGCCAAAAATGCAGGTGCTTCCTGCGACCAACGAAGAACAAGACATTTACACAGCAAAGGTTGGTAAAAAGATTTTGGACTCTGTTTGCAACAAAATGAACTTGACTTCAAAAATTAATCAAGCCACAAAATGGAGTGAAATTTGTGGCACAAGTTTTTACAAAATCTCTTGGAACTCCAATCTCGGTCAGGTGGTTGCACTTGAAGACAACGGCAAAAAGATAAAAACGGGCGATGTCGACATCAGCGTTTGTTCGCCATTTGAAATCTATCCAGACAGTTCCACTCACGAAAGTCTCAGCGACTGCCAAAGTTTGATTCACGCAGAAGCTTACACGGTTTCGCAAATCAAACAGATGTATGGCGTGGATGTTGAGGGCAAAGAAATCAATGTCTATTCGTTGGACGGGGCAATCTCATCGCTCGGCGGGCTTGGAATTGGCGGTTTCTCAACAAAACTTATTGAAACCACTCGAAAAGACAGCGCCATTGTTTTGGAAAAATATGTCAGACCGAACGAAAACTATCCAAACGGCAGATTGATTATCATTGCGGGTGACAAACTTGTGTTTGACGGCGATTTGCCTTATATCAACGGCTCGGACGGCAAGCGAGAATTTCCGTTCGTTCGCCAAATCTGCAACGAAGAAGTTGGCTCTTTTTGGGGAGTCAGCATGATTAACCGTCTTATTCCAATTCAAAGGGCTTACAATGCCGTTAAAAACCGCAAACACGAATATCTCAACCGCTTGACCTTGGGTGTGCTTGCTGTGGAAGACGGTTCGGTGGACATCGACAACTTGGAAGAAGAAGGTTTGGCGCCAGGAAAGATTTTGGTCTATAGACAAGGTTCAACTGCACCAAAATTTTTGGGCGGAGAACAAGTTCCGTCTGACTTTGAAAAAGAAGAAGAAAGGCTTTTGGAAGAATTTAATAACTTGAGTGGCACAAGCGAACTTGGAAATATGGATACCGTTGCTTCCAACATGAGCGGGGTGGCGCTTGAACTTTTGATTGACGAAAACGAAACGAGACTCACTTTCACAACTGACAGCATCAAAGCTGCAATAAAAACAATTGCAAAACAGATTTTGAGACTTTACAAACAGTTTGCAACTTTCCCAAGACTTATCAAAATTGTCGGAGAAAATGGCGATTTGGATGTTTTGTATTTTCGTGGCAACGACATTTCCAGCGATGATGTTCAGTTTGACACCGACAACGAACAAAATTACACGCTTTCTCAGCGCCGCGACATGATTTTCAACCTTCTTGACAAAGGACTTTTGCAGAACGAAGACGGAAAAATCACAAATGCCATGAAGGCAAAAATTATGGAAAACATCGGCTTTGGAATTTGGGATGCTTCAGTCGACTTGAGCGACTTGCATCTTAAAAATGCTGACATTGAAAACAACCGTTTGTTTAATGGCTCGGAAGTTGATATCAAACCGATTGACGACCACTCTCTTCACATAAACCAACATATCGCATATATGCTCAAAGTGGTTTACACCACAGAAGATGTGGACAAGGCTTTGGAAGCAAGATTTTTGAAACATATTGAAGCTCACAAAAAAGCTTTAAGCGAAGAAAAAGGAGAATAAATATGGACGAACAAAACATTTTTGGGGAACAACCGGAAACTGTTGAAACTTCTCTTGAAGTCAACGTTGAAAGCTCCCCACAAGAAGCTGAGCAAGAAGTTGAGCCAACGTTAAGTGAAGCTGAAAGGGGCGTTCCCATTGGAAAATTTAAAAGTGTAGACGACTTATACGACGCTTACAACAACTTGCAGGCTGAATTTACAAGAAAATGCCAGAGACTTGCTGAAATTGAGAAAGAAAAAACTTCAGAAAATTCTCAAAACACTGTTGAGAACAATTTTAATGAGTTCCTTTCAAAAAATCAGGAGGCAGTTTTGTATGCCGACGAAATCAAAAAGCGCGCAACACAAAATGAAAGTCTCAAAAATGACAAAGATGCCTTTGACAAGGCTTGGGCAAGCATTTTGTTTGAAAAATTGACAAGCCCAAACAAGGCAAAGGAACCTTTGGTGCAAAATTTTGTTTTACACGACAATGATTTAAAAAATTTGGTAATCGAAAATTATATGAAACAACTTCAAGAACAAAAAACACCTGTTGTTATGTCGTCGGGCGCTGGTGAAAGAGTGACCACAAAACCGGTCACTCCAAAACCAGACTCGTTTGAACAAGCTAAACAGGTTGTGCTTGACATGTTTTCATGATTTTCGACAATAAAAGGAGAAAATTTTTATGATAACATTAAGCAGTGCAGAAAATGTGCTCAAAGATGTGTATTTGGGCGTTATTGCTGACCAAATCAACACAAAAACAAATCCACTTTTCAGCAGAATTAAAAGAAGCACAAGAAACATCGTGGGCAAAGAAGTGAGAGTTGTTGCTCCAATCGGCATCAACGGCGGAATTATGGCTGGAACTGAAACAAGCGACCTTCCAGATGGCGTTGACACACCTTATCTTTCTTTTGTTGCTCCACTCAAAAATTTGTATGGAAGATTTGAAATCAGTGACAAAGCGCTGAGATGTTCTTCTTCAGACGTGAACTCTTTTGTCAACCTTCTTCAAGATGGCATGGATTCACTTTTGAAAGCCAGCATCTTCAATTTGTCAAGAATGATTTATGGCGACGGAACTGGACTTTTGGCAACTTTGTCAGTAAGTGGTTCAACGGTGACTGTTGACAACTCTGAAGCAATCGCTCCAGGAATGTATGTTGACATCTATGACGCCACTCCAAGTCTTAAAGCGTCAAATGTTTTTGTCAAAGACGTGAACAAAGTGACAAAAGTTGTGACTTTTGCAACAGTTGCAGATTTCACTCCAGCGACAGGCTACAAAGTTTATTTGCACAATTCAAAAGACAACGAAATCATCGGTCTTAAAGGAATTGTTTCAAACTCAACTCTTTACGGCGTGACAAAAACTGACTATCCAGTTATGAACGCAAAAACTTACACCGCAACAACAACAGATGCTTTTGACGAAGATTATGTTCAAAAGATTATCGACGAACTTGAAATGTGCGGCACAAATGTCAACTTTATAAACAGCTCTTATGAACTTAAGAGACTTTATCAAAAATATATGACATTGTATAACAAAAACATCGACTACACAACTTTGGAAGATGGAATGAAAGTTATCACTCACTTTGGAACTCCTATCGTTCCAACAAATCAAGTTGCTGCAGGCGAATGTTACTTCCTTAACACTGACGATTTCACGTTCTATGAACTTGGCGATTGGAAGTGGTTGGAAGATGAAGCTGGCAGAGTGCTCAAACAAAATCCAACTAAAGCTGCTTATTCTGCAACTTTGGTTAAATATACCGAATTGCTTTGCCATAAGCCAAATGGTGTTGCTTATTGCAAAAACATCCCTACATCAATTCCAACAACACCTGAAGGCTAAGGAGAAACTGTATGAAAAGGTCATTTGAAATCAAAAGTGATTGTCTTGACATCATCAAAAGGATAAAATCCATCGACAAACATTATTTTGTCTTGTTCAATTTGGACACGCAAAAGTTTGAGCTTCACAACCACTCTCAATCAAGGTCGACTTATTGTTTGACGTTTCCGTTTGAACAGTTGGACGAGCGTGCATATTTGCATGTTTTGAAAACGAGAGTGCAAAACAGTGATGAAATTTTCAAGAGAATGGACGAACACAATCAAAAATTGTTTGAGACGACCAAAAAACAGGTTTTGAATGACTTTAAGGAGAAGCTTTATGACAGTTAAAGATATTTTGAAATTGGTTTGTGAATTTGTTGGCGAAAGAGAAATCTTAAACAAGCTTAATTCCACAGAAACTGTGACTTACACCGAAAGAGAACAAGAGAAACTTGACACAATGGTCAACTGTTTCAATCTTGTCAATCAAGAGATTGCAAGCGACTATCTGCCTTATCTGACAAAAGAAGAAATTGATGTCAACAACTCTGTTTTGAATTTTTCAACACTTTCAAAACAAGTTGTCAATGTCTATGAAATCAAAAACAGGCTCGGCATGAACTTGAAATTCAAGTTGTTTCCAAATTACGTGGAAATTTTTGGCAAGGCGAAAACTATTGTTTACAGCTATCTGCCAGAAGAACTTTCCATTGATGACAGCTTTGAATTTTTCAACGGGCTCAGCCCAAGAGTCTTTGCTTATGGCGTCGCCAGCGAGTTTTTGCTTGTTGACGGAATGAGCGAAGATGCCGAAATTTGGGAAGATAGGTTTAAAGAAAGCTTGTTTGTTTTAAGTCGCAGAAGAGGCGAACATGTTTTGCCTAAAAGGAGCTGGATTTGATTTTCTATAAAAACCTTAAAAAGCACAAAAAGACCGAAGAAAAAAATCTTGTGTTTTCCATTTTTGCAAACGGGTTGGTGTCAAATCAAGATGATTTGGTGGCAAAACCAAACGAATGTAAAAATTTCTATAATCTTACATTTTGTGACGGGGCGCTTAAGACAGGGCTGGGATTTAAAAATTTTCAGGTCCCAGCTTCTGCCAGCGACCTTGAAACTTGCCACGGTTTTGATTTTTCCAGCAAGATGACTGCAATCAAAGGCATTTGGATGGATAGGTGGTATTCGACTGACACGGAAAGCTATAGTTATCAACTGCTCATGATAGACACAGATTTTGTTATCTATGGAGTTCCGCTCATTGACCCATACAACGGAATTGTTTGGTCAAAATCAAACAAACTTTCAAGTTATCCGACCTATTTTTGCCTTTATCGCGTGGACAACGAAGATGCTTCTTTGTTCTTTTCCAACGAAGGTATGGCATATCTTGCCGCTTATTCTGAAGGGATTTATGACAATGTGCCAGCAATGATTTCTTGCGTTGTGCATTATGATAAATTTTTTGGAATTACAAACACAAACCGAAACACGCTTGTTTATACTTCAAATTTGGATATCACAACTTGGACAGATGATGAAAGTTCCACCATCGAATTTTTGGATAGCCGTGGGTCTTTCACCAAGCTTGTCGCTTTCAATGATTATGTATATTTATTCAGAGAATACGGAATAACAAAAATTTCAATTTACACTTCAAAAGATGACTTTTCTTTCACTCATCTTTACACTTCTTCATCAAAAATTTATGAAAATTCTGTTTGCGTCTGCGGAGATAAAGTGCTTTTCATGACCCGAGACGGACTTTATTCTTTCAATGGCTCTTCAGTCAGCAAGGAGTGCGAAGATTATGACAAATATTTCAAAAACTTGGACAACACAAATTGTTCGTCAGCTTGTTTGGACGGGAAATATTATCTCGCCACCAAGTGCAATTTTGACGATGGCTCTTTGGTTGGCTGCGAAAGCGCAACAAGTTTTGTCAACAATGTTTTGTTTGAAATAGACATCGAAAATTTTGAGCTTAATCTTTATCGCGGAATTGACATTTTGAAAGTTTTGGCGGTCGATTGCCCTTACATGAGCAAGCTCTGTGCTTGTTTCAACAATTCTTACACTTTGCAGGTCGGAGAATTGTCTTTTTGTGGCTCAACTTTTGGAACGAGCAACGAAAAAAGTTGGCAATCTTTCACAACCGACCTTGGCTATCGTGCAAAACGAAAAAAGATTAAGGAGATTGTTTTAAACACAAAATTTGCTTGCAATGTGGAAATTTCTTCTGACGAAGAAACAAAAACATTTGCTTTTGCTGGCAGCGAAAAAGAACAGCGATTGCCTGTTTCTGTTTACGGGAAAAACTTTTCTTTCAGCTTTAAAACAAACGCTGAGCAGTGCGAAATTAGCAAACCTATGATTGTTTTTGACGTTGTGGCATGAATATAATTTTTTTCGATAAAACCAAATTTTTTAACAAATCTTATTTGGCAGGAGACTATATCCTTGCAAAAAATCTTTTGAAAAATAAAAGGACAACGCACAATGGAAATTTGGAAAGAAATTATAAGCACGATTGTTAGCAATGGGGTGTTTGCAATTTTGTTTGTTTGGCTGTTTTGTTATCAGCTTAAAGATAGCGCAAAAAGAGAAGTAAAATATCAACAAACGATAGATAAATTGACTTCAAATTTGCAAATTTTGGAAGATGTCAAGCAAGACATTTCCGACATAAAAGATTATCTTAAAAGTGGAGATGAATATGAAGAACTTCTTTGATAAAATCAAATCTTATAGTTTTTGGGTAAGCTTTTCGGCAGCCCTGATCATGCTTTTAAACGCTTTGGGAAACGCTTTTGGCTTTGAAATCGAAAACAAAGTTGTTGAAGATGTTGTGATGTCGATTGCCGGAATTTTGGCTGTTCTTGGAATTGTCACCATGAACGATAAAAAAGCAAACACAGAGCAAGATTTGGAAGAAAATGAAACCGCAGAAAACGAAAATAGCGAAGATAATTTTGACACAGAAGAAGAAAGTTTGAAGACTGACGGAGCAAAAGAAGAAGTTGACACAGAGGAAGAAAATTCTGAAACTTTGAATGAAATCAGTCACGAAAATGACAGCGAGAATGTGAATAAATAATCTGAATTATGAATAATTATGCAAAAAAGCCGCACCGATTTTGAGTGCGGCTTTTTTGATGAGATTTTTCAACTTCGCGACGCGCCAGCGTCAAGATTGTCTGTCAGCGAGTAAGACTGGCGTCTTAACAGGATGACAGAGATGTTTCGACACACTCGTTTCACTCGTGGCTCAACATGACGGCACTCAGGATGACAGAGATGTTTTGACATGTCGCCGAGATCCTTCGACAAGCTCAGGATGACA
>ERZ780218.2190-NODE-2190-length-9689-cov-2.852190_pt1 | contig 9689 bp, 10 predicted proteins | sample MGYA00510975_ERZ780218 | MGnify/ENA primary metagenome ERZ780218 (study PRJEB29588, sample SAMEA2152063) | human gut metagenome | biome: human gut; feature: human-associated habitat; material: faeces | place: Denmark | collected 2008/2010 ...
TTAATTATATCTTTATTTTTTATTTATTTCATAAGTACAGAAAGTCTGTTGTTGATTTCTTCAAGGAATGTTTTTGAATCAACTTTCTTTTTGTTTTCAAGACTTGAAAGCAGATACAGATCGCCTGTCATAACTCCGTCTTCAATTGTCTGAATCGTAGCCTTTTCAAGCTTGTCGGCAAAAGCCATAAGCTCGTTGTTACCGTCAAGCTCGCCTCTTTTTCTCAGAGCACCGCTCCATGCAAAGATCGTTGCCACGGAGTTGGTGGATGTTTCTTCCCCTTTCAGGTGTTTGTAATAATGGCGCTGCACGGTTCCGTGTGCAGCTTCGTATTCGTAGTATCCGTCCGGAGATACCAGTACTGAGGTCATCATTGCCAGAGAACCGAAAGCGGAGGATACCATATCGCTCATAACATCGCCGTCATAGTTTTTGCACGCCCAGATCATGCCGCCGTGGCTTCTGATAACGCGGGCGACCGCATCGTCGATGAGCGTGTAAAAATATTCGATGCCCGCCGCCGCGAACTTATCCTTGTATTCCGCATTGAAAATATCGTTGAAAATATCTTTGAAGCGGTGGTCATAGGTTTTGGAAATGGTGTCTTTCGTCGCAAACCACAAGTCGAGCTTCACGTCAAGAGCGTAGTTAAAGCAGCTTCTTGCAAAACTTTCGATGCTCTTATCGGTGTTGTGCATGCCGAGTACGACGCCCGCGGACTTTTCAAAATCGAAAATTTCGATACGTTTCTTTTCGCCGTCCTTTCCGCTCACGACGATTTCGGCTTTGTCGCCCTGCTCCACGTAAGTTTCGACGTCGCGATATACGTCGCCGTACGCGTGACGCGCAATAACGATGGGGCTTGTCCAAGTCGGAACAAGCGCGCTGATGCCGTCCACGATAATCGGACTTCTGAAAACGGTGCCGTCCAGAACCGCACGAATCGTGCCGTTGGGGCTTTTCCACATTTCTTTAAGATTATATTCTTCCACGCGCTGGGCGTTGGGGGTGATCGTAGCGCACTTGACTGCAACGCCGTATTTTTTCGTGGCGTACGCGGCGTCTAAGGTGACTTTGTCGTCGGTGTCGTCACGGTGACGAAGACCGAGATCGTAATATTCGGTATTAAGGTCGATGTAAGGAGTGAGCAGCAGTTCTTTGATGTCCGCCCACAGAATACGCGTCATTTCATCGCCGTCCATTTCGACAAGCGGAGTGGTCATTTTGATTTTATCCATTGTAAGCCTCTTTTTTTGGTTTTGTTTATTGTATCAAAAATACCCTATTTTTGCAAGTGTTTCGGGCTTTTGCCGCGCATAAAGTTGCGGATGACGTCGCTGTCGAAATAAAGTCGCGATTTCCGCGCTTCTTTTTTCCTTATTAACGCGGCGGCGATTATGCCGTCAAGCATAATGCGAAAAGATATTCCCGCAGGCTCGAAAAGATAAAAAGCCATGCTGCCGGGCACGGTGTTCACTTCGTTGACGAAAAGTTTTTTGTCGTCGCTCAAAAGAAAATCGACGCGCACGACGCCCGACATATCGAGGTCTTCGTATATCCTTTTCGTGATACCTTTCACGTTGTCGCGGATTTCGTCGGGAATATTTGCGGGGATTTCCCTTTTTCCGCCGCCGTTTTTCCCGCCGGAATACTTATCGTCGAAAGACAAAAAATCGTGCCAGGACACAGGGCTTTCCACTTCCGAAACGTATACGTTTCGTCCGTCGGAATACGCCGCGCAGTTAAGTTCTTTGAAATTTTCCAGCGCGTTTTCGACAATGATTTTTTCGTCGAATTTCGCCGCGACTTCGATTGCCGCTTTAAGTTCGTCTTCCGTCCTTGCCTTTTTTATGCCGATACTGCTGCCAAGCCCCGACGGCTTCACGATAAGCGGATATTCCAAAAAGGTCGAAACGTGACGAATTACGTCGTTCGTGTTCTTTTCAAAATCCGAGCGGTGCACCGTTATCGACGGCATCGTGTTGAGCATAAGCCCGTCAAGCAGCTGCTTTGCAATCGACTTATCCATGCAGACAGACGACGCGATAAGCCCCGCGGACGTGTACGGCACGCCGTTGTATTCCAGAAATCCCTGCAACACGCCGTTTTCGCCCTCGCCGCCGTGACAGCATATAAGCGCGACGTCGGGCGTTTCCTTTTTGAGAAGCAGCATGCCCTTTCTTGTGTAAAACGAACCGTCGATAAGCCATATTCTCGTTGCTTTTTTAAGGTTCGGATTTTCAAAAAAACCGACGTCTTTCATATTATCTGACGTGTAAAAACCGCCGTCCTTCATATATACGGGTAGGACGCGATAACCGTCGCCGAGAGCGTTCAACACCTGCACGCCCGTGATAATCGAAATGTCGTGTTCACAACTTCTGCCACCGAAAAATACCGCAATATTCATAGTTTACTCCTTTCAGTTCAATTCGTCGGGAAGATCGTTTAAAAACAGCACCGCGTCGTTTGGCGAAAACAAGTCGGGAAAAAACCTTTCGGCGTCAGACAGGTTTTTGAAAAACAGCGCGTTTTCTTCGGGAAAGCCGTTTTCGATAAGTCCCTTTCGGATATATTCGCCGTTGCGCCCGATAATCAGCGCAAGGTTTGCGACGTTTGCGATTTCTTTGCCCAGAATTTCGTTTTCTTCCTTTTCGCGCTTTCCGAGCTCCACAAGTCCCGGGGTAACGACGACGCGACGACCGTCGAATTCCCTTAATACTTCCAGCGCGCGTTTTGCGCCGACGGGGTTTCCGTTGTAGGTATCGTCGATGATACTTATACGCCCGTTTCTTATCAGTTCGAGCCTGTGCGGCACGGGTTTCAGGTTTTTAATCGCACGGATAATATCGCTGTCGTCAACGCCAAGTTTTTTTGCCATCGCCGCCGCAAGGACGATATCGTCCACGTTATGACGACCGAGAAGTCTTGTTTCCGCCGCGTATTTTTTGCCGTCGAGATATAGACAAAAGTTACTGCCGTTTGAGTTTATTTTGATTTCGTCCGCATAGGCAAAATCGCCCGTTCCGCCAACGAAAAACGCATTTTTCGGCAAGTCAATTTCCCGCTCGATCCCGCGTCTGTTCACAATGCAAAAACCGTCTTCGGGGATATAATTTAAAACCGAAAATTTTTCGGCATAAACGTTGTCAAGGGTTTTGAAAGTTTCAAGATGTTGCCCTGTAACCCCTGTTATTATCGCATATTGCGGACGAACGACGTCGCAAAGTATTTTTATATCGCCACGGCGTCTTGCGCCCATTTCCGCAATGAACGCCCTGGTCTCTGCACTTATGTTTTTCGCGCTTTTCGCAATCCCCAGCGGCGTGTTGAAATTTTTTTCGGTTTTCACCGTTTCATATCTTTCGCTCATCATTGAAAACAAGACGTTTTTTACGGTGGTTTTACCAAAACTTCCCGTTATCGCAATTTTTATGAGGCAGTCGTTTCCGGCAAGTTCCTTTTTGGTTTTTTTAACGTATCGCCGATTATTCAATCTTTCAAACGGGTTCAGAATTGCGTTTGCAATCGCCGTCGCAAAAACCGCCGCGCACGGCGCGCATACCGCATACAATAAAAATCGGTGATCGTGCATTAAACACAGCGCGACAACGCCCGATATAATTACCAAAAGCCCCGAAAACACATAAAGCCGTTTCAGACGGTTCGTATAAACGAGCGGGGTTTTCACCTTCCCCGATATCACGGCGCATACCGAAACGAACGAAAACAACGCGTAAAACGCAAAATACGTCGCGGAAAAAACAAGAGAATACGAAAAGCGTCTGCCCGTAAAGTACAGCCCGACAAACAAAAGCGACGTCACAAACAACATCGCCGTCCTTTTATAAAAGAATCTCGGCTTTCTGAAAAGCGAAAATATGCCGTACCCTTCCGCCTGAATTTGTTTAAGCGGAATCGGAATTATCAAAAGAGCGAGTATCGTCGTTATTACCGTCACCAAAAGTTGCATCGTTTCCATAAATAAAAGCGGAAAGTATTTTCAGAAAATAACCGCTATTATCTAAATATGAAAAATGTCCCGCGTTTGTGAGTAAAAACAGATGACTCGATTTAATTTTTTTGTTGAGTTTTCTCGCCATATAAAGGGGAGTTTCTTTGTCCTTATCGCCCCAGAATATCGCGGTGTCGGCGGTAATGTCCGACAGCAGATAAGTTTCGTCGTAGTTTACGACGTTTTGGAAGGTTTTTTTCATCACGGGCGAAAGCGCGCGGTAATCCTTGCTCCCTTTAAGCCCTTTCCCGAATTTTTTCAGGATTTTGTGCAGTAAAATTTTCAGGCGGTATTTTATCCCCCTTCTGGGCTTAATTCCCGCGCTGTCCACCAGCACGAGTTTTTCGACTTTTTCGGGATACTTTGCCGCAATGTAAATCGCAACCCGCCCGCCGAAAGAATGACCGACAAGCGTCGCTTTTTCGATATTCAGTTTATCCATAAGTTCCAAAACGCCGTCCGCATAGTCTTTCACGGTCAGCGGATAATCGGGATGCGGCGTTTTTCCGAAACCGTAAAAATCGACGAGCGTGGAAGTTGCGGACAAGTTTTTCGCGACAAATAAAACCGACCGGACGTCGCCGCCCCAGCCGTGTAAAAAAATAACTTCGTGTCCAGTTCCGAATCGTACGAAATTAAGTATAACTTATTCCCCCGTGTTCAACCAGTATATAAGAGCGTCGTCAACGCCCTCGTAATATTTTTTGCGCCGTCCCGCCGGTCGAAAGCCGAAACTTTCGTAAAGACGGATTGCGGCTACGTTCTTTTCGTTCACTTCAAGCGTTACTTTTGAAACGCCGACATCTTTCATCTCGTACGAATGAGAGCAGAGCTTTGCCGTACCCCTTGCGTTTTTCGTCGGGTTTTACGGCGATATTGGTGATATGAGCCTCGTCAAGTATTCTATAATACCCCATATATGCGAGTACTTGCGCGTCTTTTTCGATGACAAAGTAGTGTGCAAGCGGATTTTTCAGTTCATCCGCAATCATTTGCGCCGACCACGGCGTTTTGAAACTTACCTTCTCGATTTCGGCAATTTCGGCAACGTGCGCCGCATTCATTTTTACGATTTCAGGCATTTTTCCTTGCCTCTCGTTCCGCCTGACTTTCGCGAAGATACAGCGGTCTTAAACTTTCCTTGAAGTCGTGTGCCCTTGCTTTTTTTTGAAGGATATCTGAAAACGCAAAAACATAATCTTCGTTCTCGTTTCTGAAAAATTTTGTACCGGTGATTTCGTCGCCGCTCTCAAAATATTTCGTTTCGACAACGTTTCCGCCCGCAACGAATGCGCCGTAATAATTGCCGTGCATAGCGTCGATAAGTACGACGCCCTCGCCTTTATCGTATGCGACAAGTTCAAAAGAAGTGACGTCGATGACGGGTTTTTCTTTGGCAAAAGACAACGCGTTTATCGTCGATACGCCAACCCTTATTCCCGTGAAACTCCCGGGGCCCGTCACTGCCGAAAACGCCGCAACGTCGTCAAGCGTAAATCCGTTTTCGCTTAATAATTCGTCGATAACGGGAAGCAGTTTCGACGTGTGTTTTTTGTTGCCCTCGTCGGACACTTTATAATAGGTTTTGTATTCGTCGGAAAGCACCGCGACCAGCCTGTCGCGCGTGGTATCTACGCCCAAAATCAGCATATTTCGATCTCCCTTTCGTTGCCGCCGCGGTTTTTGATGTTCACGTTGATTATTTTTTCGGGAAGACGCGTGAACTTGTTCCACTCGATGACGCAAACGCCGTTTTCGTAAAGATAATCTTCAAGCCCGAGTTCGTAAAGCTCGTCCTCTGAGGAAATCCTGTACATGTCGAAATGATACACGGGCAATCTCGTGTCGTCGTAAGCGTGCATTATCGTGAAAGTCGGGCTCACGACGGTTTTTTTTCCGTTAAGCCCCGCGACAAGCCCTTTCGTGAACGTGGTTTTCCCTGCGCCCAGATCGCCGTTTAACAAAATAACCTCGCCGCCCGAAAGGGTTTTGCCGAGGTTTTTTGCGATATTTATCGTTTCATCAGCGCATTTTGAAAAATATTTCATACGATGATTATATTACTTTTTGTCGTCGTTTGCAAGGTCTTTGTCGTCGTTTAACGCGCCATTATCGTCGTTTCGAGAAATTTCGTCCGCGTTTTCCGAATTCACCGACGTAAAAACGCCGTCTTTTTCTTCCGTATCGACAACGGTTTTTTCTTCGTCGGCACTTTCGCCGTCTTTATTTTCGCACGGGGTATATTTGTCCTCGTACACTTCCCTCGTTTCGAGTTTCAACGGGCGTTTGAGGCGCGGATACAGGAAGTACGTCACCGCCGACACGATAAAGCACCTCAAAAGATTGAACGGCAGAATGCCGACGCCCAGATACCATTTGTAAAAGGTTTCTTTCGTGACTCCTTTGTAAAGACCGCTTACCATATTAAGCAAGACGTCCCAATTTCCCTTGAACATTGCCTCGACATAAAACGGAATCGAGATAAAACGGTTGACGATAATCGACATAACCGTTACCGACAAAGAGCCTGCGACAAGCCCCAAAAGTGCGGTTTTTTTGTTCTTTCTGCTATTGTATATGAGCGACGACGGCAACACGAAACAAATGCCCAACAAAATATCCGTCGCTTCCCCCACGAAAAACGTTGAAGAAAGAGGGAATTTCAGCAAACATTTTATAATGATAACAAGACAGCCCGAAATCGGTCCCATCGAAAACCCGGCGATAAGCGCGGGAAGCTCCGAAATCTGGATATCCAGAAAAGACGGGAACATAAACGGCAACGGGAATTTGATGTTGTACAACACAAACGCCAATGCGGAATACATTGCAAGTTTCACGATATATTCCACCTTGTTTTTGCCGTCGGTGTAACGCTTGAAGTTTGATACAATGTTTCTTTTGAGTTCGGACATAAAAAAGCCTCGAAATTTATTTCCGAGGCGTCTTGAATCCGAATATCGCAAATTATTGCATGATAAACGACTTCTCCCATCCGGACTATACCGTCGGTCAGGGAATTGCACCCTGTCGCTTGCGCTTGTGGACTGTCACCACCGGTGAGGACTTTCACCCCGCCTCGAAGTAGTTTCATTATATCATCGGTCATTGCAAAAAGCAATATATTTTTCGGCGATTTTTGAGATTTTGAAAAATCGTCGTAACTTTTGTCCGATTTTACTTGCTTTCGTACTTTACGACGTTATTGCCGTCCGACCAGAGTTTGTCAAGACAGTATAAAACGCGCGTGTCGTCGTTGAAAATATGCACGATAACTCCGCCGTAATCCATGACGATCCATCTTCCCTCGCGGGTGCCGTCAACACGAAGCGGTTCAAGCCCTTCGCCCTTTGAAAGTTTTTCATCGACGTTTTCGTATATCGCCTTTGCCTGCGCCGTGCTTCTTGCGGTCGCAATGACAAAATAGTCGGCAACGATAGTAAGGTGCCCGACTTTCATAACCGTGATGTCGGTTGCCTTTTTTTCGTCCAGAAGGCAGCAAATTCTTTCGGCAAGTTGTTCTGAGTTCATAAATTCTCCTTATAAAAATTTATTGCTTTATCGGTCAAAGGATAAACCGCTCTTCCCGTTTCGACGACGTAGTCGCGGCTGTACGTAAGACACGTTATAAATCCTTTTTCAAAATCATTATACACGGCTTTTCTTAAACTTTCAACCCCCTGAAAATTTCTTTCGTAAGAAATAAGGTCGGAAACGTAAATAAGTTTTTCAAACTGTGACATGTTTTCGCGCCCCGTCGTGTGAAAGCGTATCGCGTTCAGCACGTCTTCGTCAGAGATATGAAAGTCGTTTTTGACGATTTCCGCGCTGACAAACTGATGCTGCACGGGCGTGCCGATCGAGTCGGACGGGATTGCGTTTTTTATGTTTTTTGGCAATTCGGTTTTGTCGTACATTTTCCCGACGTCGTGCAGCAGCCCCGCAAGCAGCACTTTGTCTTCGTCGATTTTTGGACAAAAGTTACGATTTAGCGACAGCGCGACAAGCGCGGTATTTTTGCTGTGGACAAGCCTTTTTGCGTCAAGATAAGTCGCCGCCTTGTCAACATATGGGAAAAATTCGGAATAAAGATTGCGCGACTTTATATACCTTCCAACGTTCTCGTCAAGCCCCGAAACGTACGCTTTCAGCATGAGCCTGTCGCGAATCGTATGGCTGTCGACTTCCTTCCCGACGTATTCAAGGATTCTGATTTTACCGTTCCATTTTTCGTTCAGTTCTGCCGCCTTGTCTTTCGCACTTTGGTATCCTTCCCTGTCGAAAACGGCAATTTCAAAATTCCTTACGATAAACTCCGGCTCGTGCCAGCTTTCAAGCGCAAGCAGACTGTCGCCGCCGATGACGTAAACGAATTTCCCGTATTTTTTTTCAAGCACGGGAAGATTGTCGGACGAATAATTGACGCCGTCGTTTCTGTTTTCGATATCGTCTACGATAACGTTTGCGGACACCATCGAAAAAGCAATCCTCGCCATTTCGGCGCGGTCGGAAAAAGGCGTCTTCGACGCGCTTTTATGCGGCGGATTTTTCGTCGGCACGACGATCACCTTGTCCGCACAAAGTTCCCTTACTGCCGCCTTCAATATATTTGTATGTTCGACGTGGACGGGATCGAAACTCCCGCCGAATACAATTGTTTTTGCCATATTTATATTGTACCACTTTTTTCATCGCTATGCCAACAAAATAACCCGATTATTTTAGCGTGCATAACAAGCGTAAAAACGGGAAAAATCAATATATGGAATTTTATAAAATTATCGACAATATTACCCTGCGCGCGCTTGTGTTTTTTCTCAATGCGGTGTGGATACAATTTTTCGTAAAAAGGCTGTGGGCTTCGCTTATAATTGCGTTTTCGGTCACTCTTTTATTTTTCGTGATACTTAAAAAAGTTTTGGAAAAAATACCGCGCGACAAAATTAACAAGCAGGAAATTTACAAGTCGTTCGTACTTATGCCAAAGGACGAACTCAAAAATACTTACCTGAAATATTCTCACGACGAAAACTACGTAATTTGTGCGATGCGCTTTTCTCCCGCGAGTTTTGACGACGTTGCAGCGGCGTATCGGGAAAGCGGTGAAAAAGACGCAACGATACTTACGGGAAACGTAAGACGAAACGTAATAACGTTTTCGGCGTCCCTTGACAAAAAGATTAAATTCGTCACGAAAAAAGACTTATATAAACAGTTGAAAGCCAACAACGCTTTGCCAAAGATAATGACAAAACACGCGGATAAACCGCCGATTTCACCAAAGGAAGTGCTTGAAATTGCGTTTTCCGGCGCGAATGCAAAATATTTCGCATACTCCGGAATACTCATTGCAATAACCGCGCTTATCACGCCGTACAGGCTTTATTACGGGATCATGGCAAGCGTTCTGATTATCTTTGCGCTCATTTCTTCGCTTCGCGCCGCACAGGAATAACATTAAAAAAGCAACCTTATCGGTTGCTTTTTTACTTTACTTTTTCAGGACGGATATCGCGCTTTTTATCGTCTTTTCGTACGCTTCCATTCCGTATTTATCGACGTCGGATTTGCTTTTTTCACCGTGCGTCAGACAGCCTGCGCCGCCGATACAACCGCCGGAGCAAGCCATACCCTCGATGAAGTTCTCCTTAAGCAGACCGCGGGACTTTTTCAT
>ERZ780218.2191-NODE-2191-length-9688-cov-5.333956_pt1 | contig 9688 bp, 7 predicted proteins | sample MGYA00510975_ERZ780218 | MGnify/ENA primary metagenome ERZ780218 (study PRJEB29588, sample SAMEA2152063) | human gut metagenome | biome: human gut; feature: human-associated habitat; material: faeces | place: Denmark | collected 2008/2010 ...
CGCCTGCTGCTGCTCCATTGCGTCGCACAACTCATTATACCGTTTGCCAACCTGCTGCAAATTCTTCATAGGCCTTTTGGATCACCTCCTCCTCGTATACACGCTTGCCCTGCACGTCGAACACATACAGATTCTGCTTTTCCAAGCGGAACACCAGCGGCTCGTTCAACTGCCGCCTAGTCTTGGACAGTTCCTTCACGAATACTTTTTGCTCCCCAGAATCCAACAGGTACAAAAACTCCGAACCATGATTTTCAAAACTTTTGATCGCCTTGCGTACGACTATTCCGTCCGTCCCCTTTTCTGTGCAGTCGAACTGTACATCTCGCGGGCGGAACCCCACCTGCAGGCCGCTGGGGCAGGGGATGATATTCATGCCCGGATCGCCGATAAAACGTGCAACAAACACACAGTTGGGGTCGTTATGTATTTCAGTGGGAGTGCCCTGCTGCATGATACGCCCCTCATTCATTACTACGATATTGGTTCCCATCGTCATGGCCTCGATTTGATCGTGCGTCACATAGATGAAAGTAGATTTGAGGGTATCGTGCAGTTGAATGAGTTCAGTGCGCATATCGCTGCGCAATTTTGCGTCCAGGTTGGAGAGCGGCTCGTCCATCAGCAGGACGTCCGGCTTGATCACAAGCGCCCGGGCCAGGGCGATGCGCTGCTGCTGGCCGCCGGACAGGTTCTCCGGCAGGCGGTCCGCATACTGGTCGATGCGCATCATCTTCAGGAAGCGGTCGGTCTCCCTCTTGATCTCCTCTTTGCCGAGCTTCCGGTTCTTCAGGCCGAAGGCCACATTTTCCCGGACGGTCATGTGGGGGAAGATGGCGTAGTTCTGGAACACCATGCCGATGTTCCGCTTGCTGGGATCCTTGTCGTTGATGCGCTCCTCGTTGAAGTAGAAATCTCCGCCCTCAATGGAGTTGAAGCCGGCGATCATTCGGAGCAGCGTGGTTTTCCCGCAGCCGGACGGCCCCAGCAGAGTGAAAAGCTCACCGTCCCTGATCTCCAGGTTCAGTCCGGAGATGACGGTGGTGTCTCCGTACTTCTTTACCGCGTTTTTAATTGTAATCTGGCTCATGGAAGCTCAATCCTTTCAGTCGGCCAAGGCGTCTGTTTATGAACGGGCCCCGAAATACCAGTGTGTATTTCGGGGCCCCGTCTGTTCTGAGGGGTTAGCCGGGGTAGACGTCCATATAGGCGTCCATGTACTTATCGGTAATCTCCTCTTTGTGCTCGTTGACATAGGCCTGGTCCAGCACCACGGTCTTTACGTCGGTAGCGGGGCGGAAGTACTCCGGATAGGTCACGTCATCCCGCACGGGACGAATATCCAGCTCGTTGCAGAAGATGTTCTGCACCTCCTGGCTGAGCAGGAAGTCGATAAAGAGCTTCGCATTCTCCAGGTGCGCACAGTTTTTCACAATGCCGGCAGTGCTGGGGGTGAACACGGTGCCCTCCTCCGGATAGACGACCTCCACCGGAGCGCCGTCCCGGGCCAGGGTGATGCCGGCCTCCTCATAGGAGAGGGCCACCACCATCTCGCCGTCGGCCACGGCCTTCCAGGCCGCGCTGGAGCCGGAGGCCAGCTTGCCGTCCAGGTTGGCCACCAGCTCGCGGACCACATCCCAGCCCTCCTCGTTCTCCAGGGTCAGGCCGCCGAAGTCCGTGAGGATCGTCTCAATGTGCATCATGGCGGAGGAGCTGGCGGTGGGGTCGGGCATGGAGATCTTGCCCTTCAGCTCCGGATTGAGCAGATCCATGTAGCCGTCGACCTCAACATCGCCGATCAGGTCCGTATTCACCAGCAGGATGGCAGAGTCGAAATAGTAGTTGGTGCAGTAGCCCAGGGTGTTGCGGGCCGACTCAATGAGGTTGGCGTCCTCCGGGCTCACATAGTCCTGGAACACATGGCTGTACTCCGCGTAGGAGGACTCGCCGCCGCCGAAGATCACGTCCGCATAGGGGTTTTCGCCCTCGGCGTCCACGCGGGCCAGGAGCTCGCCGGTGCCGCCGGTGATGACCTCCACCTCGATGCCGGTCTTTTCCTCAAAGAGGGGAACCACGGCGTTGATCTGATTTTCTGTGGCGGGGGAATAGAGCACCAGCTTCTTCTCCTCCCCGCCGCCGGAAGCGCTCTCATTCGGGGTTTCGGCGGAGCCGCCGCCTCCGCATCCGGCCAGAAGCCCCGCGGAGATGGACGCTGTCAGCAGCAGAGAGATTGCCTTCCGATACGATTTCATGTCAGTGTCTCCTTTCTTTTGTGGTTGATTTAGATGATTCTGCAGAGATTTTCCTCGTTCGAGTTGTCAATATTATACCAACACCACCCGCGAAGCGGCAGGGGAAAATCCTGCCCCATTAGGGCAAAAAAATGCACTGATCCCCTGGAGAATCAGTGCACAGGCTGGAATGCTGTCAGCCAGAGATATGAGAGAACTCCCGCGGGGAGCAGCCGACATGCTTGCGGAACACCTGGTTGAAATATTTCGCGCTGACAAAACCACATTCCTCTGCGATCGTCTCCACTCGCTTGTCCGTCTCCCGCAATAACGTAACCGCCTTCTGGAGACGGTAGCGGGTAAGGTACTCACTGAAGCCCAGCTTCATCTCATTCTTGAACTTCCGGATCAGGAAGGACTCACTGTAGTGGAACATGCCAGCCAAGTCGTGGAGCGTGATCTTCTCCGGGTAGTGGATCTCTATGTGGGCGAGGATCTGGCGGATCGGCTCACTGACGGGGGCAGAGTGGTTCACAGCGGAGAGTAGGTCCAGGCCTTTCAACATCTTTCCGGCCCGCTGATACTCGTCATAGGCCAAGCGGTGCTGGCGGGATTCCTTGGCGCTCTCCATTGCCTCGGCCAGTTCGTCAAAGTCCACTGGCTTGAGGAGGAAACGGGCTACACCCGCTGTCACAGCGCGCCTTGCGTACTCGAAATCGGCGTAACCCGTCAGAATAATCGTGCTGTAGCCAAACTCCTTCCGCGTGAGCTCCAGAACTTCCAGGCCGCTGACGAGGGGGATGTTGATATCCATGATCACGATGTCCGGATGTTCCTCCCGGATTTGCCCAATCGCGGCCTGCCCGTCGGACGCCTCCAAAATCTCCGTGCAGTCCATGGAGCGCCAATCCACGGAATAGATTAGGCCACGCCGGATCAAGTCCTCATCCTCCACAATCAATACCTTATAGCTCATTTTATTACCTCACTGTGGGAGACACGCAACAAAATCACCGTGCCCTTCTCTCGCTCACTACTCAACTCCATACCACTTCCTGCTCCAAACTGGAGGCTGAGGCGGCGGGCGATGTTTTTTAGCCCATAGTGGACACTCTGATGCTCCGCAGGCGAACGGATCAGCGTCCGCAGTTCCTCCAGCAAATCGGGGCTCATACCCACCCCGTCATCCCGCACCTCCAAGTAGAGAAAATCCTCGTCCTGCCAAGCCCGGATGCCTACATTCAGGATCTTCCGGCTTTGCAGTCCGTATTTGACACTGTTCTCCACAATCGGCTGGAGGCACAGCTTGGGACAGGAGTGCTCCAGGCAGTCCTCCGGTACATCAATCTTCCAGCAAAAGCGCTCCCCGAACCGGTACCGGATAATGGCCATGTAGTCCCGCAGACGCTGGAGGTCTTCCCGTAAGCGGACAGCGCCGTCAGCATCATGGATGCTGTAGCGTAAAATTGACGTAAGCTTGAGTATAATCTCGTCTGCGTCCCGGTCCCCCAGTCGGATCGCGTAGCGGATACTCTCCAAAGTGTTATAGAGAAAGTGGGGGTCAAACTGTGCCTCCAATTGAAGCCGCTCCATCTGGTGGTTGAGTTGCGCCAACTCCAAGTTCCGGCTGTTGAGCGCATCCAGGTGATCCAACATAAGGTTGATATGGTCTGCGATATCCTCAAACTCGTCTCCAGTTTGAAGGTGTATCCGACTCTCCCCATTATTTTCCTGGATAGAACTAATCTCCTCATGGAGCGTGTTCAGTGAGCGGGAGTTCAGATTGGCGATGCGCAAAGCGAACCGGCGCCCCGTTACTAGCAGCACAACCAGGAAAACTGCCAAGGTACATATGGTGATGATATAATAGGAGGAAACGGTATCCTCCATCAAGAAGGTATAAATATAGGCTTCGTAGTCTCGCAGATATGTGGAGGAGATCACATAGCGGCGCTCACCGATGGTATAATATCTGTCGGAGCCGGGCTGGAATCGGCTGATTCCGTTTTCTGTAAAATCCGTCCAGTTGCTGGAGGCGACAATATACCCAGCCGCATCGGTAATAACTCCGTCAAATTGCTCCTGTCGCATCAAATCCTCCCAGTTGGAGCCATCAATATAGATTGATGCAGCTCCAATCATAGTTCCATCCTCCGAGAATAGCGGCGTAGCCAACACATATCTGCTGGTATTCCCGTAAAGGGAGTAGACGGTACTGTAGATCACAGCTTCAGTTGCTAAGTTATTTTGCACCAGAAAATTGAAGTAGCGCAGATGGCTCCCAGGATATCCGTCATCCACTCCACAATATACGATATCCCCCGAGGCGTCGGAGAGGATCAGTCCGCTCTGCATTCCGGCGGAGAGATTGAAGCTGTTGTAGTAATAGGACAGATAGTTGTCGCTGATTTCCCCCAAGAGTCTGCGAGTAAACTGTTCCTCTGCATCCGTCGAAAGAAGGAAATTGACATACCTGTCGTAAGTGCTGGTAAAAGAGTCGGAGAGCAGGCGATTGTATTTCTCATTCCTATACCCGTTAATACCCAGAGTATAGACTAACAAGATCATGGTAAAGATGCCGAAGAACACCGTCGACATGCCGAATGCGTACTTAGTAAACTGACGACTTAGCGTCTCCTGATAGGAAATTGATTTCACTTTATTGTCCCTCCGCTTGACGTAGGATCGACCTGTTGCTATAATAATTTCTGTTACCTGGCGGCATTATCAGCGACAATTGCTTGTCTGGAACATACAACGCCCCGCCGGTCAGAGCAAATCACGGAGATATGACACCATGGAGAAGCGACTTCTTTGCTTAGATTTAGATGGAACCCTGCTGGATGACCACGGAAGGCTGGGTGAAGCCTCTGCGAGGGCACTCGCGCAACTGCGCCGCATAGGCCATTACATCTGTTTTGCATCCGGCCGAACCGATGTGGATATGCACAATCAACACAAGCTCTGTCGGAACGCGGATTTTGTCTTGCTCTATAACGGCGGCAAGTTGGTAGAGACCGCTACAGGCCAGTGCCTGTTTTCAGAATCCGTTGCCGAAGGCTCGGTTCAACGCCTAGTGGGATATTGTATACAGGAGGGATTACAACTCTATACCTTCATGGGAAGCCAGTACGCCGTAACACAGATGACCTCTGGCGTGGAGGCCTATGCACGGTACACCGGGGTAAGTCCCATCCTCCTTGGCAGCGTGGAGATACTTGCCAACATGCGGGTTGACGGCTTCATCTCCGTCGGTGGCCATCAGTTTGTGGATGCCTTCATCCGAGCCGAAGGCCTGCCGCTACGGTGCATCCCCTCAGAGCCAAACTGTTGTGATATCATCCCAGCTGGGGGAGGAAAGTGGAAGGGGATCATCCGGCTGGCCACCCATGTGGGTGTCCGGCCTATCGATGTGGTTTCCGTTGGCAACTATACTAACGATATTGAGATGCTAGAAGGGGCTGGCACAGGGATTGCAGTGGCCAATGCACTGGAAAGTGTAAAAAGAGTTGCAGATTATGTGACGCATCGTGGGAATAACGAAGACGCAGTTGAGGAAATAGTACAAAAATTTTTTAATTTCTAAAAATATAGCAAATTTTCACACATTTTTCAATACTATAACCCCGTGTGATTATGGTAATTTGTATGGGGGTATTATTCTGATTCGGAATTTAATACAAAACGTGTCTGTCGACAAAATTGTCCCCTAAAATATTCTCATAAAATATTCTAAAAATAATCTGATTTTCTCAGTTAAAATTTCTATACCCCTTGAAAACACTGGTGTTTCCAGCGTTTTCGCCGCCTCGGTTTGGCCCTTTTCCCTCATTTTTTCCCTTGCGAGAAGAAATGAGGGAAACTTTTTTCAGGCCGTCCCTACAACCTTATCCAACAGCCTTGCGGAAGTTCGCTTGGCCTCTCTGGTGGCGTGGGCGTAAATGTTCATCGTGGTACGGCGAATATCCTTCCCGTCCGATCCTGATTGAAAGAGAAAAAAGAGAACAAAAAAAGAAGCGGGAGCGTCACCCTCGGCCTAAACCGAAGGCGGCGCTCCCACTCTGTTATGGAAAAGTGTTCAAAACAGCCTCTTTGTCCCCCCTCAAATCAGAGGGAGAGGCCCACATGGGGAAATCATAAGGGCGGCTCCCGGAAAAGCCGCCACAGGCGATTTTTCAGCCCGTTTTCAACCCCTATTCCCGCATTTTTTCGAGCGTGCGGACTGGTAATGGGGACAGGCGATGAGGACTGCCCGGAAGCTCTGCTTGCAGGGATGGACACAATCGTAGCCTCATCTTTATAATTTTTCGGATTTACTCCGTATTTTCTTTTGAATGCCGCCGCAAAATTGCTCGCTTTTGAATATCCCACCAGCATAGCCACTTGGCTGACATTCAGATTACTTTCTAACAGCAAGCTTGCCGCTTTTTCTAGCCGCTGGTCGATTACATACGCATGGACTGATGTTCCGAATAAAGAGGAAAATCCCTTTGTCAATTTTGAAGTGCTGATATTAACTTGCTTTGCCAGTTCCTCGCAGCTCGGAGCCAGAGCAAGCTGACCGTCAATAATTCTCTTTGCCTCTATGATGGAATCCCGGTCACTTTTGGACATTGCAACATATAGCGTTCTTCCCACTCCTTCTGCTTGCCGTTTGCCTTGCGGCGCAAGTAGTTCTGGTGAAGCCTGTCCTTGCGTTCCTCCTTCTTCCGCAGTTCTTCCTGTTCCTCCGGGGTCAGGGGAACCGGCTGCAAGGCGGGCGGGATATACCGGCCCACAAAATTGAAGTAGATTTCAACCTCCTGCGTGGTGTCCTGGCTGCCTTTGCGGGCGCGTTCATGGACAAGGATTTTCTCTACAAACTCGTTGAGCATGGTATTTGTCAGCGTGTCGAAATTCTCATACTTGTCAATCAGGGCAATAAACTTCTCCGCAGATTTCCGGCTCTGCTCATAGCCGGTAACGGCCTTTTCCAGTTCCGTGATTTCCGCATTGAGAGCGTCCTGCTCTTTGGCATACTGTGCGTCCAGGGCCTCATACCGGGCGTCCGGCAGCTTACCCAGGGCGTTGTCCTCATAGATTTTGCAAATCAGCTTTTCCAGTTCCCCGGCCCGCTTTTGGGCGGCGGCCAGCCGTTTCCGCTTCTTGGATATGTCGGCGGTCTGCTGGGCGGCCTGCGTTTCCTGGACGGTGCGGATAAACTCGGCCCGGTCATTTTTGGAATACTCCGCGATGGCCCGGAGCATATCGGTTATCAGGGTCAGGACGGCCTCGGCCCGGATGCGGTGCTGTGTGCCGCAGAGCGTCCCGCATGGGATTTTGCTGTACTGGCTGCAAGTAAACTGTGGGTCACGCTTGCCGTTATTGACGCGATGGACATACATCTTGCCGCCGCAGTCGGCGCAGTACATCAGGCCGGTCAGGGGATGGGCCTCGCCCCAGCCGTCCGGGTAGCGCCGGACATTCGCCCGGATGCGCTGCACATTGTCAAAGGTTTCCTGGTCGATGATGGCCTCATGGGTATTCTCGAAAATCGTCCACTCGCTTTCGTCAACATAGTGGCTTTTCTTGTCCTTGAAGTGCTTGCGGGTCTTGAAATTGATGGTGTGGCCCAGGTATTCCCGCTTTTTCAGGATGTTCACAATGGTGGACGATCCCCAGCCGTAGGGGTCTTTGACCGGCTTCGTCCTGTTTACTCCTTCGTGAAAGCGTGCCAGATGGACAGCGGGGATTTCAACCTTTGCCTCGGACAGCAGCTTGGAGATTTGATAGGGGCCGTAGCCCTCCATCGTCAGGGAAAAGATACGGCGTACCACTTCGGCGGCTTCTTCGTCCACAAGCCAGTGTTCCCGCTTTTCGTCCCACAAATAGCCGTAAATGACAGTGCCGGTCAGGTGCTTGCCGCTCATGCCTTTGGACTTGAACACGGAGCGGATTTTCCGGCTGGTGTCGCGGGCGTAAAACTCGTTCATAATGTTGCGGAACGGGGTAAAATCATCATCGCCTTTCAGACTGTCCACACCGTCATTGATGGCGATCAGCCGGACGCCGCGCTGCCGCAAAATCTCCATGACCTGGCCGACTTTCAGATAGTCACGCCCCAGGCGGCTCATGTCTTTGATAACAATGGCCTCCACCCGTCCGGCCTCGACTTCCTCCATCATCGCCAGAAAGCCGGGACGGTCAAAGCGGGTTCCCGATACGCCGTCATCGGTGAAGTGGGTGGGGTTCGGCAGCCCATTCCGGCGGGCAAACTCCTCTAACATCTGCTTTTGATGGCTTATGGAGTTGCTCTCGCCCTGTAACTCATCATCGCGGCTCAAACGCTCATACAGTGGGGTGATTTTCTCGTTTCTCATGGCTGTACCTCCTGAAATGAAAATGCTCTAAGTGACTGCTTCACTAACCATGACAAAAACCATGATTAAGAAGTCACTTAGAGCATACATCCCCTGCGGCCTGTTTGAAAATCTTATACTGATGGACTGCTATGTGATCTGGCTTGTTGTACTCCAGCTCCAGAAACAGTTGATCCAGAGGGCTTTGGTATTGCTCATCCTCCTCTCGCACCTGCGCACAGGTCAGCAGGTAGGTAATCATTTCAAGGTTTTGCTCATAAGGCGGAGCCTCATGGAGCAGATAGAGCATGAGAGCGGAATCCAATGCAATTTCCGCTTTCTCCCAGAATGGGTCAGAGTTATTTGCGTTTTTGGGGGTGGTGTTGCGGATCAGATTGTCCAGCATCCGCCGGAGAAGGGCGGTATCGCCCTCCATCCGGGCCGCACTGCCAGGATGCTCCTCGGAAAATGCAATCTCAAACTGTTCTGGCAGGCCGCTGTTGAGCACCTCGCTCACCGCCTGCCGCCCGATCTCCGCCAGATCCACCGTCTCCCGGCGGATGGGCTGGAGGGCGTACTCCAGCTTGGTGGTCAGGTTCAGATCCTCTACCAGAGATTTCAGACGCTCCCCCTGCTGCCGGATCATCCCGGCCTGGTGACGGGCCTCGGTTGGGAGCGCGTCGTCGTCCTCCAATTCACTGGCGTATCCCAGCACCATGGAGAGTGGGGTGCGGATGTCGTGAGATACCCCACGGATCCACTCCGCCCGGGTGTTGTCCTTCTGCATCAGGTAATCCCCGGCCCGGTTTAGCCCCGCGTTGATCTCCGCCAGTTCCCCGCGCTCGTCCAGGGGCTGGTAGCTGCCCCGGCTCAGGTCTTGGATGCCCCGCAGGATGGGGGACATGGCCTTCTCCACCCGGCGGGTGTTCCGAAGCATCAGGAAGACCATCAGCAGCAGGTTGCATACAAAGACCACGATGGATCCCATCAGGAACATCAGCAGGGAGGGCTTTTCCATGGAAAAGTAGTATTTCACTAAGGTGTCCGGTGCGAAGCCCACCACCATCAGGGCGCCGTCCTCCCGGCTCCACACCTTCACCGGATAGTCCTGGAGGTACC
>ERZ780218.2196-NODE-2196-length-9669-cov-3.248700_pt1 | contig 9669 bp, 10 predicted proteins | sample MGYA00510975_ERZ780218 | MGnify/ENA primary metagenome ERZ780218 (study PRJEB29588, sample SAMEA2152063) | human gut metagenome | biome: human gut; feature: human-associated habitat; material: faeces | place: Denmark | collected 2008/2010 ...
TGGAACTGCGGCGGCTATGAGAAACCGGAGACTCTCCGCCGTCTGGAGGGGAAGGTACAGGTGTATCTGCCGGACTTGAAGTATGGCCTCTCCGAACCTGCCCGCAAATACTCTGGCGCGGCGGACTACTTTGACTGGGCCAAGCGGGCCATTCTGGACGCATTGGCCAAGAAGGGGGTGGGCTGAGATGGCACTGAAAGACATTACCCTGGGCCAGTATTTCCCCGGCCACTCCCTGGTCCACCGGCTGGACCCCCGCACCAAGATCCTGGCGGTGGTGATCTATATTGTGGCCCTGTTTCTGGCCAAGTCCTTTGTCACCTACGCCATCATGTTCGCCCTGCTGGCCCTGTCCGGCGTGGTGATCCTGGTGGTGGCTATTATTCTGAAAAAACGGGATCTCTTCTGAAGAAACGGTGGACCAAGTCCACCGTTTTTTGAATCAAACTTTATGTGTGGATTCATATTCTGGTAACAATTACATGTTATACTAGATTATATTGGAGAGATGCACATTTCACAAAGGCGTTCTGCGGTACGCAAGGCAGAGCGGAAGAATGGAGGTTTTCTATGGCGAGCAATCCAAACTACTGCGATATCACCCCTGAGATTGAAGCGCTGGCGGCCCAGTCCCTGCAAAACAGCAGCATTGACGCGGGGGACTATGTGAGATACGACGTCAAGCGCGGCCTCCGCGACCTCAACGGCAAGGGCGTTCTGGCGGGCCTGACCGAGATCTCCGACATCATCGCCAAAAAAATGGTGGACGGGCAGGAGATCCCCTGCGACGGCAAGCTCTACTACCGCGGCATCGATGTAGAGAAGCTGGTGGCGGGGGCGCTGAAGGAGGGGAGGTTCGGCTTTGAGGAGACCGCCTATCTGCTCCTGCTGGGCCGCCTGCCCAACGCCGCGGAGCTGGAGAGCTTCCAGAAGCAGCTGGCCTATTACCGCACCCTGCCCAATAACTTTGTGCGGGATATCATCCTGAAGGCGCCCAGCCACGACATCATGAATTCCCTGGCCCGCAGCGTGCTCAACCTGGCCTCCTATGACGACCAGTGCGACGATATCTCCCTGCCCAACGTCATGCGGCAGTGCGTCCAGCTCATCTCCCTGTTCCCCATGCTCAGCGTCTACGGCTACCAGGCCTATACCTATAAGAGCGGCAGCAGCCTGTACATCCACGCCCCCCGGCCGGAGCTGTCCACGGCGGAGAACATCCTCTCCCTACTGCGGCCCGACTCCTCCTATTCCTTCTGGGAGGCCCACGTGCTGGACATCTGCCTGACCCTCCATGCCGAGCACGGCGGCGGCAACAACTCCACCTTCACCACCCACGTGGTCACCTCCTCCGGCACCGACACCTACTCCTGCATGGCGGCGGCCCTGGCCTCCCTGAAAGGCCCCAAGCACGGCGGCGCCAACATCAAGGTGGTGCGCATGTTCGAGGATATGAAGGAGCACGTGAAGGACTGGAAGGACGAGGACGAGGTGCGCAGCTACCTCCAGGCCCTGCTGGACAAGAAGGCCTTTGACAGGGCGGGGCTGATCTACGGCATGGGCCACGCGGTCTACTCCCTGTCCGACCCCCGCGCCAACCTGTTCAAGAAGTTCGTGGAGAAGCTGTCCCGGGAGAAGGGCCGCACCGAGGAGTACGAGCTCTACTCCATGGTGGCCCGGCTGGGCCCCGAGGTCATCTCCGGCGAGCGGAAGATGTACAAGGGCGTGTCCGCCAATGTGGACTTCTACTCCGGCTTTGTGTATGACATGCTGGGCATCCCGGTGGAGCTGTACACCCCGATCTTTGCGGTTGCGCGTATCGTCGGCTGGTCCGCCCACCGCATGGAGGAGCTTGTCAACGTGGATAAGATCATCCGCCCGGCCTACCAGAGCATCATGCAGACAAGGGAGTATGTGCCGCTGGAGGAGAGATAAAAGAGAAAAAGAGAGAAGAATTTTCGCGCAGGGCGAAGGTTCTTCTCTCTTTTTTGGTATAAAGCCCCTTTTGGGGCTGCTTTGCAGGGCAGAGTCTTGCCCCCCTCCGCGGCGGGGTGGGGGCACCCCGCCCTACATTCTCCCGGAAAAGGGGGCGTAGGGGAGGGATTTATCCCTCCCGGGACGTGTACGGCATCCGCGGGGCGTCGGGGACGCCGCCCCCTACAACAGGTTACGTGAATCCATCCAAAACGACCTTCAGTTCTGCCCAGATGTCCTCCTGCGAGGCATTATAATAAAGGCTATCCGTATAGGGACGGCAATAGACTTGGTACAAAATACCGTCCTGCGCAAAGTAGGCTCTGGACTGGATGTAGGGCCTCGAGTTCGGGTTGCTTGTACAGTGGGGGATCAGCGCGGTGTTGCCGTTGGCCATGGGGTAGCTTTCACATTGCCACGTCAACCCGGCACTTTTTTGCCAATACAAATCCGTTGCCATCTCCTTGGGTGCATCCCCAAGATAGGCAACTGCCATGATTTCTACATTGTAGCTATCCAAAAGCACACCCGTGCGTAGGTAGAGCTTGTCCGGTGTATCGCCGCGCCCGATGGGGATAAATCCGGCGGGATATTCCTGAAATTTCGGCGTATAGGGCATGCCATCGTCATATTCATCCGGTATGTCGATCATGCCGGACGGATACATGGCAATTGACGGGAAAGTGCTTGTATCTCCCTCATCCAGCAGCGTGTTCTGCGCCAGCGGCAGACCAGTCACGGTAGTCATTTCCACCCAGCTGTCGTACCCGCGTGCAGCCCGGGCGTACCAATCGGCGTAGTCCGCGTCGGTGGGGTGCAGCTGGCCGTTTATCTTGGCGTTCATCGGCAGCCAGCCATCGTCTGACATCTCCCCATTATGGTTTGCCACCATTCCCGCCAGCAAATCCTCATCCAGCGCAAAATACTGCCGCTCATACGTGATGGCGTACCCGGTGTTGGCCTCCGGCGCAAAGGACGGGCGCGGGTTTTCGCGCAGGTTCGTGAACTCTGCCGTGCCTGCCAGCACTCCGGCGGCAATCAGCAGCGGCGCGGCCAGGCAGATTGCCAGCTTCCAGCGCGGGTGCTGTGCGGGGGGCGCGTCGGGCAGGTGCTCAGCCACGGCGGGCCATAGGTCAACGCCTGCCGGGTGCAGGCCGCCGGTCAGCTTTTCGCGCAAATACGCTTCTTCGCGGTCATACTTCATAGTGCTCCCCCTCCTTCAATCGCTGCGCCAGCTGCTTTTTGGCGCGGTGGTAGCGTGTGCGCAGATAGGCGGCGGGCCGTCCGTGAATGCACGCCAGTGCGGCGTAATCCAGCCCGTCCAGCACACGCTCTAAGATCAGGGCCCGATCCAGCGGGGCCAGCGTGTTCAGCGCCGCGCGCAGCTCTTCGCTGATGCCGGGGTCCTGCTCCAACGGCTCCGGGGTGGGGTAGGCCGCCGCGCGTTTGGTTGCCCGCAGCATGTCCAGCGAGGTGCGGTAGGCGATGCGGTAGAGCCACGCGCGCTCGTTGTCGGTGCCGTCATGGCGCAGCGTGTGGCGCTGCTGCCACGCCTTGATGAAGGTTTTCTGCACAGCATCCTGTGCGTCGGCCTCGCACCCCAGCAGGCCGGTGCAGTACCGCAGCAGTGCAGCGGTATGGGCATGTACGAGCTTTTCTAAATCCTGTTCGTTTTGCATCGGCTCGCCTCCTTTCACCCTTATAACGCCGACGGGAGCGGGAATGTGTCACAAATCAAGCATTTTCTTGGCCCCCTCTGGCGCAAGCGCTACCTCCCCCGTATCGGGGGAGTCTGTCTCGCAGAGGGAGGTTTTTCGACAGCCTGAGCCGCTGCGGCGGCAGGGCATATAGCGACAGGGGATGTAAGGTATGAAACGAATTTTGATCATTGATGGGCAGGGGGGCGGCATGGGCGCACAGCTTGCAAAGCTGCTGCTGCCTAAACTGCCTGCGGATTGTGAGCTGCTGGCAGTGGGCACGAATGTGCTGGCAACCAGCGCCATGTTGAAGGCGGGTGCAGTGCGCGGTGCCACCGGGGAAAATGCGGTGGTGTACAACGCCGCCAGAGCCGATGTTATCCTTGGACCCATCGGTATCTTGATGGCTAACGGCATCATGGGCGAGGTTTCACCCAACATGTCGGTGGCGATTTCCGGCAGTGAGGCAGCCAAGGTTTTGATCCCGGCGTCTGGCTGCGGGATCTTTGTGGCGGGCACGCAGGATTGCCGCCTTGACGAGTATCTGCAAAATGCCGTAGCACTTACGCTGCGTGCGCTGGACGCATGACGCCGCTGGCAACAGCCGCCGCCCCGATCCTGCAGGCCGCACAGTTGGCCGCAGAAAACGGCCCGGCGTTGCTGGCCATTGACGGGCGTTGCGGCAGCGGAAAGTCTACACTGGCGGAATTTCTGGCGGGGCAGCTGGGCTGCCGGGTAGTGCATACCGATGATTTCTATCTACCGCTTGCTGCGCGCTGCGCGAACTGGCAGGAGCAGCCCGGTGCGAATATAGATTTCATTCGGCTGCGAAACGAGGTTCTGCAGCCGCTTTTGCGCGGCGAAACGGCGCTCTATAATGCATACAGCTGTGCGGCGGGAGCCTTCCTGCCGTCTAAGCCGTTTGCTGCCGCGCCGCTGACGATTCTGGAGGGCAGCTATAGCCTGCATCCGGCGCTGCAGACTGACTTTGCGGTGCGTGTGTTTGTTACCTGCCCGCCCGATGTGCAGGCGGCGCGCCTGCGGGCGAGAGAGGGCATACGCTACGCAAATTTTGTGCAGCGGTGGATCCCGCTGGAGGAAGGGTATTTTGCTGCCCATGATCCAGCCGCACGCTGCAATTTTGTACTGGACACGGCGGAGATTTTTGTGTAATATAGTAAGCGGACCTATGGCATAACTGCATGGTTCCCGCTATAGCGGGCTTGAAGGATGCAGGAATGCCCTTATGAAAAAGCCAGGAAGGCAGTGCCCAGAAGGGTGCGCGGTTCAAACTTTTTGATAAGGGTGATATGTTGTGAAAAACCAGAATACCAAAAAATTGGCTTATGCGGCGCTGTTTTTGGCGCTGTGCCTTGTGCTGCCCATGCTGACGGGCCAGATTCCGCAAATTGGCAGTATGCTGCTCCCGATGCATATTCCGGTGCTTTTGTGCGGCCTTGTCTGCGGCTGGCAGTACGGTGCAGCGGTGGGCTTTGTTGCGCCGCTGCTGCGCTCGGTCCTGTTCGGGATGCCTCCGATGTATCCGGTGGCTATTGCGATGGCCTTTGAGCTGCTGACCTACGGCCTTGTTATCGGGCTGGTATACCGCCGTATGGTTCAAAAGGGCGCGGCAGGGGTGTATGCAGCGCTGCTTACCGCCATGGTAGCGGGGCGGCTTGTCTGGGGTGTGGCTGAAGTCGTGCTGCTGGGCTTGGGCGGCAAGGCTTTTACCGCCCAGGCATTCTTGGTGGGCGCACTGCTCAATGCCGTGCCGGGCATTATCGTGCAGCTGGTTCTTATCCCCGCTGTGATGGCGGCCCTGCAGAAGGCTGGAGCCGTTAAAGAATACGCCGAATAAGGCCGTTTGCAAAGAGGCTGCGCAGGAAGCGCAGCCTCTTTGCTGTGTGCAGCTGTATTGCAGCTCGCTTTGCACGATACAGCAACAGGAATCGCTCGCCCCATATTTTCGCAAATGAAAACAAAAAAGCTTGCAAGTACAGGCATTTTAGCCTTATCTTGCAAGCTTTTGTTGTTGCAGCGGTGAAAGTGGCCGACAGCCACTGTCTGCTGCTAGAGGAGCTCAGCCATACTAATCTGATCGACCAGCCAGCTTTCCTGTTTTGCCTCGTGGATCACATCACCCGGCTGGCTGTGCCCGACCAAAAAGGGCGAAGCGGGGTCGTGCATACGCATATTCTGCGCTACAGTCCCACGGCTGGCGTTGGCGTAGCAGTATAGGCAGCCGTGACCGCAGGTATTGTAGGCACCGATATCCGCCGTAAGGCAGCAGGCGCACTCCTTGCGGGCTGGCTTTTGCGGGGGCAACCGCAGGGGACGGTGCAGCGCGGCCTCGAAAGTCAGTTGCGTCATGCAGCCGCTGCAATCGGCACCATAGCGGGCCAGCGCAGTGCCCTCGGCGCAGGGGCGTATCATCATGCCGTATTTTTTGCCGATTTCAACAAAAGCCTTTCCCAGTGTTTCGCGCTCCGTGTGCGGGACACTTTTTACCTGCGGAAAATTCCGCCGTACCTTCTCATAAAGGTCGATAAAGCTGATCACACAGGTCCTGGTATAGCCGGAAAGTACAGATGCCATCTGCTCGAATTCCGCGATATGCCGCGCAGCTGTGTAGGTGTCGGAAAGAAAAATGGGGTCATACCGCCATGCGATACAATCGGGACCGACAATTTTTGACAGGGTGATAAAGTCCTGCAAGACCTGCGCCTTCGGCGGTACATGCGGCTCGATCTCCGGCCCGTAGGGGGTGATCGTGACAAACCAGTACTGCCCATAGGGGCGCAGCAGCTCCATGCGGGGGAGCATCGGTGCAGGATTTTTGGTGCAAAAGCCGATCAGGTCCACCACATCCGGGTTGATGGCATACCGCGTGACGGACTGCGGATCATACGGGTTGCGCACCAGTACAAACCCTGCACGCAGGCGGTTCGCAAACCACGCGCTGTAAAAGGCAGGGATATCGGTGCGGAAACCTGTTTGTAAAATCATAAAATGCCCTCCTGCTGGTGCAGCATGCAGCTTCCCGATTCTATACAAATTATAATACCATGCTACAGAGGATTGCAAGGAGGCTGAGCGCCGCTGCAAAATTCTTCTTTTTAGCTGGTTCGTCTCTTAGGCCTCGATGGCTTTCTACCAGGCGTAGTGGGATAGCGTCTCTCCTATGGTGCGCTTGAACAGGCGGGTAGGGTACAACCGGGATACCTACCTCCTGTGCCGCCTGTGTGATCGTGTAGTGATGATACCGGAGCAGGTTCGCCGCAAACTGGATGCGGGTCAGGGTCACATAGTCGGTCAGGTTACTGTGCACTTCCCGGTGGAGCCGGTCAGACAGATAAGAGCGGCTTAGGTTGAAGCGGCAGCCAGCGTGGAAAGGGTCAGGTCCTCCTTCAGATGCAGGTTGATATAGTGGATGATATTGCGGATGATCACCGAATAGCCGGCGGTAGAGTACCGCGCCACCCGGTCGCAATATTGCTGCAGCATCTCGACCACAAGGGCCTGATCTTGCTGCTCGGTGGTGATTTCACCGGCGGCGAGCAGATAATCGTTATAAAGGGTATCAAGGTAAAAGGCGTGCACCTCGGCCTGCTCTGCCTCCTTGCGTAGTAGGGCATTCATGGCAACGGTGCGGAAACGGACGGTGGTGGTCTTGGTATGACCCTTGCGCCCGGGTATGGTTATGCCGCAAAAGCTCTGCAGCGCCTGCATCGCAAGCTCAGCATCACCATGGTGGACGGCGTCCAGCAGATGATTTTCCAGCGCGTAGCGGTCCTCCAGCATCTGGATGCTGAGGACGGGCTTTTCCGGCAGCATACACTGCCTTGGCAGATCGGCAGATTCGGGGGAAAGATCTGTGTAGTTTACCCAGTGGGTGCGGAAGGTGCTGCAGTTCATCGGTGCCAAATTTTTCTACAATCTGGACAAAAAGACGCTGGCCCAGATGGAGATCGAGCTGAAGGAAAAGCGCGGCTGATTTACTGTAATAAGACACGGGAGGTTTTTCCGGGGGTCTCCGGAAAAGCCTCCCGCGCTTTTTGCGGTGCGCCGAGAAGGAGTGCCTCCTGCGTGTTGAAAAGCACAGCGGGAACATGGTACAATTATCAAACAAAAGCACAGTACGATGAGGGAAGGAGAATAAGCACATGACAATTTTGATCGATGCAGACGGCTGCCCGGTGGTCGATCTGACCCTGCGGAGCGCAGGGAAAAAAGGTGTGCCGGTTGTGATTCTGTGCGATACATCCCATCGTATCGAGCGGGAAGGGGCACAGACGCTGGTATTTGACAAAGGCGCTGACAGTGTGGATTTTGCACTCGTCAACCGGGTGAAGCCCGGGGACTTGGTTGTGACGCAGGATTACGGTCTGGCAAGTATGTGCCTGGCAAAATGCGCGCGGGTGCTAAACCAGAACGGTTTGGAATATACGGCGGATAATATAGATGCGCTGATGCTGCAGCGGCATGAAAACAAAAAGCTCCTTCGCGCCGGCAAGCATCCAAAGGGGGCTGCAAAACGCACAAAAGAGCAGGATATCCGGTTTTGCGATGCGCTGGAACGGATTTTAAGCGGCACATCCGGCAATCAGCAGACGGAATGTGAAAATGTGTCATTTGCAAGGCAATAAAATGTACAATGTGCATTTTTTACAGGTGAATGGTAATTACAGAGCGTAGCTATGTAAAAAAACGCAAAGGAGAAATGGGCTTTTTGGGTGGATTTGTGCAGAAATGTACACTTTTCAGGGCGGCAAAACAGCACATTTTTGCCGATATTGCCGCTTGCTACATAAAATGTGCGATTTTCCATAAAATCATACGATATATCGGCATAATTCAACTTTCGGAATGTGACATTTGGCACATGCTATGCGTAAAGAAGCTGCACACCGCCATAAAGAGCCTATGGGGGTGAACATAGTTTAGCTGCAGAGAAATGGGATACGGTACGCAATTCCGGCACGGTAACGCTGCTTTGAGTTGGTTACAAAAGTTTATGCGGAATGCTCCGCACAGCAATGCATACTGGTTGGAAGCGCAATACAACAGATTCCTGGGCTTCAAAATACAACAATTTCCGGGAGACAAAAATGAACCCCGGAAAATGTTGTACTCTGCGTATTGAAAACACAGGTGAATTGGGTGCTTGTTCGATGCCTACTGGTCCTCAATAGCAAAATAAGGGCAATACCGCATAATTCTAAGTGCCGATACGGCGAGCGAGGTGCGGCATCTGCTAAGCCAAAAGCGCAGATAATACTGGATGTCTTATCGAGCATTTTGGCAACGCAGATGCCGTGCCGCAGCCGCCGGAGCGGTGCTTGAGCCGTTAGGCGGGAATTGTGCGGTATTGCCTAAGGATACAAATCAAGGCGTACAAAAGAAAGAAAAGCGCAAGCAGCATATCCTTGCCCTGCAGAGAGAATAGATTCCGGTATTCTTCCGCAGAAAGCAAGATAACAGGGCTAATTTTCCGGATTTTCCCTTGTGATTTGGTGGCGCGATAAACTATAATAAGCATAAGGCAAGCAAATGCGATGCCGGTAACAGATACTGCGCAGGCAAGTGAAGGGAAAAAACGCAATGAAGATGCTTTTCAAGCAACGGATGTTCTCCTGGTTCGACAGCTATGATATTTACGATGAATATGGGAATACCCTGTTTGTGGTCAAGGGTCAGCTTTCCTGGGGGCATTGCCTGAGAATCTTTGATGCGGCGGGCTGCCCGGTTGGCTGCGTCAAAGAAAAGATATTTACATGGATGCCCCAATTTGAGCTCTACACAGGTGAGGATGATTATGTGGGGTGCCTGAGCCGAGAGCTGACGCTTTTCCGCCCCAGCTACCATATCGACTGCAATGGCTGGCGCATTGAGGGCAGCTTTTGGGAATGGGACTATGACATCCTTGCCCCCAGCAGGTATACCGTGGCGCATATCGCCAAGGAGCTTTGGAATTGGACCGATACATACACCATTGAGG